>Ga0114956_1002121_pt1 | contig 15704 bp, 9 predicted proteins | sample MaitaG_FD_87304 | JGI IMG/M metagenome (GOLD analysis project Ga0114956, IMG submission 87304) | Marine algal microbial communities from Maine, USA - Maine_Asex2 metaG | ecosystem: Host-associated > Algae > Red algae > Unclassified | place: Maine, USA | collected 2015-01-05 | reverse complement strand
TCTACCTCATTAAATAATTCCCAAGCCATAATACTTCGGCTATACCCCCATCGAGCAACGATATAGCGCAGCCGATTTTTGGTATAGGTAATAGCTAAAGAATCTGCAAAAAAATCCCACGTATTACTACACATCCCTTCATTAATTGTATTATAGGGACTGTCTTGCCAATTAGGATTTACTTGCGAAGAGACTTGTCCATGATGTTGCAGCGCCAGCATAATGTGCATATCTTTATCCGAACAATAATCAAATAGATAATCCTGTATAAAACAATTGGTCTGTTTGTATTTTAGCAATCCTTCAAAATTACTCCAACCGTCTTTCCATTCTATCCCCAAACCCCAATGGGCATGCCAAAGTCTAAAAAAATTACCTCCATTTTCGTCCAATTTATCAATCCACGCCCTCATACTGGTAACTTTATTATTCCCTGGCCAGCCGATGTTTTCTCCAATGGCAATATATTGGTCGCCATTATCATACTGCAAATAATTGGTCATATTCGGGCGAATAAAGCCCTTGTTTTTTTCCTTGTCAGTATTTGTACAAACAAAAGACCCTCTTAATTCGGTTGGAGTGTCTGTTGTATCTCTTACTATAATTTTGTAGCTCCAATCACCAATTATGGTAGGGGCAAAACGAATTTTAAATTTTCCTGAATCTTCAATAAGTTTTAGAGCGCCTATTGTTATATTCAAATCAAAATCTTCCATATAAAAACCATCTACGGCAATCGCTTTTCCTTCTGGGTCAGTAAAAATTGCTTTTACTTCAATCTCTTCATAACTATAGGGATTAGTGTAAGCTGCATCAAGGTCTAAACTAAGTTCAAATTTTTCGTATTGTTTGATTATTGTGTTATTGGTTTTAGTGGAATTAATAATGGGGGCTTGTGCTACGATAAAGGAGGCATATAGGAAACAAATGAATGTTAGCAGGGTGGATTTCATGTCTAATTTTTATATCAATGGTTATTTAAACTATTGGCAGTTTTTTAGTCTACAAACTGGCATTCCCTTTACCGTTCTAGCTTTTCACCAGAGCAATTTCAGAAACGAAAAGAAATATGAAAACACTAATAGCTATGAGCTTATAAGTGTCTCCATACTTCCGCTAAATGATATTGTATAAAACACTAGTCTTCAGTCCGTACAGAAGGAACTGCCAGACTGAAGACTTTGAAACTGATGGATTAGTCAATTACATTCAGTTTCAAATTTTTAATATATCCGTTATAATAAATATTCACTTGATACATTCCAGAACTCATATTTTGAGTAGGAATTTCAATAGTTTGACTACCTGTAGATATAGTTTGAGTTTGTTCCCAAATTTGCTTGCCTAACATATCAAATACTCGAATTGCGGCATTATCTAATTTTTCTGGGGCATTGATGCTTAATTGTGCAGGAATACTAGTAATTACTGGATTTGGTGATAAATTAAAAGCTAAACCCAAATCTTCTAAGGATTGTATACTAGTTGAAATAGACGCATCCGCAGTTTTACAAAGCTGAAAATCATCATACCAGATAGTGTAAGGTGCTGTAAAATCACTATCCCATCTTTGGGCTTTTAATTCCACAAAAGCATTACCATACTCTTCTTCCATCGTAAAAGTGTGGGAAAAGTTAGTCCATTCACTAGAAGTGACCATAAAGTTACCGTGTGTAGGTTCTTGCCAATCCGTATCTCGAATTGGACGAGCGTATACCCTAATCGTATCTCCTTCTGGCACATCTGCTCTTGCCCAAACGGTCATGGTATATTCCGTTCCTGCTTCTAGTGTAAAACGGTTACCAAAACGATTATGCAATTCTGCTACTCCATGTGCTTCTGGCACATCCATTCTAATAGAATTATCACCTGTAAAAGCTAAGATTGGGTCAAATACCCAAGCCGTAACCACTTCCGCATCGTTACCATCCCAAACTTCCCAGCCTAATCCATCGCCATCTAAATCGGTATCTACAAAATCATCTACTAATAAACCATCCAAACAAGTAGCTGTATTGGTTGCGCTACCAAAAACTAAAACCTCTGGAACTGGAATTTCGCTACCTGGTTCTTCGTCCGTTTCACAAATAGAAACTTCATCAATGTAAACCTCATAAGGTTCGGTAGCTCCCTCTGTAAAAACTTTTATTTCTAAGTGGACATCTTCTCTATCAAAATCGCCAGTCATAATAAAACTAGCCTCTGTCCAATCTGTTCCTACCGTGAAATCCATATTGCCAATAGTCGTCCAACCATCAAATTCATCTTTTACCCAAACTTGTAGCCCAGCCCCATCTAAGGTACTTTTAGCCCAAACATTGACTCTATAATTCTGTCCTTCTTTGATTGGTGATACTTGTGGGCGACTATTAAATTCTCCTGTACCTGTGATTTCTGAAGTGGGTTTTAATACTTTCAATACCGCACTTTGCACACCTACAATAGCATCCATACTCGTTTCAAAAGCATAATCCGTTTCATCACCACCATGCCAAGTCCACCAATTAGTAGTTGCACCATCTTCAAAACCTGGGTTGTCAACAACATTTTCAGGACAAGTATTCGTTGTAATGTCAATTTGGCAAACACTTACTTCATCAAAAAAGACGGTGTAAGGCGCAAAATCTTGATTGAAAACTTTTATTTCTAAATGAATATCGGCTCTATCCATATCCGCTTGGAATACTAGCGAATGCTCCGACCATTCTGTTCCAAAAGTTACCTCGCCATTAAATAAAGTAAACCAAGAATCATTTTCATCTTTTACCCAAATTTGGACATTCGTATTTTCCGCTGTACTTTTTCCAAACATACTGATTTGGTAAAATTCTCCACCTACAACTGGAGACATTTGAGGACGGCTATTATATTCTCCCGTTCCAGTAGGATTGGTTTCCAATACTTGAATAAAAACACTACTATCTCCTAAATAAGCATCATCACTTAATCCAAAAACATAGGCAGAATCACTACCGCCATGCCAATCCCACCAATCCGTTCTTCCCATTTCAAAACCAGGATTAGCCACTACATTATTATCACAAGTAGCGGTTACGGCGTTATCTCCACACACGACCACATCATCTAGAAAAATAGAATGTGCCTCACTTACCGCATCTGTTCCTATTTTTAATTCAATATGCACATCCGCTCGGCTTTCGTCTGCCACAAAAGAAGTTGTATAAGTTGCCCACTCGGTGGTTAAATCAAAACTTGCATCATGTAAAGTCGCCCATCCAGCAAATTCATCTTTCACAAAAAAGTTAACTTTTGCTCCAGCTACAGAACCTTTAGCAGCAAAACTCACCTCATAAGTGACACCTCCGACTACTGGAATAACCTGACTCCGATTATTGTACTCCGCTCCAGCAAATGCCGATAATTGGTCAGTTGAAGTCAATAAATTAATAACTATACTACTATCGCCTGAATTGGCATCGGCACTAAGGGTAAAACTATAGGCATCTGGATTATTGTCATTCCAATTCCACCAATCCGCCATTCCTGATTCAAATCCGCCATTGCTTACTAAATTAGTACCGCATTGTGCAGCAAGTCCTCCATACATTAAACATAGGAGGGATAAACTAAAAAATGTTTTTTGTAGAATTTTTTTCATAATGAAAACGGTTTTTAAGTCTTCAGTCCTACAATTCACAGTTTTCAGAAAACCTATCTATTAAGTACTTGGGTTTAAATAATCGCTAGTTTTTGGATGGGCTATTTTTTTGTTAAAATTTCTCAAAAAACAGTTGAATAGTTGTTCTATTAAATTTTTTTTTGAGGGATTTTAACGGAAAAAGAGGCAGCCAAAAGCAGCGATTATTTAGACTCAGGTACTTAGTAGGCTTGAAAACTGACTACTGCTGGTACAATCGACTATCAATTTTTAAATAATTAAATTTTAGTGTGTTAAATGCAGTATTCAATGGAGATAGAAATATGGTGGCTAAGTTCGGAAATTGTTAAAGGTTGGAACAAAGGGAAACATTACAAAATAAGGGGGGATTCGTAACGAATAGAAGGATTTTATCTTATTTGTAATAAACACCCCCCCTTTTTGAATAATCCACCCCAGTCATTATAGGGAGGTCGGTTTAGATTTGTGTTTATAAAATTTGATGTTGAAAAATCATCCTATAAATATGAATAATAAACATTTGCAGAAGTCCATACTATCCTGCCTTTTTTGCGGCTTAAGTCTAATCACTATTGCCCAAACAATTACAGGAAAAGTTTATGCAACCGAAGACAACGAACCCTTAATTGGAGTAACAGTCATTGCAGAAGGGAAAGAAGGTGGAACGGCTACCGATTTCGATGGTTCATTCTCTATTAAGGCAGCTATTAATGATGTATTAATCTTTAATTATGTTGGTTTTTCAGAACAACGAATTCAAGTAACCGATAACGGCTCCTTAACTGTAAAGATGGTTTCGGCAGCAGCATTATTAGAAGAAGTAGTGGTGATTGGATATGGCACAACTAGAAAAAGTGATTTGACAGGCTCGGTATCTTCCATAAAATCAGAGGATTTAGCAAAATCTACTATTACCTCCTTAGAACAAGGTTTGCAAGGGAGAGTTTCAGGGGTTCAAGTAACGCAAGGAGATGCAGCACCGGGCGCAGGTATAAAAATAGAAATTAGAGGGACGAACTCTATTTTAGGTGGGAATGACCCACTTTATGTCATTGATGGTATTCCTATTACTAATCCTGCCGCATCTAGAGGTAATTTAGGGGCAACAGAGCCGAACAACCAAATTATTTCTAATACCAATGTTTTATCCACTTTATCTCCTTCAGATATAGAGAGCATTGAAATTTTAAAAGATGCTTCGGCTACCGCTATTTATGGTTCAAGAGGGGCAAACGGTGTCGTCCTTATTACGACCAAAAAAGGAAAAGAGGGCAAAGGAAAAGTATCTTTAAATGCATCCTACGGAGTTTCTAGAATTATCAATAAAATAGAATTACTAGATGCTGCGGCATTTATGGAGTATCAGAATACAGCTTATGCGAATGCTGGATTAGCACCAGAATCTTTCGTTTGGGCACCGAATGACATAGAAGAACCTGGCAAACCTACCATTAATGAGATACTAGCCATAAGAGACCAAGTTGAAGTCGATTGGCAAGACCAGATTTATCAAGATGCACCCGTGGTAGATTACCAATTAGGATTTTCTGGGGGCAATGAAAAAGGGAGTTATTCTGTCTTGGCAAATTATCTAAACCAAGAAGGAATTATTTTAGGTTCACAGTTTCAGAGAGGTGGCTTACGAACAAACTTAAGTTACCAAGTAAACGACAGAGTAAGAATTAATGGAAATTTGGCAGTAAGCCGCTCCCAAAATAGTTTGGTTAGAACCAGTACCAATACTACTTCACAAGCAGGTGGTATTGTTCGCTCTGTTTTAAATTATAAGCCAATTAGAGATATTGAAGTTGCGGCCGATGGCAGCCTTAATGTATTTGGATTGGTAGGCGCAGATAGCCGTGTAGTTGACCCCTCTACTTTCCAGCAGTTTGGCGCAAATCCTTTGCGGTATACAGACGAGGTAACGGAGTCGCATAATTTTACTAGAGTCATTGGGGGATTCAATGCAACCGTAGATATTTTTGGCGGACTTTCTGCCGATATTCGATTAGCCGCTAATTATATTGATAGAAAAAACAATACCTATTATCCTAGAACCGTAGCGGAAGGCTTTGGTTTAAATGGTTTGGCAGTTGTTTCTGCTAATGAATTTACCAACTTAATCAATGAAAATTTACTACGATACGAAAAAGAGTTTGGCATTCATCGACTATCTGCTGTTGCTGGTTTTACTTATGAAACCAATAAAGATTTTTGGATAAATAATGAGGCTCGAAATTTTCCAGATGATGAGTTAGAATTTTATGCTTTGCAAAATGGTTTGTCCCATGTGCCGACTCGTACCAATACGGCAGCATGGGAATTAGCCTCTTATCTAGGTCGTATAAATTATGTATTAAAAGACCGCTATTTATTAACAGGAACGTTCCGTTATGATGGCTCTTCAAAATTTGCGGCTAATGATAAATGGGCACCTTTCTATTCTTTTGCTTTTGCTTGGAGAGCAAGCGAAGAAGATTTTATTAAGGATATAGAAACGATTTCCAACTTAAAATTTCGATTAAGTTATGGGCAATCAGGAAATCAAGCCATTAGTCCTTACCAATCTTTAGCAACGATACAAGGCGTAACGACTTCTTTTAATAATATTTTAGTTCCAGCGGTAGTAGAAGGTAGGTTACAAAATGAAAATCTTCGTTGGGAAACGACTAGTCAATTCAATGCAGGTATAGATGTGGAATTATGGAATGGCAGACTATTTTCTACGGTCAATCTTTATCAAAAGGAAACAGCGGATTTACTACAACAGATTACCTTAGCCCCCAATACTGGTTTTACGAGCGCATTGATTAATGCGGGAACGATAGAAAACAAAGGAGTAGAATTTGAATTAGGCGGATTTCCAATTAGACGAGATTTTACTTGGCAAATAAATGGTAATATTTCTGTCAATCGTAATAAAATCACCGATTTAGGAAATGTGGAAGAACAATTTGCCAACCGATTGGGAGCAGGAAATGGCTTAACCGTTTTTCCATTCATCCAAAGAGTTGGCTTGCCAATTGGTGTAATTTATGGCTACGAAGAAGATGGGATTTTCCAAAATGAAGAAGAAGTTGCCGCTTTTAAAAGTGTGCAAACAAATGCAGAAATTGGTCAAATTAAATTCAAAGATGGGAACAGCGATGGCACTATTAATGATGAAGACCGAACCATTATCGGTGATACCAATCCTGATTTTATTTGGGGCTTGTCCAATACTTTTTCTTGGAAAGGCTTTGATTTTAGCTTTTTATTTCAAGGGGTTGTTGGTGCAGACATCATCAATACCTTAAATATTGCTTTTGATAATTTAGATGGTCGTCGAAACGTTCCACGTGCAATTTATGAAGGGGCATGGACGGGAGAAGGTTCTACCAATGCCTATAGACAAGTGAATCTCAATAACGGAAACACCCGTTTTTCTGACCGATTTGTAGAAGATGGGTCTTTTATTCGATTAAAAAATATTCAGTTAGGCTATAATTTAAACACTAAAAATCTCCCTTGGTTATCAAGTGCAAGATTCTATGTCAATGGTATTAACCTATGGACATTGACCGATTATTCTGGCTATGACCCCGAAGTAAGTGCTTTTGGTAGCTCTGCTATGAAAGGCGTTGACTTAGGAAATTATCCACAGGCTAAGACGGTGATGTTTGGTTTGAATCTCGTCTTTTAGTCCATCAGCCCAACTAGAAAAATTATAGTTCTCTGACAAAATTAACAAACCAGCAATATGACGAAAATACAAATTCAACAAGAGATAACGAATGTATTAATCCAAATGGGAATTCCTCCCAAAGCTATCACCCAAAAAGCCTCCTATTATAAAGATTTAGGTTTGGATTCTTTGGACTTTACAGAAATGATTATGGAATTTGAATTACGCTTAGGCTTGAATATTAATTGCACAGAATTAGATAATATAAAGACTATTAAGGATACCATTGACTGTATCATTCGACTTAAAAATTGAAAATGACAGCAACCATAACTTATGTTTTAGGGCTTGCCTTATTGCTCGCAATAAAAAAACAGTACAGATATGTTAAAAAATAAACTCTTTTTAATCGGCTTAATTTTAATCTTTTCTTCTTGCCGAGATAATTTTTTGGAAGAAGAAGTATTTACTTTTCAATCCCCAAAAGACTATTATTCCAACGCCAACGAAGTGAGGGCAGCCACCAATGGTATGTATGATGCCCTAATGACTTGGGAATTATGGGTGCAACCATCTTGGGTGCCAATAGCATTGGAGAACGATGATATGTTGGGTTTAGACTGGATTGCAGGTGGTTATCAAGGCGCACAAAATGGACAATGGTATATTGAAAGACCATGGACGGGTTTTTATCAAGTGGTTAATCGAGCCAATAATGTCATTGACCGAGTAAGACCAATTGATTTTTTAGAGGAGGATGTTAAAAATTCAGCCTTAGGGCAAGCCTATTTTTTAAGAGGTTACTGCTATTTTGAAATAGCTCGTTGGTTTGGAGATGCGCCCATTCGTATCAAATCTTATGACCCTGCTACCGATTCACCAGATATAGAACGTAGTCTTCAAAAAGAAGTTTTTCTACAAGCAGCTACCGATTTGGAAACGGCAGCTAGTTTTTTACCCGCAAATTATGCAGAAGGTGATTATTCTAGTTCAGATGGAGGAAGACCAACTGCCCCTGCTGCTTGGGGTTTAGCTGCTAAAGTTTATATGCATTTAGCTGGAGCAGAGATAGGAGAAACTCAATATTATAACAACGCCATTGCAGCAGCTAAAAAGGTAGTTGATTTTTCTGCCACAGGTTTTCCACAATTAGAAACCAACTATATGGCGGTTTTTGACCAAGCAACTCAAGACGCTGGTTCAGAAATTTTATTTTCTATACAAGCCACGCAAGCACCAAACGAGGGACCTGAAATGCCTCGATATTATATCCCTGGTAATACTGCTTTTGCAGGTGGCGGCGGATTAGGCGGAATATCGATTAGGGAAGATTTTTGGCGCACCTTTGATTCAGCAGATAAACGAGCAGAAATTGGCACCGCTATCTTTGGAGAATGGACAGATTTGTCAGGAGATAAGTTTTATCATTTTAGAAAGTTACCTCAAAATGTAACAGGAGTAATAAGTGAAGACGTTTTTGATAATGGTTTTGGAAGATTTGGCACCAATAGATACCAGCTATCAGATGGAAGTATAGTAAAAGGTACGCCTAGTTTATATACTAGAAAATATATAGATACTAACTCTCAAGTAAAAGATGAAAATGGGACAAATCCGATTGTCTTACGCTATGCTGATGTCTTATTATTATTAGCGGAGGCAGAAAATGAAGTGAATGGAGCAAGCGCACTTGCCTATGATGCTATCAATCAGGTACGACAAAGAGCAGGATTAGCTGATTTAGAAAACGATATGAGCAAAGCTGATTTTAGGGCAGCCGTTAGAATGGAGCGCAGACATGAACTATATGCAGAATTTCAACGCCGCTGGGATTTAATCCGATGGGGCATTTGGTTAGAAACGATGGAGGCAGCGAATCGCACTCGACAAGAATATCAAAAACTATTTCCTATTTCCTCAGAAGAGATAGCGTCGAATCGCTTGATTAATGCCAATAATCCAGGATGGTAATTTTGAGGCGGCAATACTGGATGATACTTTAAAAGTATCATCCAGTATCACACAAAAAATATGAAAAAGAACATGAAAAAAGTATATGGGAAAATAACTACAATAGTACTAGTTACCACCGTTTTTTTCCTTTCAACAAGTTTCCTCTTTAAAGAAATTGATATTTATCAACAAATCAAAACAGTTGATAAAAAGGCGACTAAAGAAACCAAAGCTTTATATCAAAACCTAAAAAAAATAAAGGAAACAGGTATCCTTTTTGGTCACCAAGACGACTTAGCTTATGGTGTTCATTGGAAAGCAGAAAAGAAAAGGTCAGATGTCAAAGAGGTATGTGGTTCTTATCCCGCTGTTTATGGCTGGGAACTGGCATGGCTTGGAAATTCTACCCATAATCTAGATTCCGTTAGTTTTGAAAAAATGAAACGCTGGATTCGAGAAAGCTATAAAAGAGGAGGTATTACCACCTTAAGTTGGCATATGAACAATCCTAAAACAGGAGGTTCGGCTTGGGATACAACAGGTGCAATAAAAGACATTTTGCCAAATGGAAGCAAACATGAATTTTATAAAAAAAGGCTAGATGCGGTAGCTGAATTTATAAGTAGTTTGAAATCTAGATGGTTATTTGGACATTCTATTCCTGTTGTTTTCCGTCCATTTCATGAACATACAGGAGGCTGGTTTTGGTGGGGTAAGCCCAATAATTCACCAGAAGATTATATTGCTTTGTGGCGATTTACTGTTGAATATCTAAGAGATACTAAACAACTACATAATGTTTTATATGCTTATTCTCCAGATATTGTTGATTCAAAAGAACAGTACTTAGAATGCTATCCCGGTGATGATTATGTAGATATTTTAGGCTTGGATGACTATCATGATGTCTCTGCTAAAGAACGCCTTCCTGATTTGACTAAACGATTGAGAATGGTAGTGGAATTGGCGGATGAAAAAGATAAGGTAGCAGCACTTACGGAAACTGGTTACGAGAGAATCCCACAAGAAAATTGGTGGACAGATATGCTTTTAAAACATATCAAAGAAGACCCTGTTGCCAGTAGAATAGCATGGATGATGGTCTGGAGAAATGGTAGAACTGACCATTATTATGCACCTTATGAGGGACACTCAAGCGCAGATAATTTTATTAAATTTAAAGAAGACCCCGTAACGATTTTTGAAGATGATTTGCCGAAAATGTATCGGTTGAAAGAATAAAAAAAACGAAATGCAATTACACCCAATAGACATAGGTATTGTCCTATTATACATCATCGCAACGATATTCATTGGCTTTTGGATTTCCAAAAAAGCGTCCAAAAATATGGAAAGTTATTTCCTTGGTGGCAATACCATTTCTTGGCAATTTTTAGGTTTGTCCAACGCATCGGGGATGTTTGACATCAGCGGAACGATGTGGATGGTAGCTCTCTTATTTGTTTATGGACTAAAAAGTGTTTGGATTCCATGGTTGTGGCCCGTTTTTAACCAAATTTTTATGATGATTTTTTTGTCGATTTGGTTAAGGCGGTCGGGCGTAATGACAGGGGCAGAATGGATTCGATTTCGTTTTGGAGATAGTCAAGGTGCAAAGTTGTCGCACTTGATAGTCGTTATTTTTGCTATTCTTGTAGTAGTTACCTATGTAGCTTATGGCTTTCTTGGGATTGGAAAATTTGCTACCGTTTTTCTACCGTGGCAACTATCTGCTGACCCTGCCACTAATGAAATATATTATGGTTTAATCATTACCGCAGTCACTACCTTATATGTTGTAAAAGGAGGAATGTATAGTGTGGTATTTACCGAAGTATTGCAATATGTGATAATGACCATTGCTAGTGTTGCTATTGGCATTATTGCGATGACCAAAGTCTCTCCTGAATTATTAAGTCAACATGTTCCAGAAAACTGGGAAAATATCTTTTTTGGTTGGGAATTAGATATGGATTGGTCAGGGATTATGGAGTCGGCAAATACTAAAATATCAGAAGATGGATGGGAACTATTTACCATATTTTTTATGATGATACTTTGCAAAGGCGTTTTACAAAGTATGGCAGGTCCCGCTCCTAATTATGATATGCAACGGGTACTTTCCACCAAATCCCCAAAGGATGCAGCAAAAATGAGTGGTTTAGTCAATGTGGTTTTATTATTTCCTCGTTATATGCTAATTACAGGATTGACCATTTTAGCACTTGTCTTTTTTAGTGAGGAATTAAATCAAATGGGAGATGCAGTAGATTTTGAGCAAATCTTACCATTTGCCATCAAAAACTTTGTGCCGACAGGATTAATGGGATTATTAATTGCAGGTTTATTGGCAGCTTTTATGTCTTCCTTTGCTGCAACGGTAAACTTTGCACCTGCTTATATAGTAAACGATATTTATAAAAGATATTTTAAGCCTGATGCAACCGATAAGCATTATGTTAATATGAGTTACCTCAGTTCTGTATTAGTCGTAATAGTAGGTACTATTTTCGCGCTTTTCTTAGGTAATTTAAATGACTTAATCGGTTGGTTTGTTTCTGCTTTATATGGTGGTTATACGGCTGCTAATTTAATCAAATGGTATTGGTGGCGATTTAATGGATATGGTTATTTTTGGGGAATGATTGGAGGAATGGCTGCGGCGATGATTTTGCCTTATGCTTTGCCTGAATGGACGGCTTTAGAGGCTTTTCCAATTAACTTAGGAATTTCCTTATTAGGCTGCTTTTTAGGTAGTTATTTTACCGCTCCAGATGACGAGGAAGTTTTGAAAAATTTCTATTTAAAAACTAGACCTTGGGGCTTATGGAAACCGATTTATGAAAAGCTAAAAGTAGAAAATCCAGCTATCGAAATTAATAAAGACTTTGGGCGTGATATGGTTAATGTAGGCGTCGGTATTATATGGCAGACAGCAATTACTGCAGCACCTATTTTTATGGTGATTCAGCATTGGACACCATTTTTTATTAGTTTAGGTGTAATAGCCATTTGTACATTTATTTTAAAATTTAATTGGTATGATAAAATGGAAGATTATCCAAGTGATTTAGAACTATCTTCCAAATAAACAAAAATCTTCGCCTAAAAAGAATAAGATGACATTTCAAACAAAAGTCCACAAATTACAAGAAACACATCAAACGTTAATACAGCGTAAAAATAAACCTCAATTGAATGGAAACGGTATCTACGACCGTTGGGAAAATCCCATTCTAACAGCAGCCCATACCCCTATTTTTTGGCGCTATGATTTAAATGAAAAAACGAATCCATTTTTAATGGAACGCCAGGGCATAAACGCCACTTTTAATGCTGGTGCAATGCTTTGGAAAGGAAAATATATACTAGCTGTCAGAGTAGAGGGCGACGATAGAAAATCTTTCTTTGCCATAGCAGAAAGTCCTAGTGGCGTAGATAATTTCCAGTTCTGGGATTACCCTATCACCATGCCAGAAACGGACGAACCAGATACCAATGTCTATGATATGCGTTTAGTAGCGCATGAAGATGGCTGGATTTATGGCTTGTTCTGTACGGAAAGAAAAGATAAAAATCTTCCTAATAATACTTCCGCAGCAGAGGCGCAATGTGGAATAGCAAGAACTAAAGATTTGGTCAATTGGGAACGTTTGCCTGATTTGATTACCTATTCAGGACAACAAAGAAATGTTGTTTTACATCCAGAATTTATTAATGATAAATATGCCCTTTACACTCGACCACAAGATGGATTTATTAGTGTTGGCGGTGGTGGTGGAATTGGTTGGGGCTATACCGATAGTATGGAAAACGCTGAAGTGAAAGAAGAAATTATCATTGATAATAAGGTCTATCACACGATAAAAGAAGTCAAAAACGGACAAGGCCCTGCACCAATTAAAACAGATAAAGGCTGGTTGCATTTGGCGCATGGAGTTAGAAATACAGCGGCAGGTTTGCGCTACATCTTATATGTTTTTATGACGGATTTGAAAGAGCCTTGGAAAATCACTCATGCCCCCGCAGGTCATTTTATTGCTCCAAAAGGGGAAGAAAGAGTTGGCGATGTTTCCAATGTAACATTTAGTAATGGTTGGATAGTGAACAACAAAAAAGAAGTATTTATTTACTACGCCTCATCTGATACTCGAATGCATGTAGCTACTTCAACGGTTGAACAATTATTGGATTATGTCCAAAATACGCCAACTGATGGATTGAGGTCAGCAGCGAGTGTAGCGAATCGGTGTGAATTAATCCAAGGTAATTTAGAAATACTAAAGAATCTATGAAAAGCATAAGGCAAATTAAATTAATAAATTGGTCATTTTAGGCTAGTCATTTTTTCTTTTAATCCCGACGACGGGATAAAAAACTAAGCATAGCAGGGCTACGGTTCTTTTTTTATCCCGTCGTCGGGATTAAAAGGAAAAAGGACAGCATAAAATGGCTAATTTATTATTTTAATTTGCCTAAGTCTTCTTTTATTGACCGTATTGCTATCCTGTTATTCGAATGAAAATGATTTACTCAGAATGGACAATCTATATGCTTGACGTATAGGGTTGGAAAAGTTGGAAAAAATATTAAATGATTGATAACCTAGTTTTTAAAAAAGAGATAGAAAAAGAATTTCACCAATTGCTAAACTGGTGGATAACGAATATGGTAGATGAAGAAAATGGTGGTTTTTATGGGAGGATAGATGGACATAATCAATTACATCCACAAGCAGACAAAGCCATAATTCTAAATACAAGAATCCTTTGGACTTTTGCAGCCGCAGCCAACTTTAGCCCAAATGAATCCTACAAAGCAACAGCGAAAAGATCCTATGATTATTTGATTCAATATTTTTGGGATACAGAAGCAGGAGGGGTCTATTGGATGTTGGATTATCAAGGGAAGGCTATTCAAACCAAGAAACAAATCTATGCGCAAGCCTTTGCCATTTATGCCTTTTCCGAATATTATCAATTGACCCGAGAAGAGGAAGCACTTGAAAAGGCTATCTATTTATTTGAATTAATAGAAAAATATAGTTTTGATAAAGTGGCCAATGGCTATTTTGAAGCCTACAGTCAAGATTGGAAATTATTAGAAGATTTACGATTAAGTGAAAAAGATGCCAATGAAGCCAAAACGATGAACACGCATCTTCATATCTTAGAAGCTTATACCAATCTTTATAGGGTGCATCAATCAGACCATTTAAAAAAACAGTTAGCTAATCTAATTTGCCTTTTTTTAAATAAATTTATTACTCCTCCAAGTCCACATCTTCATCTCTTCTTCGATGAAAATTGGAACTTAAAATCTCACGAAATATCTTTTGGTCACGACATTGAAGCCAGTTGGCTATTAGTAGAAGCAGCAGAAGTATTAGGGGATTTGGAATTAATAAAAGAAACAAAATCTTTAGCGGTAAAAATTGCCAAAGTAACTTTACAAAAAGGAATTGCCAAAGATGGCAGTATATTAAATGAAGCCAACCCTAATGAAATAATTGACGACGACCGTCATTGGTGGCCACAAGCAGAGGCTATAATTGGTTTTTTAAATGCTTATCAAATTTCAAATAATAACACCTATTTGGATACTTGTTTTAATTTGTGGAATTTCACAAAGGAGCATATTCTTGACCAAGATAAGGGCGAATGGCATTGGATGGTCGATAATAAAGGCTTACCTAATTACCAAGAAGATAAAGCTGGTCCTTGGAAAGCACCTTATCATAATGGACGGATGTGTCTGGAGGTGTTAAAAAGAGTAAGTTAGGATTACATCAATAAAGGAATGAGAAAGGCGCCAGATTTCTATGCTTCCACTTCCACTTCCACTATTTGTTTAACTGCATTATTAGTAGCTGTTCTCATCCCTACAATACCGCCCCCGGCACACCCATTTGCTGATAGATGTCATTAATTTCCCCAGCAAAATAAACCTTCTTATCAAGCGGCTTATTTAGGGTTTTGAGTTCCGATTTTTTTTGTTGAAATGCTTGCGTCCAAGTGCCCATCGTAAATTGATGTTGACCCCAATTTTCTAAAACATATTCACCCGTATAACTTTCAGAAGCTTTGCCATCGAATATTTTGTCCAACTCTGCTATAAGCGACTGCACTATTGCTTCTTTCGATTCCAATTTATAATATGCTTCAACACTATCTCCAGTTGCTAAGAAGCCAAGAATATTACTTTTCGTTTCCTTTTTAAAAGCAATATCATAAAAAACCTTTTCGCCGGTTTCAACTTTCCAGTTTATTGCGTCTGGATAAAATTTCTCCTTAAACTTCATCACCAATTTAAAGCCTGAATGAAATATAATACTATTGATTGCCTCCTTTTAAGAATAGAAAGCTCAGTTTGTGATTCCCCCTTGAATCAAAGTGGGCAATTCTTTCTTCAATCGAACAAATTCTTTCTGTCCTTTTTCTGTAAAAT
>Ga0114956_1002120_pt1 | contig 15711 bp, 12 predicted proteins | sample MaitaG_FD_87304 | JGI IMG/M metagenome (GOLD analysis project Ga0114956, IMG submission 87304) | Marine algal microbial communities from Maine, USA - Maine_Asex2 metaG | ecosystem: Host-associated > Algae > Red algae > Unclassified | place: Maine, USA | collected 2015-01-05 | reverse complement strand
TGAAACGCTGAAAGCGTGAAATCTTAAAACCCAGTACAAAGTGCTGGGTTCAAGTATAGAAAGAATGCTATTTGGCGAAATTTTTTGACCAAAAATTGTGACAAATTAAAAAGTGAATAACCCCAATTTTAATCTAAAATGCTCAATAATAAGTTCATTTTTTAATGGGCTTATCGACAATCCCAAGATTAACAACAAACTCTGTAATTATAGAATTTCCCTAAATTTATGCAAAATACCCCTTTCCATTATCTACATTGATGTAAATTAAAGCTTCCCCTATCTCTTCTAATCATGATTATCTCCATGCAATTTCTCTCCACAATATTTACAATGAATTGCATCTGAAGCATGTCCTTCTTTTGAGCAAAATCGACAAGCTTCATTATATAAATCTTCAATATTGGTATCAAATTTTATCATTTCTGATGATACAATACCAGTCGGGACGGCAATAACAGAGTACCCTAATATCATAATAATCGAAGCCAAGAATTGTCCTATCGGTGTAATAGGTGCAATATCACCATAACCTACCGTAGTCAATGTAACAATGGCCCAATATATACTCTTTGGAATACTTTCAAATTGCTCATTATTCTGTCCTTCGACTAAGTACATGATGGAGCCAAAAACAGAGATACATACTAATATGAAAAATAAAAAGATGAATATCTTCTCCTTGCTTTGTTGCAGAGCTGATATGATAAAGTTTCCCTGAGAAGTAATGTTTCCTAACTTAAATATCCTGAAGACTCTTAGTAATCTCAATGCCCTTATCATCATCAAAGATTGTGCTCCACCGAAAAAGAGGCTCAAGTAAGTAGGTAATATTGATAGAAGATCGACAATTCCGTAAAAACTTAAAGCATACTTCCAAGGCCTATAGACACAATACAATCTCAGAAGATACTCTACAGTAAAAAATAGTGTGAAAATCCATTCTAATATATAGAAGAGAGTACCATAATTGTTGTGATAGTATGGGACAGTCTCCATACTGACAATGATTATACTTAAGAATATAGCAACGATAAGTATTACATCAAACAATTTTCCTTCCCACGTTTCCGCTTCAAAGATTATTTCGTGTAGACGCTCTCGTTGAGGTCTAAATTGTTTGAGTTTCTCCTTGTAATTTTTGTTTGTTTTCATTGGAAAACTATGGCTTGAAGCTTTTGAATAAGCTCCATACCTTCATTTGACAAATTTAAATCTGTTTGACCCATCTTTTCAAAAGTGGCCAACATGAAATTATCCGCCATAATTTCATCAGGGTGAATTATATACTGGGTATTATCTTTTATTTGATCAAAAAAGGATTGATAATAATCATCAGGTATTTCCGGACCTACCGGATCTTTACTAATTACTTTCAGCGAACCTTCCTCTTCAACGACCCTAAACAAATCGAATTGTAGATAACTAAAATATTCTGGCCTTTCCTTTTTAAAATCCGGAGAATTCACATAAATCATAGGAGTAGCTATAATCGGTTCTTTTTTCAACCAGTTTAATGTTATACCATACTCAAAATTTAAGCCATCTGGGTTGTGAAGCATTCTTTCTTGCAGATTTTCAGGAAACGTAGGCACTTTTGCTAAAGGATAAAACCCTATCAACTCATAGCATTTTTTCCTGATATCTGGATTATACCTAGATATAATGTGGAATATTTCGTGTAAAAAGACCGACTCCATTGCATCTATATTTTCTTCATGTATTTCTGCTCCAGGAATGAAAATACCCTCTTGTCGAGTAAAAAATGTCGACTTTCCATACAGATCGCCCTTAAGCTTGATTAAGGTAATTGTTGGTATTTCTATTTGATCTGAAAGATTGGAAAGATATACATTTATAGAATCAGCCACTTTATTTAATATCACACGTTCTGAAGGTGCAAACGAGGAAACTTCTGCTTGCTGAGCTTCTTTAAATTCTTTCAATATAGTTGCTCGATTGGGCGATGCTGATACAGATTTCTTCATCAAAATACTCATCTCCAACTCCTCTACCCGATCAAAGAAATCTTCTACCTTGTCGGTATTGATAGCCAATGCTGCGGCTATACTATCCAATAGCTCAAATTCAATGCGAGAGACGTCATTTGCATTTGTGGAGTTCTTTTGAGTTGTTTTTTTACAAGCAGCTAAAGATGCCCCCAAAGCGAATAGAAAGAATAGATTCGAAAATATTTTAATCATTTAAAACTCGTAGACATGTTAAAGACCATAAATGTAAAATTATGAATCAATAACTCGAATTATAAATGGATATTTTAAAAGAAAAGAAAAAAGAATGGAAAACAGAGATTGAACATCTTATCAGTTACTTGAGATGGCCTCTTTCCTATTGAAAAAGTAGAAATCTTGTTATCCATTCTAAATTACCAAAATTACAGTTATTATAGGCATTAGTAAATTTGCAATATGGTAAAAAACACATATATTTTATTACTATAAGACTTTTCTAATTTTTAATATAAATTACTTTTTACTGTATATGTTAATTACTAGAATTCAGTCATATAAAAGAAGTATAGATGTCTAGTCAAGTAAAGACAGACATTCCTTTAAACTCAACTCCCAAGGCATCAATCTCATATTCCATACTCTTTGAGCTTTAGTTTTGTCAAGCAGACTCCATTTCGGTCTCGAAGCAGGTGCATTATATGCTTCGGTTGACACATTCTTGATATGACAATCGATATTTTTTAATTCGAAAATTCGCTTTGCGAATGCAGCCCAATGAGTTAATCCTGTATTTCCAAAGTTGAATATGGCCTTAAATTCTTCCAAAGGTCCGTATTCTTCGATGTGCTGAATCATATGTAAGAGTCCTTGGGCAATATCTTTTGCATAAGTAGGCGTCCCAAACTGATCGCAAACGATGCTCAATTCTTCTCTTTCTCTTCCGTACTTAAGCATTGTTTTCACAAAATTCGACCCTACGCTAGAATACACCCAAGATGTCCTAAGAATGGAAAAATTACAACCTGAATCTAAAACCGCTTGATCGCCTGCCAACTTTGACTTTGCATACACTCCTTGTGGTAGGGTAACATCGTCTTCTCGGATGGCTCTTCCCGGATTATGATGATATACATAATCCGATGATATATGCAAGAGCCAACAGTCAATTTTACGGCATTGAAGGGCTAAATTTTTAGCACCAATATGATTGACCAAATAGGCTTTTTTATTGTCCTCTTCTGCTTTATCTACCGCTGTATAAGCAGCTGCATTGATAACATAATTTGGGTTATGTTTTGACAGCACTTTAGCGACCTGTACTTCATTAGAAATGTCTAATTGTGATTTGTCGAGGAAGATAAATTCCAGATTACCATAATATGAACTTAGCATGGCTAATTCTTGCCCAACTTGTCCATTGGCACCCGTAACTAACACTTTAAGCATGATCTTCGGCTTTATATATTTTGTGATCAGCCCACGATACTCCATTCTTGTCTTTTTCCGATAAGATCATTTTGTCATTGGGGATTTTCCAATCAATATCTAAAAAGGGGTCCAATGGATTAATCCCAGTATCATAATCCTTCGCATAAAAATTATCGCATTTGTAGCTAAAAATAGCTTTATCTGACAAAACCCCAAATCCATGCGCAAATCCACGAGGAATCAATAATTGCGTTTTATTTTCTTCTGATAAATGTATTGAAAATTTCTGCCCAAAAGTTGGACTAGTAGGCCTAATATCGACAATGACATCGATTACTTCCCCCACTACTACACGCACTAATTTTGCCATCGCAAAAGGAGGCAATTGGTAATGTAACCCTCGTACAACTCCATAGAGAGATTCCGACTCATTATCTTGAACAAATTGCTGTGGAAGCATGTGTTCGTCCCAAACACTCTGATTAAATGCTTCTTGAAAATATCCGCGGTCGTCCTTAAATACTTTAGGTTCTATAACTCGGACTCCTGGTATATCGATTTTTAGGATTTTCATGAATTACTTTTTACGGAAATATATTTTTATTGGAACTCCCGTAAAATTGTATCTCTCCCTAAATTTATTTTCTAGAAAATTTCGGTAAGACTGTTTTACATGATCTGGATAATTACAAAATAATACAAAGGCCGGATATGCTACTGGTAACTGAGCTCCATACTTGATCTTAATATGTTTTCCTCTGTGAGAAGGAGGGGCATTTCTTTCTATTACCTCTTGCAAAAATTCATTGACCTCAGAAGTCTTTATCTTTCTTGTACGATTTTCGAATACATTCATGGCCACATCCATGGCTCTAAATATTCGTTGCTTTTCTATTACACTTATAAATATGATTGGAACGTCATTAAAAGGAGCAATTTTGTGCTTGATCTTTTCTTCAAACTCTTTCGCTGAATTCGTCTCCTTGTCTTTTACTAAATCCCATTTATTCACTAAGATCACAAGCCCTTTATTTCTTTTGAGAACTAGAGAAACAATGCTTAAATCTTGGGCTTCTACTCCATCTTTTGCATCAATCATGAGCATACAAACATCGGAATCCTCAATAGATCGTATGGCTCTCAAGACACTATAAAACTCAAGGTTCTCATGTACTTTAGCCTTCTTACGAATTCCTGCGGTATCAATCAGTAGGAATTTCTTATCAAATTTATCATAAAGACTATTTATTGAGTCACGCGTTGTTCCTGCAATACTTGTCACAATATTTCTCTTCTTTCCTAACAAGGCATTGGTCATAGATGATTTTCCTACATTCGGTCGTCCAACGATGGCAAAACGGGGAATATCTTTCTCATCTTCATTTTCCATATGCACAGGCAAAATCTCTACCACTAAATCTAACAATTCGCCACTCCCTGAACCAGAAATAGAAGACAAAAACAGGGTGTTCTCAAATCCGATACTCCAAAACTCGTTGGCCATAAGCATCCGTCCATGATTATCCACTTTATTGACGGCTACAATTACCTTTTTTTGTGATCTTCTTAATAAATCAGCCACCTGTTCGTCTAAATCTGTAATCCCTGTGGTTACATCAGTCATAAATATGATCACATCGGATTCTTCCATGGCGATCTTGACCTGTTCTGCTATGGCCTTTTCAAATACATCATCACTATTGCTGACAAAGCCTCCGGTATCAATAACTGTAAACTCTCGTCCATTCCATTCTGTTGTTCCATAGATTCTATCTCTAGTCACTCCACTAAGATTATCTGTGATCGCCTTTTTTTCTCCAATCAGACGATTGAATAAAGTTGACTTACCTACATTAGGTCTACCTATAATGGCTACAATGGGCATCATACACTTCTAATTATTGAGAATAACCAAATGATTTAAGTAATCTGTCATCGTCTCTCCACTTATCTTTCACTCTTACATATAACTCTAGATGCAGTCTCTTTCCTAAAAATTCTTCTAAGGTTTTTCTTGATTCAATTCCTAATTTTTTTATTGCTGAGCCACCTTTGCCAAGAAGTATCATCTTTTGTGATTTTCTCATTACGTATATATTCGCAAATATTCTTGCAAATGGCTCCCCTCTTAATTCTGTGTCTTCAAATTTCTCTATTTCCACTTCCGCACAATACGGAATCTCTTCTTTATATAACTCCAAAATCTTTTCTCTTATAATTTCACTTACAAAAAATTTCTCCGGCCTATCCGTTAATTGATCTTTTGGATAAAAAGGTGGAAACACGGGCAGTAATTTCTTGCATTCTGTAAATATCTCTGTTGTATTTTCTTTTAATAAAGCTGAAATTCTAAATATTTGACTGAAGTTTATCCATCCACTGTACTTCGCTTCCATTTCTGCTATCTGCTCCTCTGTGCTAATATCAATCTTATTGACAATCAAAAATATAGGCACTTCCACTTTCTTTAGAAGTTTGAAAACCAATTCGTCTCCGTCATAATCATCGGTTTTGTCTACCACAAAAAGCACTACATCTGCATCATCAAAAATGGAATAAGCAAATTTATTCATATACTTATGCATCCCATAATTTGGGTCTTCAATGATCCCCGGCGTATCAGAAAATATTATTTGGTGATTATCATCATTCCATATTCCTATAATTCTGTGTCTTGTGGTTTGAGGTTTATTAGTAATAATACTCAACCGCTCTCCGACCAATGCATTCATTAGTGTAGACTTGCCAACATTCGGTCGGCCAATAATATTTACATATCCAGATTTATGTTCTTCTGTCAAAAGCTTAATTGTTTTCTTCGATTTTTTATAATCATGGCAATTTGTAAAAATGCTGATTTCGGGTTTTTATTTCTCCAAATAACATCATTGAAATCCCCGCCAAAATGACAATAATATTGCAATCTAAAGCTCTCTAATTCCTGCTCCACATGGTCCAAAGAATTTACAATCGCCATCCATCCATCTTCTTCTATTAATTCTTGATACAAATCTTCATAATAACTATCATCAGAACCATGAAAGTTAAGCACATTATCGCAATACAATATAAATTTGTTGATCCCATTAGCTAGTAAAACATCAATTAAGTTTCGACGTAAATACATGACATCATTATACAAACAGTCATTCCACTCCCCAATAAGCTCAATTAAAGCATATTTATCTTCATAATCTGCGTAAAGAATCTTTCCATAAAGTGTGCTAGAACCAAATTCATCCCATTGAGGGTGTATATGGTAATTGTAAATCTTATTTGTAAAAGTAAATTCACTATACTGCCGTTGGTAAAAAGGTGACTTTTTATCCTTACTTGCATCATAGTACGGCCTCCACTTAAAATATGGTTCTATATCGTGCATTTGAAAAATTTGCGCTGCTAAATTAGTCTTTAATAAATGACCAATAGCGATATTTGTTTCAATATGACAAAAATCGTGCTTACCGGACCTGAATCAACGGGAAAAACCTTTTTAGCAGAGAATTTAGCCGCATATTTTGATATTCCTTGGATTCCCGAATATGCTCGAACTTTTCTTCAAAAGCAAGAAGGTAAATATAATTATGATGATCTATTGGAAATAGCCAAAGGTCAGTGGGTGTTAGAAAACGATATTAAAACGGAATGGGTGCTTTGTGACACCGACTTGCTCACCATTAAAATCTGGTCCTTGGAGAAATTTGGAGAATGCCATGAATGGATAAAAAGACAATTAATTCAAAAAGACAAAGTCTATCTTCTTTGTTATCCTGATATTGAATGGGAATCTGACCCTTTGAGGGAGAATCCAAATGATCGAAAAAGATTGTTCGGAATATACGAAAATGAACTTCAAGAATTAGATGTTTCGTATTATATTATAACAGGTAGAGATTCTTGGCGTTTATCAAAGGGGAAAGCAATCGTGCAAGCCATTATCAATTAATTTACTTTCTTTACATCATTATTCACTTTTGGGGTGCCATAAGGCTGAGATTATACCCATTGAACCTGGTCAGGTAATTCTGGTAAGGGAAAAAAGTATAGCCAAGCATGCTGGTATCCTGTAGGACCTTTAGGATGAAATACATAGCTTATATCACGACCTTTTACTTGATTATCATATCTAATAATCTTTATAGTCAATTAAAGATTACAGGACAAGTATTCAACGATAATAATGAGCCACTGATCGGGGCTTCCATATTTTTAAAAGATACAAAATACGCTACCATAACTGATGATAGTGGACAATTCAAATTGGATCAATTAAGAGAAGGTGAGTACACATTTCTATGTACTCATTTAGGATATGATCGTTATTCTAAAGTAATTAGATTAAATGAAAATGTAAATCTAGATATACTCATGGATGGCTTTACCTACGATATTGAAGCGATAAACATAACTTCCAATCGACTAGAAGAATCCTCTCCATTTAGCTACACCACAATGAGCAAAGAAGAGATTCAAGATTTAAATCTTGGACAAGATGTTCCATTTTTATTGCAATATACCCCAAGTGTGGTTGTTACCTCTGATGCAGGAGCTGGCGTCGGTTATACAGGTATGAGAATCCGAGGTTCTGATCCTACAAGAGTAAATGTGACGATAAATGGGATTCCATTGAATGACTCAGAATCACAAGGCGTATTCTGGGTAGATCTTCCTGATTTTGGTTCTTCAATATCAGATATTCAACTGCAGAGAGGTGTTGGTACATCCACTAATGGCACCGGTGCATTTGGAGCTACCTTAGCTTTGAATACAAAGAAAATTTATCAAAATAATTATGTAGAATTAAATGCTGGATATGGTTCGTTTGACACAAAGAAACTCAGCCTAAGTTTAGGGACAGGATTACTCAATAACTCATTCTATGTAGACGGTCGATTTTCTTTTATAACCTCTGATGGCTTCATTGATCGAGCATCCTCTAATCTGAGAGCATATAATATCTCAGCAGGGAAGTTGACAAATAATGGTAGTATTCGATTAGATTATTTTTATGGTAAAGAAAGAACTTATCAAGCATGGTATGGAGTTCCACAAGCAAAATTTGAAGGAGATGAAGAAGCAAGTTTAAGTCATTTCTATAATAACTACTTCGAAGGAGGCCTCTATGAAACAGTAGAAGATAGTCTTAATTACTTCAATAGTGACGAACGATTCAACTACTATTTGTATGATGATCAGGTAGATGATTACAAACAAGAGCACGTACAATTCCATTGGGATCATAAATTAAGGGAAGATATCACGGCGAATGTTTCGCTTCATTACACAAAAGGATTTGGATTCTTTGAACAATTTAAATACAATGAAGATTTAGAAGATTATGATGGCTTGCTCATGACTTTGGAATCTATGTATAATTCAGCACCTTCATCTTCGAGCCTCGTCAGAAGAAGAATCTTAGACAATGACTTTGTTGGTGGGATAGCTAACTTAAAATGGAACACTACAGAAAACGTATCACTCCATTGGGGTGGAAGCTACAGCTTTTACCTAGGTAGACATTATGGTCAAGTACGAGATGTACTACTAGATCCTCCAATTGAAACTTCCCATGAATACTACTATAACGAGGGAAAGAAAAATGATGTCAATACTTTCTTGAAATTGAATTGGGAAATTTCTAAACTTTCACTGTATGGAGACATTCAATATCGTGGAGTAAGTTATACAGTAGATGGGACAGACAATGATGGATTGACTCATGCTGTGGATGATCAACTAAATTTTATAAATCCGAAGGTAGGACTAACCTATCGATTTACCGATAGAATTCAAGCGTATGGTAGCATGGCGGTTGCTCATAGAGAGCCAGATAGAAATGACTACACGAGCCAAATAAACACACTCCCACAAAGTGAAAAATTGACAGATTATGAATTAGGTTTGAGGATGAAAACAAAGCAATGGCATAATGAAGTGAACCTCTACTATATGGATTATAAGGACCAATTAGTAATTACAGGAGCACTCAATGATGTGGGTGCAAATCTACGTGCAAATGTCCCTAAAAGTCATCGGGCTGGTATCGAATTATTGAGTATTTGGAAGATTAGTGATAAATTTACTTTTGATATAAATGCAACTTTGAGTGAGAATAAAATTGAAGTTTTTAATGAAGTCTTATATGACTATACCTATGATTTTGACATCATAGAAAATGAGTTTGAAGATACAGACATTGCTCTTTCTCCGAATGTAATTGGAGCCGCCGGTTTAGCGTTTAGGCCAATTCAAAATTTAGAAATTAAATGGCAATCAAAATTTGTCGGAGACCAATTTTTGGATAATACTTCAAATGAAAGTAGAAAATTGGATTCTTATTTTCTAAATAATCTAATTGCTAGTTATTCTCCAAAGCAAAAAATATTCAGCAATATTCGACTTAATTTATTAGTCAATAATTTATTCAATGTAAAATATGCTCCAAATGGATATACTTATTCCTACTACTTTTATGATTTGATCACTGAAAATTTTGTTTATCCTCAGGCGGGTATAAACTTCTTAGTAGGATTAAGCATTAGGATGTAGCCAAAAGAGTTATAAATAACGCTAAACCCAATGTGAAATTTATAAGAAATCCAATAACTGTGGATCGTAAAAAATTTTTCTTTTTCACAAAAAGTGCAACAATCAATCCAATATTGCCTAGAAGAAATCCAAGAAAAAAGGCACCCCAATTCATTTCAAATTTTTGATCCTTTACTTCATGGTGACCTTCAATTTCTTGCTTTCTAAGCTTTCTTTTCAACACTCTTTTTAGTGTATGGAAGTGTACTCGATCAATAAATTTCAGTTTCCTATTGGATAGACTTTCGAATGCATCAAAATTTAGCTTTACAAATTGATCTACCGTCAGGCTTTCGGCGGTCAATTTGTTGTATGGCTTAACACAATACAAATTTGTGCTAAAAAATAGTATGCTTCCAAATATAAATATTGATCTTACGATGATAGAATACATGACAAATTTTTTTAAAATGTAAATTAATCTACTACATTCTTGGGCAAACAAAAATTAATGGTGTGACGCAATTTTTTCTCAAATGTACTAGACTTGTAATTTGAACAATTTCTTATTAATCTCCCACTATTGAATGTCTAATAATTCTTAACAAATGAAACAAAAAATTATAATAATACTAATTCAATGTTCGAATCTTAATCCACAATTATAGATTATTCTAATTTCAATGAATAAATCATATAATGCCTTTAAATATTACGCAAAGTATTGCTGTGTTATTTCGAGGACACAATAGTTAGCCTCTCAATTGTTGGACTAGTTTTGGGTACGAACTATCTTAACTATGCCGCTATCGATGGAGCAATTACGCAATGTACTTTATTTACCATTTACACCCTACTAATCTACTTAATCATTCAATTTAATAAAGAATCATCTTTACTGAAAAGTATTGGAATAGCAGCTATCATTGGTCTTGGGGCACTGACTCGGCCATCTGAAATAATCTCATGCATCATCCCATTATTAGGGGGGGGCAACCTCTTTAAATCCGAGTCTGTAGTTCATCGAATTAGCTGCCCAAAGAAAAAATTTAAATACATCACGATAGATACAGCGGTGTGTTTGTTTGTGGGATCTGCACAACTATTCTATTGAAAATATATCAAAGGAGAGTGGATCGTTTTTTCTTATCAAGAATATGGCTTTTATTGGCTTAGCCCACATATCTTTGATGAATTATTAAGTAATAAGAGTGGCTGGTAAGTTTATACGCCCTTTATGATCATTGCTTTATTAGGATTTATATCCCTTTATTCATAAAATATAATAATCTATTTTTTGCCGTGTCTATTTTTACTTTTATATTTATATACATTGCTTTTGGATGGGATGTTTGGTGGTATGGAGGGTTATTGGGTCAAAGAGCGATGGCCCAAGCCTACCCAATCATTTCCTTTCCTCTGTTTGCATTTTTTAGCCCGATAAATATTATCTAAAATCTTAAAATTTTTGGTAGCTCCGATTATTCTCTTATTTATGCTAATATCTAGTTTACTCATCAAGCCCATACTGGAGGTCTTTTGCATCCTGGAAAAATGACTCAATTTTCCTTTTGGAAGACGCTTTTTACTTTCGAAAAAAAATTTAGAAGATTTAAAGTAATTGGATAATGTCATTGAAATTCATGAATCAAAACCGAACAATGTTCAAATAACTCATTCGGATACTTATTATGTTCAAGTTCGCGATCAAAACAATCAATTTAGCACCCCTTTCTCTTGGCCTAATGATGAATTTCCATCATCTTATGATTGGATAAGAGTTTCTGCGGACTTTCCTATTGACCAAGAGTGATGAAATGATTGGAGCATGACTCAGTTTATTGTAGATCTGAAAAATCTATGGGAAATAATAAGCCATAACATGATTAGAGTCAAAGACATTTATCCATTATGGAAATCAAGCGCATACACCTAGATGTAAAAAGGCCATCAAAGCCTTGTACTTCATTAGATTTAAAATTTTGTGATGCAGATGGACACAAAGAAGTGAATATTTCAAATCTTAATATAGAATTCTTTGATGAAAACTAGTAATACATTGAATTAAGATAAGCTAAATCTCTGTACTTATAAGTCCTTTTAGTTGAGTATGACATATAAATTTTAAATAATAATTAAATAAAAGAAATTTATATATGTAATATTCTAAATTTGTTTGACTTTGCAAGTAAAAAGCTATGACCTTAACGATCCTCATACCCGCTTATAACGAAGAAAACACACTCCGCAACATCGTGGAGAAAGTACAAAGTGTCGAATTACTCAACAGTTTGAATAAGGAGATACTTATTATAAATGACTGCTCATCAGATCAAACATTACAAATCGCACAAGAATTAGAACAGCAATTTGATAATATCAAAGTCCTCAGTCACGAGGTAAACAAAGGTAAAGGAGCGGCCATTCATACGGGTATAAAAGGAGCAACAGGGGACTATATCATCATACAAGATGCCGACTTAGAATATGACCCTGAAGAATTCAATCTTTTGTTAAAACCGATTTTGGATGGTTTTGCAGACATCGTATATGGGACCCGATTTTTTGGTGGGCGACCTCATAGGATATTATTCTTCTGGCACACCTTAGGAAATAAATTTTTGACGTTTATCTCCAACATGTTTACCAACATCAATCTAAGCGATATGGAAACTTGCTATAAAATGTTTGATGCTAAAATGATAAAAAGTCTTGACTTGAAAGAAAAGCGCTTTGGCTTTGAACCAGAAGTAACGGCTAAGATTAGTCGTATTCCAAAGGTTCGAATTTATGAAGTAGGAATTTCTTATTACGGAAGAACTTATGAAGAAGGAAAAAAGATTAGTTGGAAAGACGGAGTTCGTGCCATTTACTGCATATTCAAATATAACATCTTTTCGAGATGAGTGAATTTAGCTTTAGAGAATTAGATGAGGAAGGATTAGAAACATTGGAGGCAATTTCCAAGGCTAATCGATTTAATCAATGGATGTTTGATCGTATAAATCCATATTGTAAGGGCAAGATACTCGAGATAGGCAGTGGTATTGGAAATATATCTAAGTATCATGTTGCCGCTGGTAATGACATTTGTCTTACGGATATTCGGGATAATTACATTCAATTTTTGGAAAATAAATTCATTGATTCTCCAGCAGATATTTTTAAGTTAGATATTGTACATGAGGATTTCGACACCAAATTTAGTTCTCATTTAGAATCTTACGATACCGTTTTTGCCCTGAACGTAGTCGAACACATAAAAAACCATGAACTAGCGATTAAGAACATCCATAAAATACTTAAGAAAGATGGGCACATCATTATACTTGTCCCGGCATACCAAGCCTTGTACAATTCCCTTGATGTGGCGCTTGAACATTACAGAAGATATACTTCTGGTAGCCTTTCCAAACTAATAAATAGCCAAGGTTTTGAATTAATCAAAACCAACTATTTCAATGCTGCAGGTATGGCTGGCTGGTGGTTTACTGGAAATATCCTAAAAAAGAAAACGATTCCAAGTGGACAAATGAAAATATACAATAGCTTAGTTCCTGCTTTCAAAATATTGGACAAAGTTGTGCTTAACAAAGTCGGATTATCTACAATCTGCGTTGCAAGAAAAATATGATTTAACCGTCGAATTTTGTGTATTTTAAGAAATAGAATTGCACCAAAATAAAAGCACCGATCACATATTTACATCTCCATCCTAAAGCACATATTAATCAAAACATTGTCTGATTTTAAATAGTATTTAGCAAATCCCACCATTCTAAAGTTTCTTGATTAGGAAGGATTTGTAATTAGAGCTAAACACAAGCGTGGTATCTTATAGCCCAGTACGTTAGTGCTGGGCTAGAGCATTGTAGGAAAGTAATTTGACGCTATTCTTTGTTAAAAAATCGTGACAAATTAGAAAATTGATTACTCTGTTTTTAGTTAGAAATACTTTATTGTAGTTTCATTATTTGATTGTATTTATCAGCAATTCCTACACTGCCATCTAATTAGGCTCTTCCTGAATATAATCATGTTAACTATCCTGAAAAATGAAAGTAGGATATAATGTAATAAATAGATGAGCCCTCTATTGACTCATAATCGTATTCTCTAAGTCTGGACTTACTTTTGCCCCAAGCTGTTTCGCTTTTTGGATATCCGATTTTGCTTGAGGGACATTCCCAAGCATAAGCTCGGCCTTACTTTTTTCTACAAAATAAATTCCCTTAGATGGATCATTCTTTATCGCTGTATTTAATGCTGGTAATGCCTTTTGGGGCTCTTTGAGGATATTGTGGAATCTACCTTTTTCGTACATGATAGAGTATGCATATGGATTGAACTTTAGATAATTATCAATATCATCTAAAGCACCCCGATAGTCACCCATTCCATTTTTAATCACGGATCTATTAAGATAAGCATTTCCATAATTTGGATTTAGTCTTATGCTCTCATTCATATTAGTAAGAGCATTTTGTAAATCATTTAGCTTCGCATAAGTAGCCCCACGATTTGCCCAATATTCATGATCTGTTGGTTTTAATTCGATTGCTTTATTATAGTCATTGAGCGCTTTCAATAAAGAGTCTCTAGCATTAAAATTAAAATATAAACGACCTCTCGAATTAAATACCGCCGCATCATCTGCTTTCAATCGGATTCGACTTCCATAGTCTTTTAGTGCTTTCTCTGTCTCTCCATTATCTCGATAATAATTTGCTCGGTTTCCATATGGCAATACGCTTCGTTGGTAATACTGAAGTACATGAGACCAAAGGGTGCCACTATTCTTCCAGATCTTATTTTGATTGAAAGTCATAAATCCATATACTCCGATCAACAGAGCTGCAAGTCCAAGGATTACATTTTTGAATTTTGGGAAACTTTCAATTGCTTGCTCAAATAAATAACTATACATAAAAAATAATCCAATGTATGCGATGTATGTAAATCGATCAGCTAAAAATCCTTGACCTGCGCCCACAATCTGAAGTAACAAAAACACATTTACAAAAAAGAAACTGAGTCCAAAAAAGAGGACCCGCCAATTCTTTAAATATGCAAAAACCAGCAATATACCAGTTACTATAAAACTCAAAAAGGAAGGGTAAAAATACCATTGTATCGAGCTTGGATATGGATACAACGGCGACAATCTGTATGGAACTATGGATTTGATCAAATACACCGTATACTGCCATGACCCTATAAAAATTCGTTGGATCCCACCATACTCAGTGGTGGATTTCAATGTGCCATATTCATTTAGGAACTTAATATTTAGAAGACCAATAAAAATTGAAGCAATAAAAAATGGAGCTTTCTTTAAGATTTTTTTGAAGTCAATTTTGCCCTCTACATAATAATCAATCAGGACCATACTAACGGGAAAAATTACAGCCTGTATTTTAGATAATAATGAGAGCCCAAAGCATATGGAAATAATAACCATATATCTTTTCTTACAATCTTCAGTTACATACTTTAAATAATAAAACATGGCAGACAAATAAAATACTCCAAAAAGCACATCCTTACGTTCCGTTACCCATGCGACAGATTCAACCCGCATAGGATGGACCCCAAATAACAATGCAAAAAATGATGCACCAATGATGCTTAAGCCTAATTTTCTACCAATAAAAAAAACAAAAAAGGTGCATAGCAAATGCAGCAATACATTCTCTAAATGCCACGGCATCGGATTATCCAACCCATAAAATATCTTATCCAATGCAAAAGAAAAAATAGTAAGTGGATTATAACCACCAAT
>Ga0114956_1002118_pt1 | contig 15715 bp, 13 predicted proteins | sample MaitaG_FD_87304 | JGI IMG/M metagenome (GOLD analysis project Ga0114956, IMG submission 87304) | Marine algal microbial communities from Maine, USA - Maine_Asex2 metaG | ecosystem: Host-associated > Algae > Red algae > Unclassified | place: Maine, USA | collected 2015-01-05 | reverse complement strand
TGCCCTGCAGATATAGATACTTCGATTACTGGAGTACCTCAGGCATATGGAAATTGTTCGCTAGGCAATACCATCACTTTAAGGTTTACAGATGATGATAGTGGTCTTATAGAATGTGGAGGAACTGGAACCATCGTAAGAACTTGGATCGCTGAAGATCCTTGTGGGAACATGGATTTTTGTGAGCAAATCATTACTGTCCAAGATACGACACCACCTATTGTTACTTTCTGTCCACCTGATACAATTGTTAATTGTGATGCAGGAGATATAAGTCCCGATATTATTGGATGGGCTGTTGGAATGGATGAATGTTCAACCGTACAATATGGTTTTGTAGATGATTCAATAGGATTTAACGGGACATGTGTAAATGGAATTATTGGAACAATTACTAGAACATTTAACATTGCGGATGAATGTGAAAATGTAAGCTTCTGCGAACAAATTATTCAAGTGCAAGATACGGTTGCTCCAACGTTAACATTTAATGATCCATTCTTGGATGGATACCAATCTGGAGATATTATTCCATACCAATGTTATGGAAGATCAGATACTACGTTCCAATTGCCAATGATGGATACTTCAAGTGTGATTGCAATGGATAATTGTTCAGATGGCATTAGTATAGATTTCTTAGATGAAGTAGTAGCTGTAGGAGATTGTGAAACGGATGGTTATTTTAAACGTTACAAATGTACATGGACTGCAACTGATAATTGTGGAAACGCTGCGGAGGTATTCTTTTTCTTAGATATTATAGATACCATTGCTCCTGAATTGAGAAATGTACCTGAAGATGTTACGGTATCATGTAATGCAATTCCTGATACCTCAGGAGTTATTGCATGGGATGAATGCTTATGCGCGCATCTTGATTTTGAAGAGGAAATTATTTCTGCAGACCCAAATTGTTTCTCAGGAGCTACCATTATTAGAACATGGACAGCTACTGATCATTGTGGCAATAGTACCACGGCTTCTCAAACCATTACCATTGAGGATGGTGATGGACCAGGAATCGTAATAGTTAATCCGCTACTAAGAGAAAGAATGCAAAATAATGCAGTTGAATATGATTGTAATGAAGGAGGAATTCCTAGTTGGTTTTTTGAATTAGACGAAAATGATATCAGTATAAACGATGTTTGTAGTGAGGCTTCTTCTATTTCAATAGATTACTCACAACTTAACGTAATTTGTTATGATGGATATTTAGAACACCATGTTGTAACATGGACGGCAATTGATGCTTGTGGTAACGAAAGTACACTTAGCATTGATGGTTTGGTTTATGATAATACTCCACCAGTTGTTCAAGACCTTCAAGATCATCAATGTGTTTCTAGTGCAAATGATTTAGGAGTAGACTATTATGATGAATGTGGAAATGCATCGGCTTCTTTTGTCGACGAAGACTTTGATATTGGATGTGGAAATCAAACAAAACTTAGAAGATGGTATATCACAGATTTATGTGGGAATTTTGTTGAGGTGGAGCAAATCATCTTGGATGACGTTACACCACCAGAAATTACATTGATCATCGATGAAGAACAAATTCCAACTGGAACTCAAATGTCATTTGAATGTGGTACTGAACTACCAATAATGGTTGCGAATTCAGTTCAGGTAAATGATGATTGTATAGCAGCGCTTGATATCACATTTGAATCTACTAATTTAGCATCAGGTAATTGTAACGAGCTTGGATTTATTTCATCTACCCTCTATATGTGGACAGCAACTGATCCTTGTGGAAATACAAGTTCCTTAGAACTAAATATTCTACTTACTGATGAAACTGCTCCAGAATTTGAATTGCTAGAGGAAATTACTGTTGAATGCGGAGAAGAGCTAGAATTACCAGCAGTAACGGATAATTGTGGCGAACCCACTTTATCATTTATTGATGAGATAGTGCAAGGAAGGGATTGCGATACTTTGGAGATTATCACGAGAACTTATGAAGCGACTGATGAATGTGGAAATGAGTCGAAGAAAACGCAAATTATCTATGTAGTAAATGAACAAGGTCCTAGCTTCGATCATAATGATGAGGTTTTATGTCAAGAGTTTGATAGACCAGTAACAGCATTTGACCATTGTATCAATCAACTGGTTCCAGTTCAATTAATGGCGACAAATGAAGATAGAGAATGTGGCATAATGTACAATACTTATCAAGCGACAGATAATTGTGGTAATGTTTCTGAGTTTGTTCAAACAATAATCAGACAAGATACTATTGCACCAACTTTATTAATTGTGAATCCAATTTTGCAAGAAGTTATGTCAAATGGGAATGATGTATTCGTGGATATGTCAAATGTACCATTAATTTTAGCTATCAATGAATTCAGCAGAAATGATGTGATTGCTGAGGATCAATGTAGATTAAGTGCCTTTGTTAATTTTTCGAGAAATATAGCTAGAAATGAAGAGTGCATTGATGGAGAAGTTGAAATTTGGACATTTGAATGGGAAGGATTAGATCTCTGTGGAAACTTAACCCCTATGAATCTAACGGTTCATGTTATTGATGATATTCCACCAGTAATATTAAATGTACCTGCTGATACTTCAGTAATTTGTTCTGCTCCTCCTTTCGCGGCGGTAGGCACAACTGATAACTATTCTGATGTAACATTAGGTTATACTGAAACAACCATTCCAGGAAATCTTCCTACTAATTATACTTTAGTTAGAACTTGGACCGCAACTGATGAATGCGGAAATAGCACGATGGAAAGTCAAAATGTGATGGTCACTAACAACGTTGGTTTATCTTGTGATATTAATGTTGCGGATACTATATTTTGTAACTCACACTTCAATATTGCTACAGTAGTTCCAACTGGAGGCACTGGCCCATACACTTATGATTGGGATGTTTTAGCTGGCGAATGTTTGATTGAAAGTGGACAGAATACTGAAAGCATTGAATTCTACATGGGCTTCAATGAAGCAGTTTTAAGTGTCACAGTGACGGATGCAAATGGTTGCTCAACAAATTGTTCTTATTCTATAATTTGTGTGGATGGTAAAGAAGGAATTCAAGGATCCGCAACAACTGATAATGGAATTGATATTCAAATTACAGAATCTATAGCTTATCCAAATCCAGCCGTTGCCAATGTTACGGTTCAATTTGAAAGTAATACTGTAACATTTGGAAGATTATCTGTTACCAATGCAATTGGTCAATCTTTTTATAATGAAAAGATAGCAGTATTGAGTGGAATCAATAAATACTTGTTGAATACTGATAGATACTCAAATGGAATTTACTTTGTAAATGTGAATTTATCAGATGATGTGGAAAAAACGATAAGGTTTATCAAGACAAAATAGATAAGCAAAATTCGAAAAAATACGAGAGGTTGGCATTAGATTGTCAACCTCTTTTTTAATTTATAGAGACTTTGTAAAGTCTTATTGTCGTCAATTTTATTTTTTCGTAACTTTTTCGATTTTATTGTGTTATTTTTACAAAGTAAAATTAGAAAGAAATGGAAACAAAAACAAAAAGTCCGGTAATGCTGTATACAGAGCAAACACCAAATCCGGAATCTTTAAAATTTGTAACAAATAGAATGTTATACGTGGGTACGGCTGACTTCAGAGAGGAAAGTTTTGCTCAAGAATGGTCTGAGCTAGCTACTGCTCTATTCGCATTACCTTATGTTAAAGGAGTTTATATATGCAATAATTTTGTTACGGTAACTAAGGAATTTAATTATCCTTGGGAAGAGATTATGCTTAAATTAAAGGACTTTATTAAGAATTATGTGCAGGATGATGGTGAAATCATAAAAGATGGATTTCAAGATGCTATGGAAAAAATAGAAGCAGAGAGAGGAGCTGGATATGAATATTCTGAAGAAGATGCAGGCATTGTAAAAAAGATAAAAGATTTAATTGATACCTATGTAAAGCCAGCCGTTGAATCTGATGGTGGAAATATTGAATTTAAATCATTTGATAAAGGAGTGGTTACCGTAATTTTACAAGGTTCTTGTAGTGGTTGTCCTTCTTCTACAGTAACCCTTAAATCAGGAATTGAAGGGATGCTTAAAAGAATGGTTCCCGAGGTTACCGAAGTAACTGCTGAAATGGGTTAGTACAAAAAATATAAAACCAGTTTTATAAATCGGTGTGATAATATTACACCGATTTTTTTATTTAAATTAAGTTATAGATGGACATTAATGAATTAAATGCTTTACGAAAAGAAGTGCTTAAAATTGTAAAAAAGACGGGCCATTATATTTATCAACAAGCAGGGAGTGCCAGCCTTCAAATTGAAACTAAAAGTGAAAATAGCTTGGTAACTTTAGTTGATAAAGAGGCTGAAAGACAATTAGTGAGTGGACTACAAAAGTTATTACCATCAGCTTCGTTTATCACAGAAGAAGGTACCGTAAAGCAACAAGAAAGTGATATCCAATGGATTATTGATCCATTGGATGGCACCACAAATTTTATTCAGAATATTCCATTCTACTCAACTAGTGTTGCTTTGCAGATAGATGGAGAAATCGTTCTAGGAGTAGTAAACTTGATTCCTTTGGACATTACATTTCATGCCATCAAGAATGGAGGTGCTTATGAAGGAGAGGAGAAAATGAAGGTTAGCTCAAAATCCAAATTAGAAAACTGTATTGTGGCTACCGGTTTTCCTTATGAAAGGAACAATATTCAAAATCAGCTATACCAATCTTTTATGCAGATTTTAAATAATGTTAGAGGAATTAGACGATTGGGTTCAGCAGCATTGGATTTAGCATTTGTGGCAAGTGGACGAATGGATGCATATTTTGAAACTAATTTAAACCCTTGGGATGTCGCAGCAGGTATTTTGTTGGTGAAAGAAGCAGATGGTCGGATGTCTGATTATTTGGGTGGAGACGATTTTTATTCTGGGAGTAAGATTGTAGCCAGCAACCGAAAGGTCCATGATAAAATTCTTCAATTGATTGATCATTCTTGAGATTAAACTATATTTCAATTCTCTTTTTCTACATTTGCTTTGATGAATTTTAGAAAAACGCTTTTTTATCTTTTAATTCTTTTTCCAATTTTTGGATATGGTCAATTCATCCAATCAAGTGTTAATGTTTCAAGAACTTTGGCTATTCATCCTGACTTTCCTGTAATCAAGTCTAATAAACCTAGTTTCAACTTAACCTATGTGTTAAAGGCTAAAGGCAAAAAATCTTATTGGCCTCAAATCTATAATTATCCAAGTATTTATTTTTCCCTTGACTATCAATCAGCAGGTACAGCAGTGTTGGGTGACTTAATTGGAATTGGCCCTTTTGTGGGTATTCCAATTTCTAATCATAAAAAGGAGTCTGTTACTTTAGTTACGGGTTTAGGTTTGGGAGTAGCCACAAATCCTTTCAACAAAATTACAAACCCTTCAAATATTGTGATCGGATCTACCTTCAGTATTTATGCAAAAGCTTCTTTGCAATATAGAATAGCGCTCACAGACCACATTGATTTTCTTTCCAATATTTCAATACATCATTATTCAAATGGAAATTTTGTGAGCCCTAACATTGGTGCTAATCTTTTGGCAACAGGAATTGGCTTAGGAATTAAATTATCAAATGAGCAAGTGGAAATAAAACCTCACCAACTGGATTCATTATTTAAATTTTCTACAGGACCGTGGAAACCATTTTTAAGATTGGGTCTAGGATTAAAAGAGCAAGGAATAGATGGTCCAAAATATCCTATTTACGTACTGGGTTTAGGTATTAAAAAAAGAACGAGTAGAAAAGATATTTTTATTACTGGCTTTGAGTATTTAATTAATTATGCGGATGTTCGATTTCTAAAAAGTACTTTTGGATTTGAAGGCGAAGAGATCCAAAAAGCTTCCAGATTGCTAGCTTTTGTAGGTCATGAATTTGTTTATAAGCACTTTAGTTTTATCACAGAATTAGGATATTATTTTACGGACCATTACGATAAGAGAAGCAGTTTTTCATCCAAATTGGGTCTTGCATTTAATCTGAATAAGCCACATGCTATCAGTAATTTACAAACAGGCTTTTATGTAAGAGCGAAGCTTCTAGAAGCGGAATTTTTGGAATGGAATATTAATTTCAGCTTTTAATTTCATCTTCTTATTTTTAATGCTTATCGATTGTAGTCGGGTCTTTCTATATTAAAATCAATTAATTGGAAAAAATGATTTACTTTAAAGGTCTTAAATGAAAAGTTTCAAATTATATATTGAAAACACTAAAGTAGCTTTTGGTTCGATAAAAGCCAACTGGTTAAGATCTTTTCTAACGATAATGATCATAGCGATAGGGATTATGGCATTAATTGCCATTTTAACTGCGGGTGATGGCTTAGTATTTGCAATGAGTGATAACTTTAGTAAAATGGGTTCCAATTCATTTTCTATAGAGCCGGCTTCACAAACTATTCAAAGTAATAAGGGAGGACGTGTTACAAAAAGAGCCAGCCCAATTACTTTTGATGAAGCCACTGAATTTTATGACAGATTCGAAGGGCAAGTTGCGATTTCTATGAATGCGACTAGATCTGCAACCATCAAATATGCAAAAGAAAAGACGAATCCAACCGTAACGGTATATGGGGTGAATAATGAGTATCTACAAATATCTAAATATAACATTGAAGAGGGGAGAGGGTTTTCAAACACAGAATTGCAGAATGCAAACAATAGAGCAATCATTGGCCCTGATATTGTTAAGGATATATTCGGTGGAGAAGCAAGTAATGCGGTTAACAAGAATATTTCAATCGGTAATAAAAAATATAAAGTAATAGGTGTATTAGAATCGATGGGTTCTTCAATGAATCAAAATGCAGATCGACTTGTATTTATACCATTGGTAAATGCCAAAAGAATCTATGGGACGGAAAGTACGTATTATGATCTTTCAGTAGGTGTTAGCAATCCTGAATATATTGATGATGCTGTCGGTGAAGCAATTGGACTGATGCGCGGTATTCGACGTTTGAAAATTTCAGAGGATAATGATTTTGAAATAGAAAGAAGCGATGGTCTAATGGAGAAAATCAATGATAATACAAGAGTTATTCGTTGGTCAATTGCGGGCATTGGTTTGATAACATTGTTTGGAGCAGCTATCGGCTTAATGAATATAATGTTAGTATCAGTCACAGAGCGAACAAAAGAAATAGGGGTAAGAAAAGCATTAGGAGCTTCTAAGTTCAACATTAGATTACAATTCCTTACGGAAGCAATAGTACTTTGTTTAATAGGAGGGGTTATCGGGATCATCCTTGGTATATTGGGTGGAAATTTAGTTACTTATTTGTTAGGTAGTGCTTTTGTAATTCCCTATGGATGGGTTTTATTGGGCTTTTCATTCTGTATTTTTGTTGGTATAGCTGCAGGACTTTACCCAGCTTACAAAGCCTCAAATTTAGATCCAATAGAGTCACTTCGTTACGAATAAATAGTTTTTTAAAAAGTAGGATTAGTAAAAGCTATTTTGATATTGTTTTACATTATTTCTTTATTCATTATCTTGACTTACTATTTTCCTTCATAAAAATTCGGCAATGAGATTTTCAATCGTTTGTTTCCTACTGTCAATAGCTGTCTTTTTTCAATCGTGCTCGACTACCAAGAACAGAGATATAAGCAAGTCAAAAGTAAAAACTAGTCAAATGCTTCCCTTCGAAAAAAATGTAAATACTACTCCTACCTATCATGAAGTAATAGAAAGTTATAAAACTTTAGCTGCCGATAACAAAATGTTCCAATTTAATCAAATTGGAATTACTGATGCTGGATATCCATTGCATTATGGTGTTTTGTCTAAGTCAAAAGAATTTGATCCTAAAGTACTTCAAAAGCAAGGAAAATTAGTTTTGCTTGTAAACAATGCCATTCACCCAGGGGAACCTTGCGGGGTAGATGCTACCATGATTTTAGTTCGAGACTATCTTACAAAGCCGAACTTAATGAAATTATTAGATGAAGTAGTATTGGTTTTTATTCCAATATACAATATAGGTGGTTCATTGAATCGAGGGTCTTATAGTAGAGCAAATCAAGAGGGACCAGAAGCCTATGGCTTTAGAGGGAATGCGAAAAATTTAGACCTTAACCGAGATTTTATAAAATGTGATTCGAGGAATGCGCAAACTTTTAATCAACTATTCAATATATGGAATCCAAATATTTTTATTGATAACCATACTTCCAATGGAGCAGATTATCAATACACGATAACTTTGATAGCTAGCCAAAAGGATAAATTAAATAAGCATCTATCAAGCTTGATGGTTAATGAAATGCTTCCCAATTTATATAAAAATATGAATGCAAGAAAATGGGAAATGACTCCTTATGTATATGCAAGAAGTACACCTGATGAGGGGATATCCGGTTTTTTAGATTTGCCGAGATATTCTTCTGGATATGCCACTCTGCACAATTGTATTTCGTTAATGCCGGAGACCCATATGTTGAAGCCCTATAAGGATCGAGTTTCTTCCGTTTATCATTTTATGGATGCAATGATAAATTGGATGAATGAAAATCAGGAATCGATTAAAAATGCAAAGGCTCAGGCAGATCAATTTGTGAAAGAGCAAAATAAATTTGATGTGAATTGGGCGCTTAATTTTGATAAAGTAGAGTCAATCATTTTTAAAGGTTATGAAGCTAAATATAAACCTAGTTTAGTGACTGGACAATCTCGTTTGTATTACGACCGTAATGCGCCTTTTGAAAAAGAGGTTCCATTTTACAACTCTTATAAAAGTAGCAACACAATTGAAAAACCTTCTGCTTACATTATTCCGCAGGCTTATTATAAGCTAATTGAAAGACTGAAATGGAATGGCGTAGAAATGGAAAGACTTTCAGAAGACCGAGAAGTAGAAGGAGATTATTATTATATAAAAAATTACAAGACAAGAGATCGTGCTTATGAAGGTCATTACCTGCATTATGAAATTGAAACCGAAGAAAAGAATTTAACCAGAAAATTTTACAAGGGGGACTATTTGATTAAAACCAACCAGGTAAAGAATAGATACATTATTGAAACCTTGGAGCCCAGTGCTCCTGATTCTTATTTCGCTTGGAATTTTTTTGATGGTATTCTAATGCAAAAGGAATATTTTTCCGCTTATGTTTTTGATGATAGAGCATTTGAAATTTTGAACAATAATCCTCAATTGAAGCGCACTTTTGAAAACAAGAAAGAAATGGATAGTAAATTCAGTAATGACGCAAATGCGCAGCTAAATTTTATTTATCAAAATTCTGATCATTATGAGCAGACCTATTTAATGTACCCCGTGGCGAGGATTAAATAAATAGTTTTAAATTTAATATTTAGTTACTAATTTAGTTGATTACTTCTGAAATTGCTTTTTCAAATAAACCTTCCATTACTTCATAGCCAGCATCTGTGCAATGCACTTCATCATAAGAATAAGCTTTTTGCATACCATTACGATCATCGACCATAGCGCTAAAATAATCAAGGTAATGGATATCGTTTTGCTCAGCATAAGCCTTTACCATTTTGTTTAATGCAATGACTTTAGGCGCAGGTTCTTTTCCGGGACTCCAAGGAAAATCGTAAGCAGGTAATGTGGAACAAAGGATTACTTTTATATCATTAGCGATTGCAATTTCTGCCATGGAATAAATGTTATTAGCGATCATCTTAATTGTAGAAGGACCAGTATTTCCAGCGATGTCATTTATACCTGCCAGGATTACCACAACTTTTGGTTTGAGATCAACCACATCTGGGCGGAATCTAATCAGCATTTGAGGTGTTGTTTGACCACTGATCCCACGATTGATGTATTTGGGGTTTTTAAAAAAAACTCTTTCACCCCAACCTTCTGTAATAGAGTTCCCCATGAATACGATTCTTGTCTCCATTGAATTTACATCTATTTTGGAATTTGCTTCTTGGTATTTCGCTAGATTAGGCCAATCTTGTGCGTCAAGGGTGGAACAAGAATACAATCCCATAAATAATAAGATACAAAACAAATTTTTCATATGATTTATTTTTATGATTAGAAGATACTATAAATATTGGAATAAAGTTACTAACCGCTATGACAAAGATAGCGAAGATATAGCTTTGACTCAAGGTTATGGTAATCCAATAAGTGACATCTCCACATTCAACAAATAAAACGACTCTTTCAGAAGCATGATTTTAAATACATAACATTAGAAAAACTCTTCCTAGGTATCAAACATCCACATCAATTAAGTATAATAAATTTTCCTTCCAAGTTTGTGCAATAGTTGCATGATTTTCAAATACATCATTTGCAATTATTTTATCTTCTAAAAAGAATACCAAAAGGCAATTTAATTTTTCATCAAGCGCTTGACCATTTATGTTTTGTTTTAATAAGCTTTCATATATTCGCTTAGCATTTGTTTTAAATTTATCATCTATGATCGAAAGTGTTGCTACAATCTGCGGATTAACCCATGAACCATTTTCTACCAATTCCCAAAGTTTATTTATATACAATTGATGCTTAGTCTTTGGAATTTTAAAAATAGAACAAACAGCCACCAAATGTGCCCGCCAATTATCACTTTCTAAAAGTAACATAAGGTCAGCCCACAATTGATGCTGCGGATTGTTTAAAAGAATATCATCTAAACGAGCCAAGCTATTATTTAAATCCCATGGTTTGACAGGTAAATCCCTTTGTACCAAGCTTAAGAAAGGCAAGTGGTGCGGATGCTCATCCCAAAATTGATTGAAGAGGCCCAAGTTTTCAGTCATGATTAAAGATAAGGAAATGGCATTAAAGTGTAATCGGTTAAAACACAATAGGGTAATTTATATTTGAATTTGTTTAACCAATAAGATGATTCTAAAATTCAGATTTTAGAAATATGGTTTTACATTTTATTCAGATGGGCACGCAGAAGTATTATTCGATAATTATTAAATCAAATAAAAAGGACACATAAGAAAGACATTTTCCAAAAAACATCTAAAAGTTATTTTGAGCGAATGACGTTAAATTAACATTTTGTTCAACAAAATTACGAAAAGGTTAAACAAAATAAAACTTCTCTTGTTTTAAATCTGTCTATTAAACACAAACACTATTTTTAAAAACTTAATTAAAATATGAAAAATTTAAAATATTTAGCTTTCGGATTACTTTGCTTGAGTCTTTTTACTTTCACCTCTTGCGATAAAGACGATCCCACACCAGAGCCAATGGATATTGTTGAGACTGCTATTGCAACGGATGACTTGAGTCTTTTGGTAGATGCTTTGACTCAAACCAATCTTGCTTCTACCTTGCAAGGAACGGGTCCATTCACTGTTTTTGCTCCCAGAAATGCAGCTTTTGAAGCGCTTTTAGCTTCTAATTCTAATTGGAATTCACTGAGTGACATCGATAACGCAACCTTAACAAATGTATTATTATTTCACGTATTAGCTGCAGATGTAAAAGCTGAAAACCTTACAGATTCATATGTGACTTCATTAGCATCTGGTCCTAATGATGAGCAGATTGTATTGCAAATTGATGTAACTGGTGGTGTGAAACTTAATGGATCTACTAGCCCTGTTACTGTTGATATAGCAACTTCAAACGGTACTGTCCATATTATTGACGAAGTGATGCTTCCACCTAATGTCGTAAGTTTAGCCTTGAATAATCCGGTCTTTTCAACGCTGGTTGCTGCATTAACTAGAAGCGATTTAAATACAAATTATGTAGAAATATTATCAGGTCCTGGTCCATTTACAGTTTTTGCACCAACCAATGATGCTTTCCAAGCTCTGTTGGATTCTAATCCTAATTGGAGTTCATTAAATGATATTCCTTTAGCGACTCTAGAAGCGGTATTAAATTACCATGTCGTAAGTGGCGCTAATGTGCAGTCTAGCCAATTAAGTGACAATCAAGAAGTGGCATCCTTAGGAGGAACGCTAACTGTAGATTTGAGTAATGGGGCAAAACTAGAAACAACTAGTAATCAGTCAGTTAACATTTCACTTACAGATGTTCAAGGAGCAAACGGAGTAGTACATGCTGTTGATGAAGTTTTAATTCCTTAATTACCAAAATAAAGAATTATAAGGTTGAGAGTTGAAAGGTTTGATGAACGTTTCAACTCTCACTTTTTTACAAACATTGAGAGCGTTAAATTAAAATTGAAATTATTTTTCGTATTGTAAATGGATGATAAGAATTTTGTCTAGGTATTTTGGCTTATAATTTAATATTTACGCTAAAACTACCCTCAAAAATTAAGACTTTGAAAGAATTAAAGCTTCTTTACTTAATCGTAATTTTTGGATTTATAAGTTGTAATCACAAAGAGAAGATACCCGAAATTAATTACTCGCAGGAGATCGTTTCAAAACCCATTCCATTTGCTAAAGGAATCATTTCGACAACGAATAATAGCGATTTTGATTTACCTTTTCCGCTGATGGCCTAAAAGTCTACTTTCTAGAAGAGCACCCGCACAAAAGCAAAAGATTTATTATAGTGATTTCAATAATGGTAAATGGTCAACACCGGAATTGGCTTATTTTTCAACGGATATAGATGAAACTGCCTTTATAACACCACATGCAAAATACTTTTTCTTTGGTTCAGAGCGACAGATCCAGAACCAATCGAATAAAGGAAACTATGATATGAATATTTGGATATTGGAAAAAACGGATAAGGGCTAGAGTGAACCCATACCATTACTGAACCTATCAATGCAGTTCAAATAGTAAACAAAGAGTGGCCATCCTCAAACAAAAATTTCTTTTTCACAAATGACAATAAAGCTTATTATTATACTACCATGCGGAGAGGCACACAAAGTATAAAACTGTTTTAAACTAAATATCTTAATTTGGAACATATATTTGAATAAAAAAATGGCTAAATTTAACCTATTCCAATGAAAATAGTTATTGAAAAATATAATCCTGAATGGAAGGAGCAATTTGAACTTTTACGCGACAACTTACTTTTTTATTTAAAAGAAGATGTCATTAACATAGAGCATGTTGGCAGTACTTCCGTGCCGGGTATGAGTGCGAAACCCATTATTGATTTAGATATAATCATTGAAAGTGACAATAGCACTTTAGAAAAAGTGATTGATAAATTAAATCATCTCGGATATATTCATTTAGGAGATTTGGGTATCACGGGAAGAGAGGCGTTTAAAAGGAATAGCCCGCAGGCTTCAAATATGAATGGTAGAATAACTTGGTTTAAGCACAATCTTTACGTTTGCAAAGAAGGAAGTGGTGGTTTAAATAATCACCTTTCACTTAAAAAACATCTTTTAGAAAACCATGATAAGGTCATTGAATATAGTAAGTTAAAAGAGAATCTTGCGGAAAAATTTCCCAATGATATTGACGCATACATTGATGGAAAAACAGATTTTATTGTGGACATTTTAAAAAAAGAAGGAATCAAAAGCATAGATATTAATTTGATCGAAGATCAAAATAAGATTTAAAACCCTATAATCCGCATGGTATGTAATGTGGACGATTACTTAATGGAAATCAAAGTCTATTCAATTTCTTATAATATCATTAAAGAAGGTGTCAAATTAAGAAATTGTTGTTTAGATTGTTTACCAATGAAAAAAACTAAATTAAATCTCATTAAAATTTAAAAATTTTAATCGTGTATGATTTAGATACTTTCTACAATTTTAAATAAAATTAGAAGCATAGCTCAACAATAGATACAAAAAACTTATTATGTAGAAGTAAACCGTTTTTCAATTATCAATAGGCGATTTCCGAAAGGCCATATGAGTAGGAAGAATTAAACAAAACAAAGCATGGAAAATTTAACTTATTTAGCACAAATTTTTGTTGCAGTATCAGTCTTTTTTGTTTGGACGTTTAGGTTTCATAATGTCGAAAAAGAATTTAAACAATTTGGCTATAGTATTTTATTCCGGAGTTTGATTGGTGCTGCAAAGATGTCTTTGGCTACATTGCTTGTTGCGGGTATTTGGTATCCTGATTTAGTTTTTTTCCCTTCTGTTTTTATGGGATTATTAATGATAGGTGCGCAAATTTCTCATTTTAAAGTTAGCAATCCATTTATTAAAAAGTTGCCATCTTTGATTCTTTTGGGACTGAGCGCTTTTATAGCCTATTCAACTTTTTAAAAATATAATTATGTACGTAGTTTTAGTATGTACGTTAATATCAAGTTTATCTTTTTTTGCCTATGCTTTTTCGTATTTTAATGTACCACACATGAAAAATGAATTTAAGCGGTTTGGACTTGAGAAGCTGGGATTAACAATCGTTTTGTTGCAAATTCTAGGTGCTATTGGTTTATTAGTGGGTCTCAAATTTAATTTTATTTTAATAATTTCATCTCTGGGTCTAGCCTTGCTTATGTTTGCTGGGGTTATCATAAGGATAAAGGTAAAAGACAGTCTTTGGATTTCTTTACCAGCTTTTTTATATATGGTTTTAAATGCATTTATATTTTGGTCATCAATGCAATTAGAGACATAATATTAACTATTTCAATATTGAAATAGAAAGTTTTAAAAATGCATTTTTTTTAATAATTAAATTAAATAGTAAAATTATGATACGAAAAGGAACAGAAGTAAAATGGAAATGGGGTAAAGGTTATGCTACAGGGAAAGTTGAAAATACTTATTCAAAGTCGGTTACTAAAACAATAAAGGGAAATGAGGTAACTCGAAATGGTTCAGATGATGATAAGGCATTATTTATCAAGCAAGAAGATGGAGGAAAGGTTTTAAAGCTTGAAAGTGAGGTGGAAAGAGCTGATTAATGCTGTTTGACATGGCGCTAATTAAATTGTGATAAGCGCAACAATTACAGCGTAAAAATAATTATTAAGTAAAAAAAATTAATTTTTAAATAAGTATTAAAAGGTAGTGATTATTCGTAAGAGTGACCACTGCTTTTTTTATGAAAAAAGCAGTAAGTTAACAGTGGTTTTAGGTATCCAATATAAATAAATAATCATAAGCTTAAAAGCCATTATTTTAAATCTAATTTTTTGATGTATCAGGTAATAATAATTGGTGGTGGATTAGCAGGACTTACCAGCTCGATACATTTAGCAAAGAAAGGATTGCAAGTTTTATTAATCGAGAAAAATGAATATCCTAAACATAAGGTTTGTGGTGAATACATTTCAAATGAAGTCCTACCTTATTTAGAATATTTAGATTTTGATCCCTACAAGTATGGTGCTGTAAAGATAGATCGAATAACTTTCAGCACGACAAAAAGTAAAACCCTTTCGGCAACACTCCCTTTAGGTGGATTTGGAATTAGTCGTTATTGCTTGGATCAAGCCTTAGCAAATGCCTCAAAGTTGAATGGCGTTAAAATTCTCCATGCTTCAGTAAGCAATGTACATTTTGAATGTAATAAATTTACCATCACAACTAATGACTCCAACTCCTATGAAGGAGAAGTAGTTATTGGAGCCTTCGGTAAAAGATCTAATTTAGATAGGAACCTGAATCGATCTTTCATGAAAGAAAGTTCGCCTTATTTGGCTGTGAAAGCGCATTACCATGGTGAATTTCCAGATGATTTAGTAAGCTTACATAATTTTGATGGAGGGTATTGTGGTTTATCCAAAGTAGAGACAGATAGAATAAATGTCTGTTATATTACAGACTACAAATCTTTTA
>Ga0114956_1002110_pt1 | contig 15745 bp, 10 predicted proteins | sample MaitaG_FD_87304 | JGI IMG/M metagenome (GOLD analysis project Ga0114956, IMG submission 87304) | Marine algal microbial communities from Maine, USA - Maine_Asex2 metaG | ecosystem: Host-associated > Algae > Red algae > Unclassified | place: Maine, USA | collected 2015-01-05 | reverse complement strand
CTTAGGAGCTGCGCCGGTGGGGCGAGGAACGAGCCCTGCTGGCAAGGCGACCGGACAAGAGAGGGCGCTATTCGCCGAGGAACGAGGCGAAGAAGGAACTTGTCGTAGTGAGCGCTTGCACCTACCGGCGCGGGTCCTTAAAGGCGATGCGAGAGAGAAACCGGTCGCGCTTCGCGGTCGGACGACTGAGTCGGAGTACCTAAGAGTTGACACTGACGAATCGGCCTCTGTTATGGTCTTTCACGGTCTTGCGACTGCGAGGGGAGTGCCGCATCAGCCGACATCGATGCAGCATCTGGCAGCGCCGCATTCGACAGGGTCGCCGAGAACGTTGGCCTCGTCGGGAAGTGCGGGGGACCGCTCGGGCAACACTCATTCACAGGGGAATCAACCTATTCACATGACTGCAGACGACGAGATGATCCGTCTGGAACGTGTCTTCAAGATCTTCGGACCTCAGCCTCGAGGCCGGGCGTTACAGCTCGCCAAGAGCGGAGTGATGAAGAACGAGGTGCAGAGGGCGACGGACCACGTTGTCGGCATGCACGATGTGACTTTCGACGTCAAGCGAGGCGAGACGTTCGTCTTGATGGGCCTGTCTGGGTCCGGTAAGTCGACCGCGATCCGCACCGTCAACAAACTGCACGACATCACCGACGGACAGGTACTCGTCGACGGCGTCGACGTGCAGAAGCTCACTGGCAAGGCACTGCAAGCATTCCGCCGCGAGAAGATGGGGATGGTCTTCCAGCACTTCGCCTTGTTCCCGCACCGCTCCGTCATCGACAACACCGGCTATGGCCTCAAGGTGCAGGGGGTCGACAAGGCTGAGCGGGATCGTCTTTCGATGGGTGCGCTCGACCTCGTCGGTCTCGGCGCGTTCGCAAAGTCGCGGCCGAGCGAGCTCTCCGGAGGCATGCAGCAGCGAGTCGGACTCGCCCGAGCCCTTGCCGCCGACCCCGACATCTTGCTGATGGACGAAGCATTCTCGGCGCTCGATCCACTGATCCGCCGTCAGATGCAAGACGAAATGATGACGATTAACGATCATCTCCAGAAGACGATCTTGTTCATTACTCACGACCTCAACGAGGCGCTGCGCATCGGTGATCGGGTCTGCATCATGAAGGATGGCGCGATTGTCCAAATTGGTACACCCGAAGAAATCCTCACCCAGCCCGCCACCGGGTATGTGGCCGAGTTCGTGCAGGACGTCGATCAAGGTCGCGTTATCGACATCGAGACGATTATGAAGCCGGCGACTGTGGTCTCCACGTCAGAGCCTCTCTCGACCGCAATCGAGAGCATCGGCGATGGTGCCGGTGCCTTCGTGGTCGACGATGCAGGCCGCCCAACCGGCTTGTTGACCCCCGAAGACGCCATCCGCTCTGCGAGTGTCGGTTCCTCCGACGTCGCTGCGGCTGTTCGCATCGACTTCGAATCGATCGGTCCTCGTCAGACCTTCAACGAGGTGTACGCATCTGCAGGCCGCGGCCTCGTCATGGCCGTCGTCGATGGAGACGGCAAGCTCGTGGGTGCCGTTCACCCGCGCGAAATGATGGAAGAGATGGGTCGCGTTGAGCAGCTCATAGATGGCTTCGAGCGAGAGGTGTTCATGTGATGAGGAAACTTGCAGTTCTAGCGATGCAGTCCGAAGACCTAAATTTCACCGACAATAAATGGCCTGAGTCGTTCCGGTTCCCATTCGGTGAATGGATCAAGCAGCTCATTTTCTGGGCGGTAAACAACCCGGTCACCTCGTGGATCGGCGAGGCCGTCGAGCTGCCCTTCCGAGCAATGTTCGACCTCATCATGAGCGAGAAGGTCGGTCGCGACTCGATCGAGACCATTCCGTGGATCTGGCTCGTGGTCGCGGTGTTCCTTGCCGCATCGTGGACCCGGAACACGCGAGTCGGTCTGGCCTGTGCGCTGATGCTCTCGGTCTGTGGTTTTCTCGGCGCCGAGTACTGGACCGAAACGGCAAAGACGATCGGCATGATTCTTGTGTCGGTGACCTTGTGCGCCATTGTCGGTATTCCGCTCGGCATTCTGTCGGGTCGTTTCGATGGCGTTTGGAACGTCGTGCGACCGACCCTTGATGGCATGCAGGTCATCCACTCGTTCGTGTTCATGCTGCCGTTCATCTTCTTCTTTGGCATCGGCGAGATCTCGGCGACCATGGTCACGATGGTCTTTGCTCTGCCGCCGATTGTTCGGCTGACGAACCTCGGAATCAGATCGGTTCCCGAAGACGTCGTCGAGGCGTCACGAGCGTATGGGGCTCCGGAGCTGCGGGTGCTGACCGATGTACAGCTCCCGCTCGCCCGACCGGCGATCATGACCGGCCTGAACCAAACCCTGCTGCTCGCGATCTCGATGCTCGGCATCGCGGCGCTGATGGGCGCCGGCGGCCTGGGCCGATTGCTCTACCGCGCGATCAACAACTTGAACCTCGGTCTGGCCTCGTCAGCCGGCCTGGCCTTCTTCCTCGTTGCCGTCATCCTCGACCGAATTTCGCAAACCGAAGTCGACGATGGCGCCGGCTTGTTTCGCAAGATCGGCCGGGCGTGGTCCTATCGCAGCGACCCCGAGGCTCTGTTGGAAGCATCTGGCGTGACGTTGAACGCTCCCGCTCCGGTCAAGGAAGAGGAACCTGATGAGCGCCCAGCGCCAGTCGGTCCGCGTGAGCGGATTGGCTTGTTTATTGCGCTTGTGGGCGGTTTGGTTGGCGTCGTCTCGCTTTTCCTGCCATGGGGTAACGACGCCGGTCTGGTGTCGAGCTGGGCTCGGCGGGTCGACGAAGCAATGCCAGGCCTGTCCTTCAGGGGCTACGAAGCTTCAGGCGGCTCGTTCTTCGGGCTCGTCGTTGGGCTATTTGCCATCGCGGCAATTCTGTCGGCCGTGCGTCCGCAGATAAGTGTTCCCGAATCGATTCCCCGAGGCTTGTTGAAGCTTCAGGGCATCCTGCTCGGCGTCATGGCGGCGTCGATCGCCGTCATCTTTGTTCTCAACCTGCTCGACACCGACTTCCTGTTTTTCCCGAGCCTGGGTCTCTGGGCGTTTGCGGCTTGTGTCGCCCTCGTGGTTATCGAGGCGTTCGCGACCGGTACCCCCCGGCTCGGCGCCGACGGTGTTCTGATCTCAGGCCTCGCCATGCTTGGTGCGGCCGTTGGCTATCTGCTCCTCCAGCCCTCGGCCTTCGTCGAGCTCTATTCCCACGGCGTCGGCGCCTATGTAGCGCTGGCGGCAGCGGCGATCGTGACCGCCGGTGGTCTCGTCTCGATGATGACCGCGCCGTACGGCCCCCGCCGCCCGCTTCCTGTAGCCATCGCATGGGGCCGCATCGCTGGTGTTTCCTTCGCGGTACTGCTTGTCGTGTTCTCGGCGTTTGCGGTTGGTAACTCCGAACGCAAGTCCGAGTACGGCTGGTTCTTCGACGCTCGTCTCGAATCCTTGGAGACGCCCGAGTTCTTGGCCGAAATCGACGAGATTCGCGCCGAGGCCGGCGACGACATCAACAAGCAGCTTGCCGCGGCGCAGAAGATCACGAACATGTACAACTCGCTGCAGACTGGCGATGTGGTTGTTCACAATGGCGTCAACGACGACGGACCCGGCCTCGGTTGGCCGTCGATCGCGATCTCGGTCCTGGCGCTGTTAGCCGCGCTGCCTGGCGCGGGTCTACTCGGTGGTGGCGAGAAGCGTCGATGGCAGGCATCGGTGTTGGTGACGGGTCTTGGCCTGGCGCTGATGGCGATCCCGATCGCCTTCATCGCGGGCATTGTCCGCGTTGCGGAACCAGCGGTACTTTCCGGCGTCGCGGCCTTTACGACGATGCTCGCCGGTTTCATCATCTTCGCCAGCGGACGCGGCGTGGTTGACGAATTCCGACGCCGCAAGGTTTATGCCGATGTCGACCCGATACAGGGTCGCATCGATGCGGTCGACACGAAGCTGGCCGATGAGTCTCTAGATATGGCGGAAATGGTGTCGGCGGGCGCTGGTGGTGCCAGCGATTGATGTCCAGTCGGGCGACGTCCAGTCGATGCTCCTTTGGCAGCATCGACTGGGCTGACCCCGTTTGGCAATGCCGCCGCGATAGCGTGGCGGACGCAGTGTCGGGTGTTTCCGGACGCTGCTGACCTAAGGAGGGGTCACCCTATGAAGACACGAAAAGCGAGCATTTGGCTCGCAGTTCTGGCGGTATTGGCAATGTTTGCCGCTGCTTGTGGCAGCGACACCGCCGTGAGCGCCGTTTCCGACGCAGCACCTGATGCTGCTGACACGGCAACCGATGCCGCCGGCGCCGCAACGGATGCAGTATCCGGCGACGAAGAAGACGCTATGGCTGACGACGCAGCCATGCCCGGCGCTGGCAAGTCCGCAAATATGGGCCGCGCCAACTGGTCGTCCGGCTACGTGCAGGCCTCGATTCTGCATGATCTGCTCGAAGAGATGGGCTACGACGTCAGCAGCCCAGACGGTCTCGAATTCGCACCTGACCTTGGTTACCAGACCATGGCCAGCGGCGAGATGGACTTCTGGGCCAACAGCTGGTACCCGGGCCACCTCTCGTGGTGGGAAGGTGACCTTCCTGACGGCACCAAGATCGGTGACAACCTCACCCGTCTCGAGGGCTCACTGATGCCCGGTGGCGGTCTGCAGGGCATGCTCGTGACCAAGGCTTGGGCTGACGCCGAAGGCTTCACCACACTCGACGAGATCAACGCCGACGAGGCGCTGTGGAGCCAGCTCGACACCGATGGCAATGGCAAGGGCGAGTTCTACGGTTGCCCTGAAGACTGGACCTGTGACGACATCATGGCGTCGCAGATCGAATTTGCTGGTTGGACGCAGCTTGAGCAGACGCAGGCTGGCTACGACGCCATGTTTGCTGAGTTCCTGCAGAAGGCCCAAGACGGCGAACCCGCCATCATCTACACCTGGACCCCGACGGCGTACCTCGCCCAGGCAATCCCGGGTGAAACCACCATGTGGCTCTCGATGAACAACGAAAGTGTTCTCGACGACTCGAACCCCCTCGACAAAGAGGGTGGCGAAAGCTACTGCCAGCGTTGCGCCCCTGACGGCACCGTGAACGACGACATTGGCTACCAGGGCCTTGGCGACGACGTCTGCCTCATCGGCCCCGACGGCTGCCAGGTCGGTTGGCGTGCAGCCAACATCGAGATCACGGCGAACACCGAGTGGCTCGACGACAACCCGGCTGCCCGTGGCCTCTTCGAGGTCTTCAAGCCGCCGCTGATCGACCTCGCGATCGCCGGTGTCGACCTCGCCAACTCTGATGGCGCCCAGGCCGACGTCGACCGCATCGCCGCTGACTGGATCGCAAACAACCGCGATCTCGCCGACAGCTGGATCGCCGACGCACTCGCAGCAGCCTGATTGAGCTAGCTGAACGAACTCGTTAACGGGGTGGGGCCGATTCGGTCCCACCCCGTTTGCGTTTTCGACCGAGCACCAGACGGCGAATCGGTCGTCCAGGTACGGTCGGGTTAATGGACGTTCTGTTCGACTTCCGCGAGCTGCAGCGGGATCTCGCCGCAGCCGCCGTCGCGGCCGACGCGACGCAGATGCAGGCGTACATGAAAGGCAAGTTCAACTTCCTCGGGGTGAAGACTCCGGCCCGACGAGTTGCCTCGAAGTTGTTCATCGCGGCCGGTGAGGGAGCGGACTCCGCAGAGCTCGTTGCGGCAGCAACCGCACTATGGGCGCTCGAGGAGCGTGAGTACCAACAGGTGGGCTGTGATCTGCTGCGGCGGTGGTCCAGCCGTCTTGAGCCTGATGCGATCGAGTCGCTCGAAAACTTGATCACGACGAAGTCGTGGTGGGACACCGTCGATGTGCTCGCTGCCCGAGTCATCGGCCCGCTGGTGGCGCGGCATCCGGAGCTCCGGACGGTCATGGACGACTGGATCGCCGACGACAACATGTGGCTCGTCCGCACCGCGATCCTGCATCAGCTGTTCTACAAGGACGCCACCGACACCGCCCGACTCTTTGGTTACGCCGTCGCGCAGATGGGCCACACCGATTTCTTTATCCGCAAGGCGATCGGCTGGTCGCTGCGTCAGTACGCCCGGATCGATCCGGCGGCGGTCCTGGCGTTCGTGACCGAGCACGACAGCGGCCTGTCCGGGCTCACAAAACGGGAGGCGCTGAAGCACGTTGGAACCGGGCCGGGATAGCTCCTTCGGCAGTATCGTTTCGGGCCATGACGAGTACGCCAGTCCGGGCCGCCGTTTGCCGAGCATTCGGCGAACCACTCACGATCGAAGAGCTGTTCCTCGCGGCTCCCGTCGATGGGCAGGTGCAGGTGCGCGTTATCGCATCGGCGGTCTGTCACAGCGACATCCACTTTTTCGAGGGAGCGTGGGGCGGTCGACTTCCGGCGGTGTGGGGTCATGAAGCGTCGGGCGTCGTCGAAGCCGTTGGTGCCGATGTCGCAGACCTTGCCGTCGGCGACCACGTTGTTGTCACGCTGATCCGGTCCTGCGGGTCGTGTCGCAACTGCGACGCGGGGGTCACGGTTGCGTGTACGGGCGCTGGACGGCCGGCGTCGACGCCGTTGAGCGATGCCGACGGCAAGCCGGTCGGGCACGGCCTCGGCACCGCCGCCTTCGCTGAACGGCTCGTCGCCGATCGCTCGCAGATTGTGAAGATCGACGCCGCGATTCCGGCCGGTCCGGCGGCGCTCCTCGCTTGTGGTGTTATCACCGGCGTTGGTGCGGTTCGGAATACGGCCCAGGTGGCTGCGGGCGACTCGGTCATCGTGGTCGGCACCGGCGGTGTTGGCCTGAACGCGGTGCAAGGTGCCCGGCTCGCTGGCGCAGAGCCGATCATTGCCGTCGACCTCTCCGACGACAAACTCGCCGCCGCCCGCGATTTCGGCGCCACCCACGTTGTGAATCCAACAATCGGCGATCTCCGCGAACAGATCAGCGAGATCACCGAGGGTCGAATGGCCGATCACGTGCTGATTACGGTTGGCGCCAAGGCCGCGATCGATGGCACTGCGGAATTGCTGGCGCTGAACGGGGCCGTCGTCATCGTGGGCATGCCCGAGTCGGGCGTGACGACGACGATCGACCCGGTCACGCTTGCGGCTGCGAATCAGCGCATCCTCGGCTCGAAGATGGGCGGCTCGGTGATCGAAGACGACATCCCGGACCTCGTGCAGCACTACCTCGACGGCTCGTTGCATCTCGACGAGCTCATCACCAAAACCTATGGGCTCGATGACATCAACGAGGCGATCGACGCAGTCAAACGAGGCGAAGCGGTGCGCAACGTCATCATGTTCGAAGAGCCAGCGTCGGCATGAAGATCGCCGATCTCGAAACGTTCGTCGTGGGCAACCGCCCGGGCGAGTTTGGTGGCAGCTACTTCATTTTCGTGAAGCTGGTGAGCGACGGCGGCGTCGTTGGATATGGCGAGCACTATGGCGCGACCTTTGGCCCCGAGGTCGTGCCGGCGATGATCAGCGACATCGCCGAGCGCCACTTGGTCGGCGAGAGCCCATTCGAGATCGAGCGGTTTTGGCACCGCTGTCTCGGCTCGGGGTTTTCCCACCGGCCCGACATCTCACTGATGGGGGTCGTCAGCGCACTTGAGATGGCGTGCTGGGACATCGTCGGCAAGGAAACCAACAAGCCGGTCTACCAACTCTTGGGCGGTCGGGTGCACGACCGGCTGCGGTCCTACACCTACCTGTACCCGAAACCCGATGATCGCACCGATGTGTACAGCGACGCGGTTCTGGCGGCGGAACGAGCGGCCGAAGAAGTCGCGAACGGCTTTACCGCCGTGAAGTTCGATCCGGCCGGTCCGTACACGATCTACGACGGCCATCAGCCGTCGCTCGAACGCCTCGACCTCTGCGAGACCATGGTTCGCAACGTGCGCGACGCCGTCGGCACCGATGCCGACATCCTGTTCGGTACCCACGGCCAGTTCACTGCGTCGGGGGCGTTGCGCCTCGCCCGACGCCTCGAGGCCTACGACCCGCTCTGGTTCGAAGAGCCGGTGCCGCCCGACAATCCTGCGGAAATGGCAAAGGTTGCCAGTCAAACCGTCATTCCAATCGCGGCCGGCGAACGGCTCACGACGAAGGCCGAGTTCGCCCGTCTGCTCGACCTCAAGGCAGCCTCGATCCTGCAGATGAACCTTGGTCGGGTCGGTGGCATTCTCGAAGCAAAGAAGATCGGGGCGTTAGCCGAGGCGAACGGCGCGCAGCTGGCCCCGCACCTCTACTGCGGACCAATCGTCGGAGCGGCCAACGTGCAGCTGGCCACGTGCTCGCCGAACTTCCTCATCCTCGAGAGCATCCGCGACTGGTCTGGCATTCATAGCGACCTGCTCGTCACCCCGATGGGCTTCGAGGACGGCTACGTCATCCCACCAACGGCGCCCGGTCTCGGTGTCGAACTGAACGAGGACTTCGCCCGCGCTAACCCGTACACGGGCACGGCCCTGCACCTCTCGATGTCGCCGGACCCCGTGCAGAAGTAGTTCAGCGATCGATCAGCGGTGGGGTCGGGTTTTCGCCGGCGCCATGAAGATCGAGCCCGGGCCGATCGCCGCTGGGCAGCGCAACATCGGTGACGCTCGGCAACAACATGTGATCGGCCAACATGTTGTGGAAACGGTGCAGCGGCTCTTCGAACCTAGGTGCAAGCGGTCCCGGCGGAACGGTGCCCCGTGAGAGACCGCGCTGGCCGCGTTCGACGATGTCGATGTCTTCGTTGTTGACGTCGAACCAGAACGATCGGGTCGACTCGAAGTCCTCACTCGATACCGCCGCGGTCGACGGCGGAAGCAGGAACGTGCAGGTCTCGCGGGTCAGGCCGGGAGCGACGGGGTCGAGGCGCATGACAAAGACATGGTTCGGCAAGATCGACAACAAGACGTTCGGGAAGATCGCGAGGAACCGGCCGCTAACAGAATCGGATTCATCGAGACCGGCCGCCGGGGGCAACACAAGCCAGTCGTCTCGCTCATCGCCCGACACCGGCGTTGTCGTCTGACCGCAGTACATGCCCGGGCCTTGATACCGATAGTGATCTCGCGTTCGTGACACCTTCGACAGCTCGGGGTGGACCCACGTGAGGTGGTAGTACTCCTGAAAGTTCTCGGTGATGAGCTTCCAGTTTGCGGCGATGTCGAGTTCGCGTTGCTCCTGAAGCCACCAGTGGTCGAGCCCGTACCCAGCGAGGCGATCGCCGAGGTCGCCGAGCCACTCGTCGAGCGGGGCGGTCTCGGTATCGAGGCAAGCGAAGAGAAGGCAGCCAGACGTCGCGATTCGCACGGGCATGAGCGAATAGTCGGTCGGGTCGAACTCGTCGCGCGGTACTTCTTCGAACAGCGGCGTTGCGGCGAGGCGACCATCGAGCGAGTAACCCCACCGGTGATAAGGGCAACGGATGAGCGAACCGACCTCGCAGTCGGCCTCAACGAGTTCGGTGCCGCGATGGCGACACGAATTCAGGAAGCCGCGGAGTTCGCCGTCACCGTCGCGAGTGACAATGATCGATCGACGCCCGAGCGATCGCACGAGCATGACGCCGGCGTCGGCAACCTCGGGCGCCGTGCCAATGCAGACCCAGGCACGCTCGAAAACTTGTTGTTGTTCGGTCGCGAAGAACCCAGCGCCCGTGTACGCACGGGGATCGAGACCGGTGGCCGATGTCAGCGGTTGGCGGGTTCCCGACCAGAAGGCCGGGGAGGTCCAATCCGCGCGGTCGGGTGTATTCATGAGCACACTGCAGCGTGGCACGAACGTTCGGCGGTTCACAACCGATGCGTCCAACGTCGTGCCCGGTTCACCCAGCTGCGGCCTTACCCTGGCGCGTGTGACCGACCTAGCCCTCAAGCTCGTCGAGTTGCGTGCCCGCTTGGCGGGGGCCGAACTGCCACTCGAACTCAATGGCGCCGCCGAGGCCCGAACAACGCGCACTGAGCTCATCGATCAGCTCGACGACTACATACTTCCGCGCCTGGCCCGCCTCGACGCACCCTTGCTTGCCGTGCTCGGGGGTTCGACCGGCGCCGGCAAATCGACGATCACGAATTCCCTCGTCGGCGCCGAAGTAACCACCCCCGGCGTGCTGCGCCCGACAACCCGAACACCGGTGCTCGTCTGTCACCCCGATGACGAGGAGTGGTTCACCAATGGCGGCGTGTTGCCCGAGCTACCCCGCAGCACTGGCATCCGTCCCGAGTCGGGGTATGGCCTGCACATCGTGACGTCCGACCACGTACCGTCTGGGCTCGGCATTCTCGACTCGCCCGATATCGATTCGGTCGAGACGGCGAACCACGACCTGGCCGCCCAGTTGCTCGGGGCCGCTGACCTTTGGTTGTTCACAACTACGGCGGCTCGGTATGCCGATGCCGTGCCATGGAAATATCTGCAACGAGCCCGCGAGCGTTCCATCGCCCTCGCCCTGATTATCAACCGCATCCCAGCCGGTTCCGAGGATGAGGTTTCGGGCCACCTCCAAGCGATGCTCGACGACAAGGGCCTAACCGGCGCAAACCTCTTCGCGATTCCCGAACATGAGCTGATCGATGGCCGCCTCGTGCAGGGGCTTCCTGCGGTACGCGCCTGGCTCGATGGGCTGGTCGCCGATGCGGAACAACGCGATGCCCTGGTCCGGCAGTCGCTCGATGGCGCGCTCGCGTCGATGGATGGTCGCGTCGACCGGTTGACCCAAGCGATCTCCGAACAAGACGCGGCGGCCGATGTTCTCCGTAGTCATGCCCGCATGCGTTATGACGAAGGCCTTGAGCGCATCGATGGTGAAGTCGGCAGCGGCTACCTGTTGCGCGGCGAAGTGCTTGAGCAATGGCGCGAGATCGTCGGCACCGGTGAACTCATGGACCGAATGCAGCGGGGTGTCGGGCGGGTCCGCGATTCGATCGTCGGGTTGTTCACGGGCCGCAGAGCTCCCGAGGCTGCGGTGCAGGGTGAACTCGAAGCCAACCTCGAAGTCCTCGTCCGCGAGGCCGGCGACCAGTCGGCGCTCGACACGGTCGAGGGATGGGACTCGTTGCCCGGCGGACCGCAGGCGCTTGCTGGCGCCCCCCGGTCGATCGATCGATCTTCGGTCGAGCTTCGCAAGAAGGTTGAGGTCGCGGTCAGCGAGTGGGAAATGGGCGTCTTCGAGTTGGTGCGCGAGATGGCTGAACCGAAGTTGGCCGTCGCTCGCACACTGTCGTTCGGTATCAACAGCATCGGGGTCGCGCTGATGATCGCCGTGTTCAGCAGTACGGGCGGTATCACCGGCGGTGAAGCTGCAGTCGCGGGCGGAACCGCCGCGGTCAGCCAAACCGTCCTCAGCGCGGTATTTGGCGAACAGGCCGTCCGAGATCTGGTGACCCTGTCGCGTGAAGACCTCGAGGCTCGCATCGCCCGGGTCTTCGACGACGAGTACGCCCGCTTTGAAGCGCTCCTCGTTGACGTTCCCGGCACCGACGACGTTGAGACACTTCGCGAGGTGGCTCGTCAGGTCGAAGCGGCCCGATGAGCGAACCAATCGAACTTGCTGATCGGCTTCACGCGCTGCGTGAGGCCATCAGGGTTGCCGACGGAACGATCGATGCCGACACGCTCGACTCGGCCCGTTCGGTCGTCGATCGGGCCGATGGGCGTTTGCGGCACGGCACCCACCACACGGTCGTGGCGTTGGCTGGCCCGACCGGTTCGGGCAAGTCGTCGCTGTTTAACGCCCTCGCCGGCGAGCAGGTATCGGACACGGGTGTGCGCCGACCCACGACCTCCGACACCCATGCGCTGGTCTGGGGCGGTGACGGCGGCGATCTCCTTGATTGGATGCAGGTCAAACGTCGGCATCATGCGAGCGATCGTCCCGAGGCAACGAACGGTCGCGACTTCGACGGTCTGGTGCTGTTAGACCTGCCGGACTTCGACTCGACGCAGCAAGAACACCGCCTCGAAGTCGACCGGATGGTCGAGCTTGTCGATCTCTTCGTGTGGGTCGTCGATCCGCAGAAATACGCCGATCAATCGCTCCACGAGGGCTATCTACAACCGTTGGCCGGCCACGCCAGCGTTATGCGTTTCGTCTTGTCGAAAGCCGACACCTTGACTCCCGAACAGGTCACGGCTTGCGTCGACGACTTTGCCTCCCGGCTGGCCGACGACGGCATCGCCGATGCGGTCGTGCATCCCGTGAGCACCCTGCAACCCGCAGACCCGCTGGATCCCGAGAGTGCCGGAGGCGGCATCGATGGTCTGCGCGATCTCCTTGCTGACGAGGTCGGCCAACACCGGGCCGTTGTCGCCCGGGTCGAAGCCGACCTGGCAGGTGCTGCAGGATCGATGCGATCAAACGGTGCAACCGTTGGCGACGGCCTGTCTCGTTCTGATCGCAAGAGCCTCGCCGCGGGACTCGCTCGAGCGGCTGGCGTCGATGCTGCCGCCGCGGTGGTTGCGGAACGTCATCGACGCGAGGCGCGCATCGCGACTGGTTGGCCGGTCACAAAGTGGGTGAACCGCCTCCGCAAGAATCCGTTGAAGGAACTGCCCCTCGCCCGGCAAAGCTCCGTAGCCAGCGCCGAGGTCGGGGTTGCGCTTCGGGACGCCGGCGACGCAGCGTCTGAAGGTTTGGAGCCCGCATGGGCGACCGGGGTGCGTCGTACGGCGATGAGCCAGCACGATGCTGTCCTGCAGCGGCTTGGCCGCGTGACCGTTGGAGTGGCCCGCACCCATGGCGACCGGCCGATGTGGTGGGGTCTGGTGCGTTCGCTTCAGTGGCTCGCGCTTGGCGTGGCGGCGGTTGGTGCGATTTGGTTGGTCTTGCTGTTCTTCGTCGACGGTGTGCTCCGCATCGATATCGAAGCGGTGACCCCCAAGGTCGACTTCATGCCCCTGCCGACCTTGTTATTGCTCGGCGGTCTGATGGCCGGCGTGATTTTCGCGCTGCTCGCTCGGCTTCCGGCATCGATCGGCGCGCGCCGTCGGGCGGGGCGGGTACAGGATGAATTGCGAGCGCAGGCCGAGACCGTCGCCGACGAGTTGGTCGTCGCCCCGATCGACGAGGCACTAGCGACCCGCCGACAGCTCGACGATCTTCTCGAAGTCGTCGCGCGCTGACTTCGAGGCCGAGCCAGTAGCCGCTCCGCGGCGGGGTGGGGCCTTGATTACCGGCTGAACTCGTTAGCGGTCGGCCAGGACAGCTTCGGCCGTGCGACGGCCCGAGTAGAGGGCACCTTGAATCGACCCGGTGTCGCGATGATCACCGCAGACCCAGATGTTCTCGGCGTGGCGGACGGACTGTTTCGGCGAGAACGGTGGCTGCTGCTGCGGCTGACCATGGGCGATGCGGTCGACGCGTAACGTCGTCCAGGCCGCAACGACCGTTGGTCCGAACCAGCCAGCGAGCTGCTGGCGGACCCGCTCTTCGAGGTCGGGCCCGATGTCGTTCGGGCACGCCGCAGCGATGAGGGCTTGACCATCGGGTGCATACGACGGAGCGACATCGGACAACACGGCGACGTTGAGCGCGGGACCGACGCCAGTGCCGTCGAGCGTGATTGCCGCGCGATCGAACGGCGAGGTGGGGGCACCAAACCAGACACAACCGGCCGCTTGTGAACCAACGGGGTCGAGGCCGAGCAGGTTGCACGCTGCGGGTCCGTCGACGGCGACGATGACGTCGGATGCGGTAAGCGAACCGCGCGCGGTCGTGACGGTTGGGATCGCCCCGGCGGTCACCGCGGTCACCGGGGTATCGAGGAAGACCGTGGCGTCAGGAAGTCGGCTTGCGAGTTGTTCGGTGATCGCTCCCATGCCGGCTGCCGGCACGACGGAGTCGCCCTCGCTCAGGGAGCGGAAGATGATGTCGAACATTCGACTCGATGTCGCGAGATCGGGGTCGAGCTGGATACCGGCGAAGAGAGGGCGGAAAAATCGTTCTACCATCTTGGTGCTGAACCCAAGGTTCCGCAGGTGATTACTGGTCGCGCTTTCCTTGGCGCTCAGCAGCTCGCGCGGTTCCGCCGAGAGGACACGTTGTCGCAGCTGCAGGATCCGAGCCTTGTCGGCGATCGATCCGATCGGACTGACCGCCGTTGACAACAGCGACGACGGATCCCGGAGCGGGTCGCCGATGTAATGACCGCGACCGTCGAGCCACACGAGCGCACCCGCGTCGAACGCCTTCAAGTCGAGGGCCGCATAGTCGAGTTGGCGAATGGCCTCGGGGTACGCAGTCAGCAGGATCTGAAAGCCGCGGTCGAGCGTGAATCCGTCGACCTCGTCGGAGCGAACCCGTCCGCCCACCCCGTCGGATGCTTCGACGATGATGACCGAACGCCCGGCTCGGGCAAGTTCGCTTGCGGCACCGAGGCCGGCGAGACCGGCTCCGACGACGATGACATCGGCGGCTTGGGGAAGCGGAACGGAAGACACGTAGGGCTGCACAACGTGCACTATCGCAGCTAAATCGTGGGTCGGCGACTGGCGGCTAATCGGTGACGACCCGGAGTTCGCCAAACGAGTTGTCGACCGAGAGGTGGAGGTGGCCGGTCGCTCCGTCGGGAATTCGCTCATAGTCGCCCGACGCACTCGTCGAGTCGTTGAAGACGACCGCCTCGCCGAAGTCGTTGTCGAGGTCGACAGTGACCTGAACATCGTCTGGAACAAAAACGTAGGTTTCGCCGAACGTGTTCTTGATTTCGACGTCGACCTGCTCGTCGGTGAAGTCAACAGCCGTGAAGTCGATCGTGATCGACCCAAAGCTGTGGCTGTAGGACTCGTCGATACTGGCGACGGTCTGGGGTCGGTACGACGCTTCGCCGAGGGTCACGGTCGTGTCGCGTGCTGACGTCGCGGCGATTCCACCGCCGGCGACCATGGCCATTGGAATCAGCGGTAGCAAGAAGAGCAGCCAGATCCGGCGCCGCCGCCGGGGGGGAGGTGCGACTGGGGCCGGGGCCGTCGACTCGTAGGCCCACGCTGGGGCGGCTGGGATCGAGGCTGGTTCATACGCCGAGTAGTTGGCCGCCGTCGCGGCGGTCGGGTCGACGGTGCCGGCCGCAGCAGACGCCGCGACGGCGGTCTGAGTTTGGCGATCCGGTTGGTTCAGCAGATACACCCCGACGGCCACAAGGATGACGGGCACGATCACGGCACCGGGCCCTTGGCCCGCGGCACTCGCGACCACGATGAGCCCGACAAGGAGGCCGGCCGCGGTGAGGGTTCGGCTATCGAGGCGGCCGCTGAGCGTTCGCTGCGGCGGTCCCGGCGGCGGCCACGTCGGTGCCTTTGGAATGGCGATCCACGCCGCGATGTAGATCGGCACGGGCAGGAACGACAAGGTCAGCAGGATGAGGATGAGCCGGACGATCGCGACATCGATATTGAAGTAGTGGGCGAGGCCGCTGGCGACGCCGCCGATCTTGCCTCGTGGGTCGCGATAGAGCCGCTTCGGGTGATGCGAGGCCGGCCGGGTCGGCGGCAGTGGCGGGTTCGGCGGCATTCCGGCTGCCGGATTCGGCGGCGGGGGTAGTTGGGTCGAAGCATCGCCATCGTCAAGTGGATCCGACAGCGGCTTCAGGAGAAAGGCGTCGATCTCTTCGTCGGACACGGTGGGCTCTGGCGGAGGCGATGGCACCGAGGGTTCGTCGGACACGGTGGGCTCTGGCGGAGGCGATGGCACCGAGGGCTCGTCGGACACGGTGGGCTCTGGCGAAGGCGATG
>Ga0114956_1002108_pt1 | contig 15754 bp, 12 predicted proteins | sample MaitaG_FD_87304 | JGI IMG/M metagenome (GOLD analysis project Ga0114956, IMG submission 87304) | Marine algal microbial communities from Maine, USA - Maine_Asex2 metaG | ecosystem: Host-associated > Algae > Red algae > Unclassified | place: Maine, USA | collected 2015-01-05 | reverse complement strand
GTCGAGATCGTTGCAATTGCAACGTTGGAGCCCGAGAGGAGAATTGAACTCCTGACCTATTCATTACGAGTGAATTGCTCTACCAACTGAGCTACCCGGGCAAGGCGCATAGGTTACCCAGCGCCGCCTGCGACTCGCACGCCAATTCGGTGGCGCAGCTCGATGTCAACACAACTACTCTCGGCGGATGAAACCCAGCGACATTGCAGCACTCACGGCGGCCGGCGATCCCCAGCTGTCCCCCGATGGTCGACACATCGCCTATGTCCTCAGTCGGGTCGACCACGAGGCCAACAGCTACAGCAGCCAGATCTGGATCGCCGCGACCAATGGCAGCACCCAACCCCGCCCACTCACCGCTGGCGAGCACAAAGACAGTCAGCCCCGCTGGAGCCCCGACGGCACGCAGCTCGCGTTCGTCTCGGCCCGCAAGACCGACGCCAAGGGTAAGACCCGCTCGACCCTGCATCTGTTGCCGTTCGGGGTGCCAGGCGAGACCGTGTTGCTCGCCGAAGGCGACGAAGCCTTCGAAGGTCCAACGTTCAGCCCCGACGCAAGCATGCTGGCCGTGAGCCAACGCGTCCGCAGCGATCACTACGAGCACGACGAGGTGTCGCGCCGGCCGGCCCGCAAGATCGAGTCGTACTTCTCGAAGCTAAATGGCCAAGGGTTCATCTTCGATCGCCCGAAGCATGTGCATGTCGTTGCGGTCGATGGGTCGGCGCCGATGCGAGACATCACCCCCGGACCGTGGGAGTGCTCATCGCCGTCGTGGTTCGACGATGGCCAGCGGCTCGCTGTTGAAATCAACCGGTTCCCGACCAACTTCAGCAGCGACATCGGCATCGTGTCCCTCGATAGGGCCGACCCCGAACTCCTGACCGATGGCACCGGCATGTACGGGCTGCCGATCGTCACACCGGTGGGCTCGGTCCTAGTAGCCGGACTCGACGACAGCGAAACGGTGCCACAGAACGAGCACCTTGGCGTGCTCACCCCAGGCAGGGTTGCGACCCCCGACTGGAAAAGCCACAGCGTCGACCGCACCTGGCGGCCGGTGTCAGCTGGTAGCTCGCCGTGCTTTGTCAGCAACGATGAGGTGCTCGCAGCGCTCGAAGATCGCGGCGACACTCACCTCTACCGACTCAACATCGAAACCGGAGCGGCCGAACCGGTCATCGACGGCGAGCTCAGCATTACGGGGTGGTCACACGGCTCGATCGGTAACTCCGAAGCCATTGCCTACACCGCCACGACCGCAACCGAACCAAGCGAGCTTCACCTGCTGATAGACGGCGAGTCTCGCCAACTCACGAATCACTCCAAGTCCTTTGTTGCCAAGGTCGCTCTCCGCCAGCCCGAGCACTTCCTGGCCCCGTCAGGTGATGTCGAAGTCGACGCTTGGATCGTCACTCCCCCGAACTTCGACTCGGCCAAGAAGTACCCGATGCTGCTGAACATCCACGGGGGGCCGTTCACCCAGTACGGCAACTTCTTCTTCGACGAGGTGCAGATGCAGGCCGAAGCCGGATACGTCGTCGTCTACTCAAATCCCCGTGGCGGTTCGGGGCGAACCAATAAATGGGCCCATGCGATTCTCGGGCCGAAGCACAAGGTGTCCGGAAGCGGCTGGGGTGGCCTCGACTACGACGACTGCATGGCCGTCGTCGACACCGCGCTTGAGCGCTACGACTTCATCGACGCTGGCAAACTCGGAGTGCTCGGTGGCAGCTACGGCGGCTACATGACGAGCTGGATCGTGACCCACACCGATCGATTCGCAGCCGCGTGCAGCGAGCGGGCTGTCAACAATTTGCTGTCGCTCGAACACTCGTCGGACATCGCCGGGTTCTTCCACGCCGAGATCGGCCCGAAGTTCGTCGATGACCCCGATGAGTACTTGCGCATGTCGCCGATCACCTACGTCAAAGAGCTGAACACGCCGCTGCTGATTCTGCACTCCGAAGACGATCTGCGCTGTCCCCAAGATCAGGCATGGCAGCTGTTCAACGCGTGCAAGATGCTCGATAAGCCCGACGTCGAGTTCTGGCTGTTCCCCGACGAGAATCACGAATTGTCGCGCGCCGGTTCACCCGCTCACCGCAAACAGCGGGCCGAGATCATTCTTGATTTCTTTGGCCGTTACCTGCAGGCAGCCAGTTAGTTACAGGTCGGCTGACTTTGGGTAGTAGTCGGCGGCGGGTGTCGAACCGGCTTCTGAGGTGAACGTGCCCTCAAAGGGCCAGTCGTCTTCTTGACCCGGAAGCGGGCCTTGGTTGAAGCGACCCATTTCGCCACCGCCCGCGGCCTCATTGCCGACCAATGACCACGCCTGGCGCTTGTAGGTCCAGTTGTCGGGTTGCAGCCGATGCGCTTGGCGGAAGTGCCCGAATGCGGCTTCTCGATCACCGGCCGACCACAGGTGCAAGGCCAACTCGAAGTGAGCCGCGCCCTCAGACTTGGCTTTGGGGCGAGGTTGCGACGACGCGACGACGTCGGTGGGGCTGAGCGCGTAGGTGCTGTCGGCGCCGTTGGCGGCCCAATCACGAATCGCGTCGGCATAGCTGTCGCGATCTTGCCCACCACGCAGTTTGGCGGCGAGCTCGGGGTTGGTGGCCTCGACCTCGGCCGCTTTGGCTTCGACCTCGGTGTCTCGCTGGTCGAGAAACTCACGTAGCCAGTCGGGGTAGTAATCACCTTGGGGCCAGCCCGGCTCGGCCGGGCGCACGATCACACCCTCTTCGTCGATCCACACGACGTTAGGAATGTTGACGACGCCGAACAGGGCGTCGAGCTGGTGGGTCGGATCGAGCAACGCAGTGTGCTTCGCCCCCGTTGCCTCAGCCCAGCCCGCTTCGATGAACGGTCGCGACGCATCGGGGTCGCTGACCTCGAGCGAAACCGACACGATCTCGACGCCTTGGCCGACGAGTTCACCATGCAGTGCCTGCCACCCGGGCAGGTCATAGCGGCACCCTCAATAGGGCGACCAGGCAACGAGGACTACCTTTTTGCCCCGCAGCGACGACAGCGCAACCTCTGCGCCCTCGAGATCTTTGAGGACCAGCTCGGGCGCCTGGGCCGTGACCAGCGCTCGCCCACCCAACGACTCGGGGCCAACCGCCCACGTGCCGGTCGAGTCATCATGCACGACGGCCATGCCGAGGCGTTCGGCTGTCGATGACAGCTCGAATCCGTCGGGAAGCGGCACGCACACCTCACCCTTGCAGGCGCCCTCAGGCTTGATCTCCCAACCGGTTCCGGCATGAAATGTCTCGGCGTCAACGTCGAGCGTGTTCGTCAGCATCGACTCAGCATGGCACAACGACGAGCGCTTGTAGTCAGCGCAGCGCTACGACGGCGCCCAGAGCGTCCTCGGGGTTGGCGCGCGATCGCAGCTGGCGGACTACTGCTGCGCTCACACAGCCCCATGGGGCATTGCTACCGAAGCGTCGGCAGATTCCAAAACAGGTTGTGCAGCAGCAGTGACTCGTTCGGGTTGCGGCCCAACGCCTCGTTCGCGTCACGCAATCGGCCGAGCGCCTCGACAAGAGATGCAGAGCCGCCTTGGGCAACGGCACGGCCATAGCGGCGGGCCAGAACGCGTAGGCCGAACTGCAGCTCGTCAGTGCGCAAACGCCGCAGCTCCCGCTTGTGTCGAGCATCGATGCCCGAGCGGCCCGACCCGCGAGTGCCAAGGGCTTGTTCGCGGGCATCGAGCTCTTCGAGTTCGACGCGGTGACGCGCGGCCAACGGTTCAGATGCCGACGCGATCATCTCGGTGAGCTCACGCACGAGCCGACCCGCCGTCGCGCCGGTGCCGTCAATCGTGGTCGGAAGCGCGCGCCACAGCCCAGCCCGATCAGCAAACCCTGTGTCGTTCATCAACAACGACAATCGTCGTAGATCGCCAGCAGAGGCTTCGATCAACAGTGGGGCTTGTTCGTCGCTCACCCCCTGACCGGTTAGCCACTCAAACAGGTCGTGGTGAGAGAGCGGTGGGAAGTCGATCTGTGAGCAACGACTCGCGATTGCGACATGCTCAGCGGGCACCGACTCGGCCAACAAGATAATCAGCGCGGTCGCAGGTGGTTCTTCGACGGTCTTGAGCAACGCCGCAGCGGCCGAGGGCTGAGCATCATGGAATCGGTCGACCACAACAATGCGCCGTGGGCCATCGACCGGTGAGCGGAAGACAGCACCAGTGATGGCCTTTGCGCCCTCGACCAACAGGCCTGCGCCTGCAGGCTCATGGATCTCGACGTCGGGATGCTTGTCTTCGAGTGCCAGCCGCATCTGGCGGTCGCGAGCGATGGCATCGCCTTCGAAGCGTTGGGCCTGCACCGCCGCTGAGAACGCGCGGGCAGCCTGGCGTTTACCCGACCCTGGCGGGCCGACGAAGAGGTACGCATGCACGGGGTCGTGTGACCACGCTTGCAGCGCCGCCACAGCTTGGCGCTGCCCAACCACCGAATTCCACGCCGCCGAAACATCGACCGCGGCGGCCTTGACATCACTCATGGCACGTGAGCCGGTCGGCGATGGCGGCATCGACCGCCGTGCTCACCACGTCGAGAGGTTTCGTACCGTCGACCACTACCCAGCGGGTCGGGTCAGCAGCGGCAAACCCCAGAAATGCCTGACGAACTCGTTCATGGAACTCAGTCCCCTGCGATTCAAGTCGATCGGGCGCACCGCCAATGCGGCCGAGCCCAACGTCGACGGGCACATCGATCAGCACAGTGAGATCAGGCCAGAGCCCATCGACCGCGAACGTTGACAATGCCAGAACCTCTTCGATGCCGAGCTCTCGGCCAGCACCTTGATAAGCGAGCGACGACGCGGCGTAGCGATCACACACAACATCGCTGCCGGCCGCCAGCGAGGGCCGAATCAGCTCTTCGACATGCTGGGCCCGATCGGCTGCCATCAGCAGGGCCTCGGCTCGCGCCGACACGGCTTGGGTCTCGTTGCTGAGCAGTAGCTGACGTACCGATACGCCAATCGCTGTGCCCCCCGGCTGGCGAGTCAAGACCGCATCGCGTGCTGCGGCCACCCGCCGAGCTTGGGTCGACTTGCCGCTTCCTTCGCCGCCTTCGAACGTAATGAAGACCCCGGTGCTCACACTCTTGAGGTTACGGGATCGGGCGCAGCGAGGGTCGGGATCCACCAACATGACGCAAGGTTCGAATCGCGAACCAGCCAGCACCCGAGATAATCAGGGCCGCGACCCAAAAGGTGATGCGCACGCCCGGGATCAGCAATCGGTACCCGAAGACGTTGACTGTTCCGTCAGCCGTTAGCTCGGTGATGCGATCGAAGAACACCGCCAGCGCAGGCGCCGCGACCATCGCGATGAGCACGCCACCACGAGCGAGTGAGTAGAACGCCGCAAAGACCCGGCCTCGCATGTCGTCGTCGACCGTCTCTTGAATGATCGTGAACCCGAGGATGTAGACCACACCCACCGCTGCACCAACAGCACCCAGTTGAATCACAACAAGCCACATCACGTCAAAGATCGTGGCCGATGCCAGCGCCAACCCCGCAACGAACACCGCACGCCCAAAGACCCAAGGTCGATTGATGCGTTCAGACACACCAAGCAACAGCAAAACGCCGACAGCGAGGCCAACCCCGAGGCCCATCAGCATGGCGTAGTAGCCGCTGTTGCCGGCGCCGAGCACTTCGGTTGCGTAGACCGTGCCAAGAGGCACGAGCATGCCCCCGCCGACCAGACCCACGGCGAGGCCAAGATTCACCGCTCGCAGCAGCGGATCGCCAAAGACCAGCTTCCAACCGTCACGCATCTCGGTCCAGATGCTGGCGACGTCGAACTTGTTGGCGTCAATCGGAACCGCTTGAACCTCTTGGTTGGTGCGTCGCGCCTTAGGCACAGCGATCGAAAAGATCAGCAGCGCCGAGATCACGAATGTTGCGGCGTTGAACCAGAAACCAATGGCAGTGTCGTTGCCCCGTTGGCTGTCGAGAACGAACATGAGCAGCAAGGCCACAGGGAACGTGCCATAGGTCGCGAGCACCGACAAGGTGTTCGCGGTTGGCAGATGTTTGCGCGGCAACAAGTTCGGCACGAGCGCTTCTTTGGCCGGGATCCACAGCAGCGTGAATGCCTCGAGCAGCAACGACAACAGAACGAGCTGCCACACGTGGTCGAGAAACGGAAACGCACACACCGTCGCGGCTCGGGCGACGTCGCACAGCGCCATGAGCTTGCGGCGATCCCAGCGATCGGCAAGCACACCAGCCAGCTGGCCGAGGAAGAAACCTGGACCGAGTCGAGCCAGCAACACCAACGCAACCGCGCCTTCCGGGGTGCCGCGGCCTACGTCGGCGGCCTTTATAGCGATGACTAGAAAGAAGACCCAGTCGCCCGTTGCGGTAACGAATTGGGCAAGCCACAGCCGCAAGAACTGATCAGTGCCCCAGACCCGATCGCGCAGCGCTTCCCAACCAGTGAAATATCGGCGACTCGCCTCGGCCGAACGCGACGACACACCATCGTCGCTACTCGCAGGTTCCGGCGCCGCCTCCATGACTACGGGTTCAGGCCTTTTTCTTGGCAGTTGCCTTCTTCTTTGCGGTCGCCTTCTTCTTTGCCGTGGCCTTCTTCTTGGCGGTGCTCTTCTTCTTTGCCGGGGCCTTCTTCTTGGCGGTGCTCTTCTTCTTGGCTTTCTTAGCCGGGCCACGCTCTCGACGCAATGCCAGCAACTCGCTGGCCCGCTCGTCGGTGATCTCTTCGACGGTGTCGCCCTTGCGCAGCGAGGCGTTGTATTCGCCGTCGGTCACATAGGGGCCGAAGCGACCGTCTTTGACGACCATCTTCTGGCCGCTGACTTCATCGAGCCCGAGCTCTTTAAGCGGCGGCTTGGGCTCAGCGCGACCGCGACGCTTTGGCTCTTTGAGCAACGCTACGCATTCGTCGAGCGTGATCGTCAACAGCTGCTCTTCAGACGGGATGTTGCGAGTCTCAGGCTTCTTGCCCTCTTCGGCGTGTTCCTTCGACAAATACGGTCCGAACTTGCCGTTGAAGACCGTGATCGTCTTGCCGTCTTCGGGGTGATCACCAATGACCCGCGGCAGCTTCAAGAGCTGCATGGCCTGTTCGAAGGTGACCGTTTCTGGTGTCATCGACTTGAACAGCGATGCGGTCTTGGGCTTTACGTCGTCGGGGTAGTCGTCGGGCGTGCCAACAACGATGTAGGGACCAAAGCGACCGGCTTTGACCGTGACGGGCAAGCCGGTCTCAGGGTCGTCGCCGAGTTCGATGCCATCGGGCGCTTCGATGAACTCGATGGCCTTTTCGATCGTGAGCTCATCGGGCGGCAGGTCATCGGGGATCGACGCGCGCTCGTCGTCGCCGCGTTGCACATAGGGGCCGTAGCGACCCACACGACCCACGACCATCTGGCCGTTGGCGTCGACGCCGATCGGGATGCTGTTGATCGCTCGCGCGTCAATCTCGCCGAGTCGATTGTCGACCTTGTCTTTGAGGCCCGAATCGCCTTCGTGACCGAAGTAGAAGCGTCGCAGCCACGGGATGGCTTCGGCTGCCCCACCCGCGATTGAGTCGAGATCGACTTCCATCTGGGCGGTGAACTCATAGTCAACCAGGTTCGGGAAATGCTGTTCGAGCAGGTTGACGACCGAGAACGCTTTGAAGCTCGGGACAAGAGCCGACCCTTTTTTCCACACGTATTCGCGGTCTTGGATCGTGCCCATGATCGACGCGTAGGTCGACGGGCGGCCAACCTCGAGTTCTTCTAGCTTCTTGACCAGCGACGCTTCGGTGTAGCGAGACGGCGGCGACGTCTCGTGACCCGATGCCTCAAGGTCAGAAGCCGCCAGTGCATCGCCCTCGGCGACCTGAGGTAAGGCGCCGCCCTGTTCATCGAGATCGTCGCTGTCGGTGTCGACATAGACCTTGCGAAAACCCTGATGGGTGATGACCGTGCCGCTTGAACTGAACACAGTGTCGGTGCCAGCAGTCGACTTGACGCCAACTCGCACGTTCACGGTCTCGCCGGTTGCGTCGGTCATCTGCGAGGCAACGGTGCGCTTCCAGATCAGTTCATAGACCTGCGCTTCGGACTTGACGCATTCTTCGGCGACGCTTTCGGGGCTGCGGAAGCTTGAACCTGCCGGACGAATCGCTTCGTGGGCTTCTTGCGCGTTTTTGGACTTGTTGGCGTAGGTGCGGTTCTCAGCAGGCATGAACTCTTTGCCGTATTTGTCGGCAATGACATCGCGGGCGGCCTTGAGGGCATCTGCGGACAGCGTGGTGCTGTCGGTTCGCATATAGGTAATGAGGCCCTTTTCATACAGACCCTGCGCGGCCCGCATCGCCATCGACGACGACAGACCCAGCTTCGTGCTGGCCTCTTGTTGCAACGTCGAAGTGATGAACGGCGCAGACGGGCGGCGGCGATACGGCTTCGACTCGACAGAACGAACCTCGCTGGGTTGACCTTTTAGTTCTGCGACCAGCGCGTTGGCTTGGGCTTCGTCGACCACCATGACGCTGTTGGACTTGAGCTGACCGTCTTGAGCGAAGTCGCGACCCGTAGCGATACGGCTACCGCCGACCTCGAGCAGTTTGGCTTTGAAGTCTTTGGGCTCGCCGTCTGCGGCATCGCGGGTGAGCGCGAAGGTGGCTTCGAGATCCCAGTACGACGCCGACACGAACGCAATGCGCTCACGCTCGCGTTCGACGACGATGCGAGTGGCGACGCTTTGTACCCGCCCGGCGCTCAAGCCCGGAAGGACCTTCTTCCACAGCACCGGCGAGACCTCGTAGCCATAGAGCCGATCGAGCATGCGCCGGGCTTCTTGGGCGTCGACCATCTTGCGGTCGAGCTCACGAGGATCGTCAAGGGCGTCTTGAATTGCCTTGGGCGTGATCTCGGTAAAGACCATTCGGCTCACGCCTACCGACGTTGGCGGCGAGAGGACCTCAAGCAGATGCCAGGCAATTGCTTCACCCTCGCGATCCTTATCAGTTGCGAGATAGAGGTGATCGGCGTCTTTCATCAACGCCTTGAGCTTCTTAATCTGATCCTTCTTGTCCTTGGACACCACATACAGCGGCTTGAAGTCGTTGTCGACGTCAATGCCAAGCCGCGCCCACTTTTCGCCTTTGTAGGCCTTTGGTACATCGTCGGCATTGCGCGGCAGATCGCGGATATGGCCGATCGACGATTCGACTACGTAGTCATCGCCAAGGTATTCGCCGATCTTGCGAGCCTTGGCGGGGCTTTCGACTATGACAAGTGAGTGTCCCACCGGCGCAAGGGTAAGCAGTGGTTGCGCTGGATTTGCAACACCCGTTGTCTGACTGATGTCACAACCCGTCTCATGACCCAGGTATTTAGCCCGGCAAAAAAGGCGCTAGTCGTCGTCGAGTTCGCCGGGTGGCTTAGCCCCTGAGAGGATCAATAACCCGCCGACCGACGCCATCAACGACGCGACCAAGATACCGATCTTGGCATTGTCTTGAATCGCCGCCAGCTCGGGGTCGAGGTCTGTCGCATCGGCTTCGGCCCCCAGGGCCTTGCGAGCCCGAATCGGTTGTCCGTCAGCCGTTTCGGCGCCGAGCGGTGCGCCCGTTGCCGGGTCGACTTCGATGATCAACGCATGCTCGTCATCGCCGTGCACTGGCTCCGCGAAAGCCAGATTGTTCACGAAGAACGACACGGTGAATCCAATGCCGGCAATCATTGCGAGTCCTACGAGATGACGCAGCGTCATGGCCCGTGGCATCTGGGCAAAGCCGAGTTTGGTCGCAGCGAGACTAAAAGCGGTAATGCCGACAGTTTTGCCAACCACGAGGCCAGCGATGATGCCCCAGGTGACTGGCGAACCCATGGCCGCCGAGACGATGTCACCGTTGATGCGTACACCCGCATTTGCAAGCGCAAAGATCGGGATAATCACATAGCCGGTGATTGGGTGAATGGCGTGCTCGAGACGCTCCGCGACCGACACAGACTCACGGATGCGGAAGCTCGCGTATTGGACATCGACCGGGAACACCTCGGGCTTGTCGCGCAACCACCTGGCAACGGTGCGGGTGTCATCGTCGCTCTGCAACGGGCGCGCGGGCGTAAGGAGACCCAAGATGACGCCGGCGATCGTCGCGTGTACCCCGCTACGGAAGGTCGTCCACCAGAACAGAGCGCCGACCAAAATATAGATCGGGATATACCACACCCGAAGTTGACGCAGAAGCAAGATCACAGCCAGCAACACGCCTGATGCGGCCAACCAGCCAGCACTGATTCCCGACGAATAGAAGACCGCGATCACGATGATGGCGCCAATGTCGTCGACGATGGCCAGCGATAACAAGAACACCTTGAGCTTGCGAGAAATGCGGTCGCCGAGCAATGAGACAACACCTACCGCGAACGCGATGTCGGTCGCCATGGGAATGCCCCAGCCATCCTGGCCCGGGCCGCCGGCGTTGAACGCGAGGTACAGGGCCGCAGGCACGATCATGCCGCCGAGTGCCGCAAAGGCTGGTAGCGCGGCGTCACGCATCTTCTGCAGTTGGCCATCGACCAACTCGCGCTTGATCTCGAGGCCTACAACAAAGAAGAAGACCGCCATGAGTGCATCGTTGACAAAGCTGGCGAGCGAATGGCCTTCGAAGATCTCGATGCCATTGACCGACAGGTCGACCGACGCATTCCAAAAGCGGTCGTAGCTATCGCCCCACGGCGAGTTCACCCAAAAGAGAGCGATAGCGGTCGCGCCCAGCAAGAAGATGCCACCGGCCGACTCGATGGCGGTAAACCGAGCAAAGGGTCGGGCGAACCGGCGAGCGAAGAAGCTATCGCGGCCTATAAACGTAAGGTCAGAGAAGTTCGATTTCTGCGCCATCGCTCGACCGAGGATAGTGCGGCTTTGCTTCGGTGCTGCTCGGACTTTAGCCGCTTTTTCAGCGGTGCATCACCAGCGTGACGGTGGTGCCGTTGTTACCGGAGTCGATGATGCATTCGTCAGTAAGCCGCTTCATGAGCGTTACGCCAAGACCTCGCTCGAACTCAAGTCGTTCGGGATCGGTCACCGGCGGATGCGGCTTTAGCTTGGCCGGATCGAAGCCAGTGCCCCTGTCAACGATGACTACACGGACCGCGTCATCATCGACACTGACCCGCACCTTTACTGACTCGCTGCTGTTCGCGTCGGCGTGAGCCTCGATGGCGTTGGTCGTAGCCTCGCTCACCGCAAGTCGAAGATCATGAATGCGCTCAGCTTTGAGAACCCGCTCTGCGCTCAACGCGTGCGACAACACCGACCGAACCATCGCGAGGTGATCGAATGTCGGTGGAATCTCGATCTCGACGTCACTCATGGCGCGCCCAGCTGGCTTGGGGTGCCGTCGTCGAGCGAGTCGCGGGGCACGTCGCCAAGTGCGTCTTCGAGCGTCTCGTAGAGGTCGAAGACCTCAGATAGTCGGGTGAGTTCGAACAACTCGTTGAGGTGCGGTTGCGAACACACGATGCGCAACAATCCATCGGCCACCCGCATGCGTTTGGCCGCGCCAACCATGACACCGAGGCCAGTGCTGTCGATGAAGTCGACGCCATCAAGGTCGAGGACTAACCCGTCGGGGCCGCGACTCGTGACGTTCTGCACGTGCTGACGCAGACGCGGAGCAGTGGCCATATCTATCTCGCCGTTGACCCGCATGACGGCCCAGCGGCCATATGCCGCAAGCTCAAACGTCGGTTCAATCACCCTTTCACCGTACATCCGCTGCCAACCTCCGCCGCGCCGCCTTTCTGGGGAACCCGCCCCAGTGGCCGGTCCGTGTCGCACCCGGTCTCTACGATGTGGAAGTGGAACCGGCCCTCGACACCTCTACAGGTAGCGGCGCGACACGACGCAAAGGCAGTGACGCCATCCGCAAACTCGACGAGCTCTTACCGCCGTTGGTGCTCGGGTCCAGCGGGCTAACGGTCGTTGATCACACGTACCGAGAGCCAGGATCAGACGATCTCGGTCCAGTCATCGACCCGGCACCCGCAATCGAACAATCTGCCATGAGCGCAATCGATCTCGACGTGTTGCTGCAACACCTCGACGACGACGGTCGCATCGTTCACGTCGAACGCTTCGGCCCAAGGGCTGCCCGCTATGGCGAACTCGACAATGCGCTTCCTCCAGCTTTGGCCGCTGCGCTGCCGCACGACCAGTTCTTCACCCATCAGGCCGACGCGATCAACCAATTGCGTCGCGGTGAATCAGTCGCAATCGCGACGGGCACGGCGTCGGGCAAATCGCTCTGCTATCAAGTGCCGATCGCTGAGGCCGCAGTCGACACCGGCGGGCGCTCTACGGCCTTGATGCTGTTCCCAACCAAGGCTCTTGCACAAGATCAGTTGCGATCGTTTGCGTCGATCGGCCTCGACGAAATTCGGGCCTCGACCTACGACGGCGACACGCCGCGCGAACACCGGTCGTTTGTGCGCACTCGCATGAACACCATCTTGACGAATCCCGAGATGATCCACGGTTCGATCCTGCCGAATCACGGGCAATGGTCAACGTTCTTCCGCAACCTTCGTTTCGTCGTGGTCGATGAGCTACACGTGCTGCGCGGGGTCTTCGGCACCCATGTGTCGCACATCTTGCGCCGACTCGTGCGGGTGGCCCGCCACTACGGCAGCGAACCAACGTTTGCTTTCACGTCGGCCACCATTGGCGAACCCGCCGCACTCGCGTCGGAGCTGTGCGGGCTCGACGTCAGCGCCGTCGACGACGACGGTTCGCCTCACGGCCCGCGCACGTTCGCCCTGCTCAACCCGCCACTGCTCGACGAAGCCTCCGGAGCCCGCAGCTCAACGACCTCAGAGACTGCGTCTGTGGTCGCCGCTCTTGTCGAGGCCGGGCATCGCACGATCGCCTTCGCTCAATCGCGCAAAGGCACCGAACTCATTGCCGGCGACGTACGCCGACGAGTTAACGCACTCGACCCTGACATCGTGCGTTCCTATCGCGGCGGTTATCTGGCTGCCGAACGGCGCGAGATCGAAGACGAGCTGGCATCAGGCAAGGTCTCGGCAGTCATCGCAACCAACGCCCTCGAGCTTGGCATCGACATCGGCGATCTCGACGCGTGCGTGTTGTCGGGGTTTCCGGGCACCATCGCTTCGATGTGGCAACAGGCGGGCCGAGCCGGGCGCCAGGGCCAGACGTCGCTGACGCTGCTCGTAGCGGGCGACGATCAGCTCGACCAGTGGCTCATGGCGCATCCCGACCAAGTGTTCTCCCGACCGCCCGAGCCAGCGGTCATCAATGTGACCAATGCGTTTATCGCCGACCCTCACCTGGCCTGCGCCGCCTATGAGCTGCCGCTTCGCCACAGCGACAACCAGTACTGGCCCGAAACGATTGACGAGTCGGTCGGGCGACTCGTCGTCGATGACCTGTGCGTTGTGCGCAACAACGACGACGGCCCAGTCGCATTGTGGGCTGGCTCGGGCCGGCCGAGTCGCGGCATCGGTCTGCGATCGGGCTCGGCGAACGAATGCAAGATCATCGACGAGGGCGGCACGCTGATCGGCACCGTCGATGAGTCCCGCGCACCCCGCCTGGTGCACCAAGGCGCCGTGTACCTGCATCGCGGCGAAACGTGGCGAGTGATCGAGTTCGACCCCGAGCGTCTCTCGGCCACGGTGTCTCGCACCAACGACGATGAGTACACCCAGCCTCGGTCGACGACGAACATCTCGGTGCTGGCCATCGACCGCCAGCAAACAGTCGGACCCCTCGACCTCATGCTGGGTGTCGTCGAGGTCACCACGCAAGTGACCGGCTACCAACGACGAGATCGTCGCAGCCGTCGAGTGCTGTCGCACGTAGAACTCGAGCTCGAACCGCAGCGGTTGGTGACGCGAGCGTTTTGGTACACGCTCGGCCACCAGCTCTGCCTCGACGCCGGGGTTGCGACGAGCGCTCTTCCTGGCGCATTGCACGCGGCCGAGCACGCGATGATCGCCATGCTGCCGTTGTTTACGATCTGTGACCGCTGGGATGTCGGCGGCGTGTCGACCGCGATGCACCCCGACACCGAGCGCCCTTCGATCTTCATCTATGACGGCTATCCCGGTGGCACCGGCATCGCTGAGCTCGGCTACGACGTCGCCGGGCGCCACTTGTTGGCCACTCTTGACCTGGTGCGGGCCTGTGGCTGCGAAGCCGGTTGCCCCTCGTGTGTGGTGTCGCCAAAGTGCGGCAACGGTAATGATCCGCTCGACAAGCCCGGCGCAATCGCCTTGCTCGGTCTCGGGTCGGGTTCACGAACATGAGTGCACTATGAGGGCACTATGAGGGCACTATGAGGGCAGTTGTGCAGCGGGTCAGCGAGGCGCGCGTGCGCGTCGAGGGCGAGGTCGTCGGCGAGATCGGCCCGGGCGTGCTCGCACTCGTCGGCGTTACCCACCACGACACGCCCGCACAGGCAGCCAAGCTCGCCGACAAGATCGCAAACCTGCGCATCTTCGAAGACGCCGACGACAAAATGAACCTGTCTACCCTCGATGTCGGCGGCGGGGTCTTGGCGGTCAGCCAGTTCACCCTCTACGGCGATACTCGCAAGGGCCGGCGGCCAGCGTTTGTCGAAGCCGCCCGCCCCGAAGTTGCCGAACCGCTCTTTGATCAGGTGGTTGCGGCACTCACCGATCTCGGTGTAGCCCGGGTCGCCACCGGCCGCTTCCGCACCCATATGGCCGTCGAGCTCATCAACGACGGCCCCGTCACCCTCACCCTCGACGTCTAGCACCCTCACGAAATTTTCGACCAAAACCACATCACAGGTGGTTTTGGTCGAACAGATCCTCAGATTGCGAGGAAGCGCCTCGCCATGGCGACGAGATCACCAGGGGCTTCGGCATACATCGACCACAAGACCTCTTGCAGCACCCAGCCCTCGTTGACCAAGCGGTTTCGCTTGCGACGGTCGCGCTCTACGTCGGCGCGACCGAAATGCCATTCGAGACCGTCGAGCTCCCACGCCTTCTTCTGATCAGGCCAGGCCAGATCGAGCGCCAAGATGTGCTCGCCATGCTGATCGCAGACGGGATACTCGACCTTCGGCTCAGGGATTCCGTGACGTCGCAGCAGGTTCACAACAAACAGGCTGAAATCCGACAGCGTTACTCCGGGCGTCGCGGCCCGATCATCGAGCAGATGTCGCAAACGCCCGCACCCATCTCGACCATGCGCCGAGTGTGCAATCAAGGTGCTGCGCAACTGGCCCCACGATGTCATATCGCGCCGAATGGCACCTTCGGCCAAGCGCTCAACGCGACGCCAGTGCATGACGGCGGCGCAATCGAGAATCGTGCGGTTCAGACCCGTGCACGCTATGCCACTTCGCTCGACCTCATCGCGACGATCCCACTGCCGCGTGACGTGCATACCGGCTTCGTTTCGCGGCCGCCGATGATATGGAACCGTGATCTCGGATTGTCGAGACCCTGGTCGGTCGAGATCCCACAACACCGCGGCGGTCCGGTGCGACGCGACTGCCGCTCGGTCGATCACTCTCGCCAACAGGTCTCCTTCCCACGACCGAGGTGCACTGCGCAGCCGATACACGCCCTCGCGAGCGATGGCCCACTCGCCGGAACCAGTGCGCACATCGATCTGCCGCCTAGTGAGCACACTGCGGGCTTGCTTCCGGGTGACGAGCCCAAATTGCCGCGCTGAGTAATCGTCGAGTTCACGT
>Ga0114956_1002107_pt1 | contig 15757 bp, 15 predicted proteins | sample MaitaG_FD_87304 | JGI IMG/M metagenome (GOLD analysis project Ga0114956, IMG submission 87304) | Marine algal microbial communities from Maine, USA - Maine_Asex2 metaG | ecosystem: Host-associated > Algae > Red algae > Unclassified | place: Maine, USA | collected 2015-01-05 | reverse complement strand
TAATGGCGAAGTACATACTCGTCAATGCGCTACAAATCCGGCGTATAAAACCTGCCTATTTGAATATGTCTACTTTGCCCGACCAGACTCGGTTATAGACAATGTATTTGTACACAAAGCGCGTATGCGAATGGGTCATAAATTAGCGGAAAGAATTCAGAACGATTGGAAAGATCATGACATCGATGTAGTCATTCCAATTCCGGATACCAGTCGCACCTCAGCATTAGAGATGGCGATGACACTAGATGTAAGCTATCGCGAAGGTTTCATCAAGAATCGCTATATTGGACGTACTTTTATCATGCCAGGACAAGGCATGCGTAAAAAATCAGTCCGCCAAAAGCTCAACCCGATTGACCTTGAGTTCAAGGGTAAGAATGTGATGTTAGTCGATGATTCTATTGTCCGAGGCACAACGTCTAAAGAAATAGTCCAGATGGTTCGGGATTCCGGGGCAAAAAAGGTGTATTTTGCGTCAGCGTCACCCCCGGTTAGATTCCCAAACATCTATGGCATAGACATGCCAGCGGCTTCTGAATTAATAGCACATGATCGCACTGAAGCAGAAATCGCCGAACATATGGGCGTGGATCGCTTGATTTATCAAAGCCTTGACGATCTAAAAGACTCCATTACTGAAGGTAACTCAGAGCTTACGAAGTTTGACTGCTCAGTGTTTAACGGTGAGTATGTGACAGGAGAAGGCGTCGAATACTTTAACGAACTTGAGCGCTTGCGCAAAGATACATCAAAGAAGAAGAAGAAAAATCGCGCCCCGATCGATATGTGTAATAGTCAGTAGCAGGGTCTGTTAATTGCCAGTTTATTCGAGCGAAGTTTCCAACGCTCAGTTGTTGCTTCGACTGACTCAGCAATACCCTGAGTATACAAAACATAATCTGCTGCTAGTTAATATACTCCAGCAGCGCTTGTTTCAAATCCGTAATCAAAAACTCATAAAAGAGTACCTAATATCCAGTGCCACAAATGGAACTGGCAATGATCAGGACAGCGGAAAAACGCCATTGGGTGCTCATTTCGTTCGCGATAAATATGGTGACAATGCACCACTGGGTAGCCAATTTAAAGCCCGTAAACTTACCGGCCACATTCCCAAAATTCTCAAAGGCTCCTCAGAACTCAGCGATACTGACAATATTACCTCTCGCATCCTTTGGCTGAGCGGCCTTGAACCAGGCTATAACCAAGGTGACGGGGTTGATAGTTACGACAGGTATATTTATATTCACGGTACTGATGAAGAAGGTCGACTTGGCACACCCGCCTCTCATGGCTGCATTCGCATGGCCAATCAGGATATTATCGAGCTTTATTCCGATGTGGATACATCGACACTTGTTTATATCTACGAAAAATAATGGAGACTCCAGTGAAACCAATCATTATCGCGCATCGTGGCAATAACTTTAGTTACCCCGAGAATACCTTAGCGGGCTTACGCTCAGCTTATGAACTAGGCTGCGCTGCTGTTGAATTTGATATCCAGATGACATCGGATGAAACACTCATTGTAATGCACGATGATAATACACTACGCACTTCAGGTATTGATAAGTCGGCGCTTTCAAGCTCGTATCAAGAACTCAGCGCAATTAGTGTGCATGAGCCTGAACGCTTAGGCGACAAACATGACCCAACCCCAATAAGCAAGCTTGAAGAGATCATGCAACTACTCAGTGAATTTCCTAAAGCTCATGCCTATATTGAAGTGAAAGAGGAAAGTCTTGAAAAATGGGGCCGTAAAAAAGTCATCGATAAACTGTTAGCGGTAGTTAGCAACCACACCACACAATGCACCATCATATCCTTTGATTTACTGGTGCTTGATCTCATCCGTCAGCAGAGTGATCTGGCGATTGGCTGGGTGCTTTATCATTATGATGAGGCCAGCTTGGTCAAAGCCAAACAGAGCCAACCTGAGTTTTTGATTGTTGATCAGGCTGAATTAAAATTTGATGTGCCACCTTGGGTTGGAACATGGAAGTGGATGGTGTACGGAGTGGAGTCAGCGGAAACCGCTTTCAAGCATTACGCTAACGGCGTGGATTACGTTGAAACAGATTATCTCGGTAGATTATTAGAAGACGCAAGGCTGTCGCCTTAGCGGTGCGACTTATGCTAATAACTTAACTAACCGTCACTAGTCATCAAAGCGGCTATTGACTAAAAATATTCGCAACATTATCCAGTGATAGACTGGCCAGACAATCAAACTACCCAGCAGTGATAGCCAATACAGCCATGCCATCGGCGCACTGCCAGTAAAGCCAAGCACCCAAAGATTAATCAAGAGATAGGTTCCCAGTGCGATCAACAACACCGTCAACTGGTGAGTTAGTGTAAACGGGTTAATACGTAGCCGTAAGCGAAGCGTAATGAAAACGATAATGGTCAAACCTAATGCGTGCTGCCCCAGACTTGATCCATACAACGCATCCAATAATAAGCCGGTAAACCAGGCAAGAATAATCCCCACTTTCTTAGGCAACACCAAAGCCCAGTGAACCAGAGTGAGTGCAACCCATTCTGGTCGCCACTTCAGGAGTCCTTCTGGCATTGGCAATAAGGTAATTATTAGCGCAAACAGAATAGAGACCAACACTGCACCGCGAAACCGAGGAATATAAGATTCCATAAATCAGGGCTTCTCCGCCGCTTCTTGGGCTCGCAACACCGTGAGGTGATTGGTGCGCCAGATTAAAATCACTTCACGGCTTTTGCTGAAATCTACTTTCGTTTGTGCTGTAACCCGCATAAAAGAATCACCCGGATTATAAGCAACGGATCTAACCGTCGCCACCGGGAAATCTGCCGGAAACAGCTGACCTAAGCCGGAACTGTAAAAGGTGTCTCCTTCTTTAATATCGATATTGGCTTCGATATTTTTTAATTCTAATTGATTAGGATGACCTGACCCCACTGCAATCGCACCCAGACCGGTACGATTATTTCTCACAGGAATCGCATGCTTTGTATCGGTTAACTTGAGAATAACGGACGTATTTGGAGCCACTTTAAACACCTGCCCATAAATACTTTGTCCCGACAAGACTACTTGGCCGCGATATACACCATCAGTCGCGCCCTTATCAATCGTAACCGTATTGCGATGCTGATCACGCGATACCGACAGGATTTCAGCGAGTTGAAAGCGCTCCTCTAACGCTGGGGCGGCATTTAACTGTGTGCGTAAACGCATATTCTCCTGGGCAATGGAATGGTACTTCTGGTCCCTGACAGCGTAGCGTCTGACTAAACTGGTTAGCTTGCGGTTTTCTTCAATCATAGAGCTTTGATTTTTAAAGAAGTCCGCGAGATAAGCACCCGAACGAAATGGCACATCAACCACATAAAGTAATGGATGCAGCAGAATGTTCAGGGTCGTACGAATTGGCAACAGACGGGAGTCACGGTAGTCTATCAAGATCATGGCAATAGAAAGCATCACTGCTACCATGAACTTGACCAGCAGTGAACTTTCTAGCCTGTTTTGGTTTAAATCGTCGATGGGAAGTCTCCGGAGGACGACACTGGGAATTACACTTCCAGTAAATAATTAACTGTATTGAGAGGAGTAATCTGAAGCCCAGAAGTCAAACCCGTCATCATCCATACGTTCCAAGATACGACCGCCGCCTCTGGCCACACAGGTCAACGGATCGTCTGCGACCAACACCGGAATACCTGTCTCTTCCATCAATAGTCGATCCAGATCCCGAAGCAGGGCACCACCACCGGTCAGCACAATTCCACGATCGGCAACATCGGCACCGAGTTCCGGAGGGGTTTGTTCAAGTGCTGTTTTCACCGCACTGACAATACCAAATAAAGGCTCCTGAAGTGCTTCAAGAATTTCATTACTGGTCAACGTAAAGCTGCGTGGAACACCTTCAGATAAATTACGTCCTTTGACCGTAATTTCCATCAGCTCCTTGCCAGGATAAGCAGAACCGATTTCACATTTGATTTGCTCCGCTGTCGCCTCACCTATCAACATGCCGTAATTACGACGCACATAGCTGATTATGGCTTCGTCCAGTCGGTCACCACCGATACGAACCGATGCTGAATAGACAATACCGCGTAGCGACATGATCGCCACTTCAGACGTGCCACCACCTATGTCCAAAACCATTGAACCAACCGCTTCGTCAATCGGCACCCCTGCCCCGATTGCTGCTGCCATCGGCTCTTCTACTAAGAAAACCTTTCTGGCACCTGCTCCCATCGCTGAATCTTTAATCGCACGCCGTTCAACCTGTGTTGCACCACAAGGCACACAAATAACAACCCTTGGACGCGGTCTTAATATCCGACCACTGTCGACTTTGCGGATAAAGTGCTGAAGCATTTTCTCAGTGTAAGTGAAGTCAGCAATAACGCCGTCTTTCATCGGTCGGATGGCAGTGATATTGGACGGTGTACGGCCCAACATTTTCTTCGCTTCAATACCTACCGCTTCGATTTTTTTAGGGCCACCGGGTCCCCGATCCTGACGTATCGCCACCACAGAAGGTTCGTCCAGGACAATTCCTTTACCACGCATATAGATGAGCGTATTGGCGGTTCCCAAATCGATTGAAATATCGTTGGAAAAAAGACCGGAGAAGAATTTAAACATATGAATCCATTTCTAATTGTGGTGGCAAAAACAGCCGTGTCTGAGCGATGTAAGGATCTAGCCGCTAATGTAGCAACCCAGCTAGTCTTGGGCAACCCATTTGGTTTTATTATGCAAAGACTAGCGACGCTAATTATAGCTGGATATTTCTTTATCGTTAATGAATACTTAGTGCTAAATTCATACAGAATTAACCGGACTTCAGCAATCTCTCCAACTTCCCGCCTATTTTCATGATAAATCCCCGATTACACTATAAAAGCTTTGGTGACAAAGACAATCAAGCAAGCATCATTTTACTGCATGGCATGCTAGGTTCAATGGCCAATTGGCGAAGCCAAGCACAACAATTATCAACACATTTTCACGTAATAACACCTGACTTAAGAAACCATGGGCGCTCACCTCATGTGTCAAGTATGCGCTACAAGGATATGGCGCGTGACGTATTGGATTTAACTCAGAAGCTGGGCATCGATCACTTTGATCTTCTAGGGCATTCTATGGGTGGTAAAATAGCCATGGAAATTGCACTGCAAGCACCCGAAACAATCAAACGTTTAATCATCGTTGATATAGCACCCAAACCCTATCCACTTTGGCATCTACCGATATTTAAAACACTACTCTCGCTGCCTGTTGCTGGTTTGACCTCGCGCAAACAAGCGGATGAAATACTTTCCGGGCAAATCGAAGATCCTTTTGAAAGAGCGTTTCTGCTAAAAAATCTCAAATCTGACAGATCAGGCGGCTATGCCTGGCAATGCAATCTTCAGGAAATTACCCGCGCCTATTTAAATATCGCTAACTTCGCACAACACGAGCAAGCGAGTTTTGATGGCGAAACAATTTTTATCAAAGGTGAGAAGTCACCCTACATCGATAGCGCAACTGACCCTGAGATTATCACCAGTTTTTTCCCAAAAGCTGAAATAGAAGTCGTTGAAGGCGCGGGTCATACACCGCATATCGAGAAAGCTGATGATTTTTATCAATTAATCAGCCGTTTTTTAGACCTACCTTAGGCCAGTCCGATGCTGCCTGAAAACCAAACTCCACCCTTTAATGCCAAAACAGCTTATCTGAAATTACCGTTCGTGCCTTGCTAAGATTTCTGCACTAGGCATAATTGCTGCTAATACCCCACGATAAAAACAATAAGAAGAGTGTCATATGAGATTATACCCCTTACCAAAGGTAATCTTGACTATTACCACCTCATTACTGTTATCAGGACTTGCGCATGCATTTACACCAGTATTTCCTGACACACAGTTTGCTTCTAATGATCGATATAATCGTAGTACCTTCGATGAAAGTGATTTCCTATGGGTACCAAACGCTAGGAAACCAAGCTACCAACCTACACGTGAAAAACGGGCAATATCGGGCGATTTAAAAAACAGCCTCTTACAGGTAGCGAATTATTTACGCGGCCAAAACCCTAATCGATTAGTCGCAAGACGTGGCGCGAACCTACCCATTCACACACTATCATCGACTCTCAACACCTTGTTACGCTGGGATGGAAAGCTCGACCCTCAGGAGTTGCAACACCAATTTGATCTAGTGCCACTAGCAACATCAGAGAAGCAAAGTACTAAATTTACGGGTTACTACACTCCTATGGTTGAGGCAAGTACTCAGCCAGTCGGCGATTTTATTTATCCTATTTATCGGTCACCGATGGCCGGGAACTTGCGGCGACTTTCAAGAAGCCAGATCAGTCAGGGTGCACTCAAGAACAAAGAACTGGAGGTTGCCTGGACTAACGACCCAATCGGTTTGTTTTATATGCAAGTCCAGGGGTCAGGAATACTGGAGTACCGAACGGGCCTGCGCATGACACTGAGCTTTGATGGTTCCAATGAAAAGCCGTTCAAAAGCCTGGCAAAGTACATGCAAAAAATGGGCTATTTACAAGGAAATCTAGGGCGTGAGGCTATCCAAAACTGGTTTGATGCGAATCCTGATTATTTACAGGATGCCATGAACAGCAATCCAAGATATGTGTATTTTAAACCATCCAAAAAAGACCTGATTACAGCCTCTGGTCTACCGATTGTAGCTGGAGTATCTGTCGCTGTTGATACCGATTACATACCTTTTGGTTCTGTTCTACTCGCCGAGGTACCTATTATTAACAGCAAAGGTCAACGCTTGGGTTCTGAATGGAAATTATTACTTCCGCAGGATCGCGGAATTGCCATCAAAGGCCCGGCAAGAATGGATATTTATACGGGTAAAGGTGAGACCGCAAGAATTAATGCAAACCGTTTAACGGGACTAGGTCGGGCGTTTCTGCTTCGCAACCGACTCAACACTCAGTTAAGTCAGAATCAAATTATTTCTAATGATCATTTATCCTCAATGTAGTAGCCGATCGAATTATCGACCCAGAACAAGCGGTACATCTGATACTAAAAATGATGCCGCTTGTTCAGTCTGTGTCCACTTCTCTGTGCAAATCAATGTATAAATTCAGTTGACGTTTTTACAGTGCTATACTGTGAGCTAATAAACTTTGTTTTGACTAAGTTATACCCATCAAAACTGATCAGCATTAATACTTAGAGAAATAATAGAGTGCCCCAAACCTCAAATCGCTCAATATTCATACCCAAAGTAATCATAAGCTCACTGCTCATTATGACCATAAGCAATGTATGTGCGGCTGAATCAAGTATTTCGAATGACTCTATTATGAGTATTATCATTGCTGCCATGTCAGGTGCTGCATTCGTCACCGCCATCTGGGCCCTACTACTTGGTCGCAAATCAATGAAAAAAGATCGGGACTTTGTCAATACGCTTAAACAAAATATCGTCAAAGAACAAAAACGCATTGATACCTCTATGCGCGGCATAAAGATGAGTGAAGACAGGGCTAACAAGGTGTTGGAGAAGCTGGTTTATCAAAACAATTCACTGATGAGCAAACAACATAGCGCTTGGTTGAGTAGCGAAAAAATTGATGAGCTGGCTCATAAATCAGAAATCATTGAGTCAGAATTACAGCGAAAAAGTGATTCATTTGAACGACGCATAGACCAAACCCAAACACGTTGGAATGAGCGACTCAACGAGACTGAAAATACAGTACTGCGGGTAGATCAAGAGTTAAATGAAGGATTGAAACATCTTGATGCCGGAATAAAACGGGTACAACAACAGGATGCGCATTCTTATCAACTGGCCCAACATATTACGGCTCAACACAACATTCAGTTAAGTACACTTGAAGCAAACAATGAACTCTCGGAGAAGGTTCGAAATAGCCTTAATCTGACACTTCAGGAGTCTACCCAGCTGTTTGATCATTTACGTGAGAATCAGGACAAAACTGATATGGCTTTCAGTGGATATATGGAAAGTATCGGTCAGTACGAAAGTGATCTATACAATCAATATGATTCTTCATTTCAAAATGCTGATATGGCAAGACAAGAGTTAGACGCAAATGTAAGCGAGAGTCGTTTGCACGTAGAAGCGCTCCGCCGCTATGAAGAGCAAAGCAGGATAGTTAAAGAAAGCACCGAGAAAAACCTAAAACAGCTGGATGTTAAATCTATTAACCAGTTGGCTGATACCCTAAACACCACTCAGCAAACATTTGAAAACCTGAGCCAAAAGGTATTAGAAGCCCAGGATGCACTTAAAAGTCTTAATAATATGGACATCTCGCAAAAATCAAAAAGTGCTGACATCTCTGATATTTCACCGAATAAGTTTGACCAGGAAACTGAGCAAGCAGCCGATAGCACCTTAATTCCGTTCTTTACGAAACGGAAAGGCTAGTCACGACTACTCCTGAACAGTTTCTTTTCCTGTAACGGCAGTAGACTCATCGTTATTCTCCAGCTGTAACTCCCACATACGGCGATATTCCCCGTCCTTTTGAATAAGCTCGGAATGAGAGCCGCGCTCAAGAATATTCCCCTGCCCCATCACCAAAATTTCATCTGCATCAACAACTGTGGAAAGGCGATGTGCCACAACTAGGGTGGTGGTGGTCGCTGAAATTTGTTTCAGGGTTCGCTGGATAGCCTGTTCAGTAGTGCTGTCAAGTGATGATGTTGCTTCGTCAAATACCAGAATGGCAGGGCGTTTCAGAATGGCTCGGGCAATTGCCACTCGCTGTTTTTCTCCTCCCGACAGCTTCAATCCTCTTTCGCCTACTTTCGTTTCCCAGGCATCCGGCAAGCTCTCAATAAACTCATCGATATGCGCCATTGCCGCAGCTTCACGAACTTCAGCATCACTGGCATTAAGGTTTCCATATTGGATATTGTAGTGGATGGTATCGTTAAACAGCACCGTATCCTGAGGGACAATGCCAATCGATTTTCTTAAGCTATTTTGGGTAACCATTTTTACATCATTGCCATCGATCAAAACCTGACCGTCGACAACGTCATAAAAACGAAATAGCAGGCGTGCCAAGGTCGATTTTCCAGCACCGCTATGACCAACAACGGCCACTGTTTTGCCTGCTGGCACGGTGAAATCAATTCCAGTGAGGATTTTTCGATCCTCCTGATAAGCAAAATGCACATTTTTAAACTGTACTTCACCCTGCTTAACTGCCAGCTCACTCGCCCCGTCTACATCCTGAATCTCGGGAGTTTGTGATAACAGCTTAAAGACTAAATCCATATCCGCTAAGGTGTATTTAAACTGCCGATAAATCATCCCCAGCGCACCCAGCGGAATGAATAGTTGCAGCATAAAAGCATTCACCATAACCAAATCACCAATGCTCATGCGATCTTCAACGACCTGATTTGCCGCGAAAAACATAATGATTGTCACACCAACCGCGATAATGGCACTTTGACCAAAGTTAAGCACTGACATGGATGTTTGACTCTTGACTGCCATCCCTTCCCACTCAGATAGGGTTTCATCGTAACGGCCTAATTCCAGATGCTCGTTATTGAAGTATTTAACGGTTTCATAATTTATCAGGCTATCAAATGCTTGGGTATTCGCCTCAGAATCCAGACGATTCATTGAATGTCGATAGTTGATACGCCAATTACTAATCGCCACAGTAAATACAGCATAGACCACAATGGTTCCAAAGGTTATCAGTGTAAAGATACCGTCATAATTAGCAAGCAGGATGATTGCAACCAGAGTGAACTCGACAAAAATAGGAATAAAACTGAACACCATAAAATTCATCATGGTGCTGACTGAACGTGTTCCACGTTCCAAATCCCGGCTTATTGCCCCTGTTTTTCGATCCAAATGAAATCGTAGAGACAGCGTGTGCAGATGTTCCAGCACCTGATTGGATAATTGGCGCATCGCATGGTAACGAACCCGCGCAAAAACCGTATCGCGAAGCTCACTAAACAAGGAATTAGCCAGCTTAAGCGCACCATAGGCGAGTAATAGGCTAACAGGCAACACCAATGTCTGAAGACTTTTGTCAAAACTATCAACCAGATCACGTAGCACCAAAGGCACACCGATATTTGCCCACTTAGCAACAATGAGGCAAATCAATGCAAAGATAGCCCGGCCTTTATAGGCCTTTAAATATTTAGCGATGCGTCTTACATTAACCCAATCATTTCGATTGTCATGCTCTAGTGTGTCACGTCTTACGTACATAGAAAAAGCCCCTGATTCAGGGGCTCAATCATAGTGTATTTTCCAAACTAAGGTTTATATTTAGGGCGGGGATTTCAGTTACGCTGGCGACTGAAGTCCATGAGGTAATGCCAAATTAAAAATGAATCATCATTAGGCTTGGTTTGGTGGCTCATCAGCATAATGTAGGGAAACTGGCCCCACGATCAATTCATCAGGCGTGTAGACAAGCGAGGTGTCTTTATCTGGATAATTCAAACGGTTTAAAAAATGTCTCATGCAGCTGATTCTGGCACGCTTCTTATCATCTGACTTAACTACCGTCCATGGAGCGTCCGCAGTATCGGTGTTAAAAAACATCGATTGCCGTGCTTCAGTATATTCATCCCAACGCTGTAAAGAAGCGACATCAATAGGACTCAGCTTCCATTGCTTCAAAGGGTCATGTTTACGGGCATGAAAACGCCGTAGCTGCTCCTGGCGTGTTACTGAAAACCAAAACTTAAATAAAATCGTCTCTGAGTTAACCAACATTCGCTCAAAGACTGGTGCCTGCCGCATAAATTCTAAGTGCTGCCGGTCACTACAAAAGCCCATAACTTTCTCAACACCTGCACGGTTATACCAAGAACGGTCATACATCAATATTTCACCAGAAGATGGCAAGTGCCTGATATAACGTTGGAAGTACCACTCTCCCAGTTCGCGCTCACTAGGTTTTTCCAGTGCAATGACTCTGGCAACTCGAGGATTCAGGTGCTCCGTAAAGCGTTTTATCGTCCCCCCTTTCCCTGCAGCATCGCGGCCTTCAAAAATAATGACGATCTTCTTACCTTGCTCTTTAGCCCACTGCTGCACCTTTAGTAACTCGATTTGCAGCAAATACTTTTCCCGCTCGTATTCGGCTAGTTTCATTTTCTCTGCGTAGGGATACTCATTATTAACATAAGTAATTTTCAACAGGTCTTTGGCAGATATCGTTGACTTACCTTCCATGACTCGTTTGGCATCGGTGAAGTTAATTAATTGTTTTGCTGCATCAGACTTAGTAAGGATTCCACACTTTTTTGGGGCAGGCGCAACTTTCGATTGATCGGCGCTAGCCTTTTTCTCTTTGTTTTTTATTTGTTGTGAGGACATGCCGATATAACCAAAATTAAACATGAAAACTAACAAATAGCCAACGACGATGCAATCGCCGATATTAACGCTTATATCCAAGGCTGGCCTATGTGACAATAAGGAATATCGATTATCAGGGTGTCCTCATGGCTGAACGAATTCAAAAAATGCTGTCGCGTGCTGGTTACGGCTCAAGAAGAGAAATAGAGCGCTGGGTTGAGGAAGAACTGATTTTTGTCAATGGTCACAAGGCAACGCCTGGCCAAGCCATTGAGGAAACTGATCAGGTTGTGCTGCGCGGACAAAGGCTGCGGCTCAGCTCTAGACTGCAGGCGAAACCACAGGTTCTGATCTATCATAAAAAAGTTGGGGAAATCTGCACACGCAATGACCCTGAGAAGCGCCCTACTGTGTTTGAAAATTTACCCAAGCCATACAACGGTCGCTGGATTCAGGTGGGACGCCTTGATATCAACACAGAAGGTTTGTTGCTGTTCACCACCGATGGGGAATTAGCCAATCGGCTGATGCATCCTTCTTATCAAATAGAACGTGAATATGCCGTACGCGTTATGGGCGTTGTCACAGAAGAGATTATCAATGCGCTTAAGGCTGGAGTGATACTGGAAGATGGGCCCGCTAAGTTTGAAAAAATAACGTTTGCTGGTGGTGAAGGAATCAATCAGTGGTATCACGTTGTCCTGCACGAAGGTCGTAACCGGGAAGTACGTAGGCTGTGGGAGAGCGCCGGCCTAAAAGTCAGTCGATTGACCCGCGTACGCTATGGATCAGTGAGTATGCCTCGCTATTTACGCACTGGGTTTTGCGAAGAGTTGGAACCTAAAGGACTACGCAGTCTATATAAGAGTGTCAAGATGACCTTCGAGGAGCCTACTCCCCCAAAGAAGACAAAGAAAGCAAAGAAAGAAGTGGCCGATAAAAAAGCTCCGACTAAAAAGTCCAAAGCACGCCGCTAAACCCCTACTTCAGCAGGTGTTATAAACACAACACTAAAATAGTCCATCTCTGGCGAAAACCAGAGGTGGATTTTTTGTTTTGAGTCTGAGAAAGCAGATGATCTACGAGGTGTGTCACAAAAGAAGGTTAGGGATGTCTCTTACTGACACTGAAAGTGACAATAAGTGACGATATTTTAGCTAAAAACCTGATGCCGGGACTATTTAAAAACACCGAAAAACACTAATATCACACTAAATATCAACAACTTAAAATTGTTCAGCGCAAGTTTGGCATACCTTATGCAATATCCATTACAGATACAACTTAACCCTTAAGAAACACAACTTAATAAAAAGAGAGTAATAAAAATGAAAAAGCAACTCCAAAAAGGTTTCACACTAATCGAATTAATGATCGTTGTAGCAATCATCGGTATTTTGGCTTCAATCGCATTGCCTGCTTATCAGGATTACATTGCTAAATCTCAAGTTAACTCATCATATGGTGAGCTGTCAGGACTTAGAGCAGGAATGGAAGCTGGTTTGCTTGAAGGTGATGCTGTTGCTGCTACCACTGGTACTGCTGCTGCAACCGCAGCAAAGGTTTATGGCTGGACTGAAAGCTCTAACCTGATGACAATAACAGGTTTCACACTGAACGCTGGCGGTACTGGTAACACTATCAATATCGAGGGCACACTGACAGAATCGGTTGTTGGTGCCGTTAAAGGTACAGTCATCGATCTTGACCGTGACACTACTGGTAAGTGGACTTGCACAATTGTCGGTGTAGGTGCTCAAGGTTTTAAGACAACTTACGCGCCAAAAGTATGTTCCACAACTGCTTCATAAAACAATTAAGTAACACTGTTTGATATGAAGGCTCCTGTGTAAATAGGAGCCTTTTTGTTAGGTAAAAATAAAAGGAGGTACTAAATGAGCATATCAAAAAATCAGGGATTTACCTTACTTGAGCTCATGTTCGTTGTACTCATCATAGGTATTTTGGCCAGCATCGCTTTTCCAACTTATCAAGACTATGCTTCTAAAGCCCAGATACAAAGCGCTTACCAAGAAGTCTCCAGCTTAAAGAAAACACTGTACCTAAAAATACTAAGGGGTCAACCAGTCAATGATGCATCAGAGCTAGGATGGTCCACAGGGTGGTCAAAAAGCATTCAGAGCAGTCCAACTATTACTATAGATGCCAACACGGGAGAGGCTTCTATAGAAGCGATACTTGATGGTAAGGCTCAGCCATTAGCAAAAGGTGTCATCATAAAGCTCATCCACAGTATTCAAGGTGTTTGGAGTTGTGAAATCACCAAGTCTAGTAACTCGGCATGGAAAGACAGCCTGGCGCCCAAACAATGCACTATTAATTCATAAATGACACTATCGTATTCTTGGAGATAAAGGCATATCACTGTTTAAGGTTTGTTGCCAGATTTCCATTATCCCGTCCTTAATCTTTTAATCACAAAGTAGGGCGCATACAATTTAGGTCTGTTGAAAACCAGACATGAGCATGATCGATAAAACAACTTCACCTGATAAAAATATCAAAAAAAACATACTTTGTGTAGAAGACGAAGCCCCCATACGAGACATGCTGCGCTTCTCCTTAGAGCGGGCAGGCTATATCGTCCAAGATGCTGAAAACGGCCAACAAATGTCTGAGAAGATAAGCCAACACCGCCCAGATCTCATCTTAATGGACTGGATGCTCCCTGACTCCAATGGGCCACAACTCATCAAGCAGTTACGCAAAGACCCACACACCCGCGAAATACCCATTATCATGCTCACCGCAAAAGCCGAAGAGCAGGATATGATCACTGGTTTAGACTCAGGTGCAGATGACTATATAAGCAAGCCCGTTTCACTTAAGTCCCTGAATGCCCGTATAAAAGCCCTACTCCGACGATCCGAGGCGTTTAGTGAAGATGAGTCGCTGAGTTACGACATCCTTAAATTAAATCTTGCGAATCACACGCTAAGTATCGATGAGATGGAAACTTCTATTGGTTCAACTGAACTCAAATTATTGAAATTTTTCATGCAATCACCCGAACGAATATTTAGTAGGGCACAGTTACTCGACCATGTCTGGGGACAAAACAACTTTATCGATGAGCGCACTGTGGATGTACACATTCTCAGGCTTCGAAAATTACTTAAAACAAACGCCGCTGACCATTTAATTAAAACGGTGAGAGGCAGTGGCTACAAGCTCTTGAAATAATTAAATTCCCACGTTCTTGTCATAAAGCTGTCATATTCAAACGTCACAATTCTCTCCATTAACCACTGATACACACTTGAGAGAGAAAATGAAAAAACTACCTTTGATTATCGCAACAGGCCTTGTTGCCGTTTCTTCAGCTGCTTCTGCACGTGATTACATTGAAATTGTAGGATCATCAACCGTCTACCCTTTTTCAACGGTGGTCGCTGAAACATTCGGTAACAAGACCAAATTCAAAACACCGAAAATCGAGGCTACCGGTACGGGCGGCGGCATGAAATTGTTCTGTGCTGGTACGGGTGTCGACACTGCCGATATCACCAACGCTTCACGCCGCATCAAGAAGAGTGAGTTTGATATGTGCCAGAAGAACGGCGTTAAAGACATCTTAGAAATTCAGGTTGGTTTTGATGGCATTGCGATTGCTAACGCGAAATCTGCGCCACAGATGAAAATATCCCTTAGAGACCTGTTTCTAGCACTAGCGGCAAAAGTACCGGGGGCAAACGAAGGTGAACTAGTAGCCAATACTAATACCACCTGGAAAGACGTTAACCCTGCCCTACCCGCGACTAAGATCGAAGTGATTGGCCCTCCGCCAACTTCCGGTACACGTGACGCTTTTGCTGAATTAGCATTAGAAGGTGGCTGTCAGACATTTGGTTTTATCAAAGACCTTAAGACAACAGACAAGAACCTTTATAAAGAAACCTGCCACACGGTTCGTGAGGATGGTGTTTTTATCGAAGCTGGTGAAAACGACAACCTTATCGTCCAGAAGCTTGAAAAGAACCCGGATGCATTAGGTATCTTTGGTTTTAGCTTCCTCGATCAGAACACAGACAAAGTACAGGGCTCCAATATAGACGGTGTTGATATTTCTTTTGATAGCATCGCTGATGGTTCATACCCTGTTTCACGTCCATTGTTCTTCTACGTCAAGTCGGCTCACGTAGGTCAGATTCCTGGTATGAAAGAGTTCTTAACAGAATTTGTGGATGAAGAGTCATTTGGTGAAGAAGGCTACCTAACAGATAAAGGCTTGATCCCAATGCCTGAAGAAACGCGTGAAATGTTCCGTGAAAATGCAGAGGCACTGAAAGCACTGTCTATGTAAACATAAAAGCTGATGACCCTGAACATTATCTCGCGATAGTGTTTAGGGTTTTCATTAGTATCACG
>Ga0114956_1002103_pt1 | contig 15775 bp, 11 predicted proteins | sample MaitaG_FD_87304 | JGI IMG/M metagenome (GOLD analysis project Ga0114956, IMG submission 87304) | Marine algal microbial communities from Maine, USA - Maine_Asex2 metaG | ecosystem: Host-associated > Algae > Red algae > Unclassified | place: Maine, USA | collected 2015-01-05 | reverse complement strand
CAGCAGTGTCCCCACCGTCCAAGGGTGGAAATCGAAAGAACTAATCATCAAGAAAAAAGAGTGGCAAGAAGTCAGGAGGTCAGCCAGGTCATACAGGGACCACCTAGAACAAGTTTGGAAAAGTTGATGAGGTCATTGAGCATGATCATCATTATTGGCAATGTTTTGGTCACGAATTTCCACAAGAAAGTGAAGGAGAACTACATTGTCATTGTTAGACGGTACAGAAGTAGTAAGATTAAACAAAAGTGCGCTTGGTTGCGGAAAAAAAGATTATGGGTTTGACCGTAATTAGACATATTTGGTTATTGCCATCCTTAATGATATTTTAGCGTTTGAATGCGCAGATGTTTTTTACAGACCCTTTGTTTTTGTTTTTTGACTTTCAGTCTTTTCGGACAAAATTCTCTCAAAGACAGTATTGAGGTAGTGACCATCAAATCTATTCGGGCTGATGGTCTTGGTAATAGAACACCCTTATCCATATACAAAAAAGATTTCTCCAAGACTAATTTTTTGAAATCTCAGCTCTCACTTCAAGAATATATTACAGAGGCACCTGGTCTTTTTAGCCTAAATGCAACTAACTATGCACAAGATTTACGGATTTCTATTAGAGGTTTTGGTGCAAGATCAGCCTTTGGTATTCGGGGCGTGAAATTAATTGTAGATGGCGTACCAGAAACAACTCCCGATGGTCAAGGTCAATTGGATAATTTGATGTTGTCTACCGTGTCATCACTTGAAGTGATCAATGGCCCATCGTCTGCCCTGTATGGTAATGCATCTGGTGGAGTCATATACATTGGTACCATAGATAAGGTTGACAATAATTATATCGAAGTTGGAACAACTTTAGGCTCCTATGGTCTCAATCAATATTCATTCAACGCTGGCATGACTTCAAACAATACAACCCTTATTGCGAACTATTTATTTACAAACCTTGATGGCTACAGAGATCAAAGTAGTTTGAGACAACATGCAGCTAATATTAAATTGATTCAAGAATTTAAGTTGGGCGGAAAATTGCACTTAGGCATTAACTATACAAACAGTCCTGTTGCAGATGACCCGGGTGGAATAACCATAGATTTAGTTGAAGCAAACAGAAGGCAGGCACGTGATGCTAACGTCTTATTTCAAACAGGAGAAAACATCGATCATACTAAGTTGAACGCTCATTTTGAGACGCCACTTAAAATAATAAATATGAGTGTCGAGTCTTACGCTTTTTGTGCAAAAAGAAACTTCACCGGATTGCTTCCTTTTGGTTATGGCGGATGGGTAGATCTTGCTAGAACTTATTGGGGTACTGGTGCTAGTGTGACTCAAAAACAATTACTATCGAAAGCAGTCTTCACAAGTAAATTAGGAATTGACTTTGCAAGCCAAGTTGATGATCGTCAACGCTTTTTTAATAATGAAGGCATTCAAGGAGAGCAGACATTAGATCAACTTGAGTCATTTCGAAATCTTGCTTTTCATTATATAGGTACTGCCAATTTTAATAAAGTCAGTCTTTTCTTAGGCTTGAGATATGATATCAATGATTTGGAGGCAGAAGATGAGTTTTTACAAAACGGTGATGATTCTGGTAGCATTAATTTATTCAATTTTTCACAAAGTATTGGATTGAATTATGCATTGACTGACGGGCTTTCGACTTATGTGAATTATCGAAAAAGTTTTCAAACGCCAGCACTCACAGAGTTGTCTTCTAATCCTACTGGTGAGGGTGGATTCAATGATATGCTAGATACGCAAAAAGCGAATAATTACGAAGTTGGTCTATCGGCAAAGACGGCCTTATTAAATGGTAATTTTGCGCTGTTTTATATTAGAACCAATAATGATCTTGTTCCATTTGAGTTAGAAGAATTTCCTGAAAGAGATTTTTTTAGAAATGCTGGTTCCTCAAACAGATTTGGCATTGAATTATCAGGTCAATATCAAATTGCTGATGCTTGGGTGGCATCTGGCATGTATAGCTATTCAGATTTCACTTATGATGAATTTGTTGTAAATGGCACTGAGTTTAGTGGCAACCGTTTGCCAGCAATTCCAGTACATCAAGGATCATGTAAATTGGCTTACCAAACAGACCAACTGCAAGTGAGTATACAGCACCGATATATAGGCTCCTTATTTACTAGCGACAACAACAGTGTACGAGATAATGCTTATTCTTTATTTAATGTAAATGCTGGGTTTCAGTGGTCAGTAGGATCAGTAAAATTAAAGCCTTTCTTAGGTGTAAATAATGTGTTTAATAAGCTTTACAATGACAACATCAGGATCAATGCTTTTGGCTCAAGATTTTTTGAGCCAGGACAAGAACGCAACTTTTATACTGGGCTAAAAGTCAGATTTGAATAAGCCTTTAAAAATCTTGGCAAATAATTAATCTTTTATTCTGTAAAATATATGATGGAATTATACAGCACCAGAATCCATAGTAACTTATAGAGCTGGCGTAAAAGAAAAAAGATAATGTAAAATTAGAATAATTTAAATAAAAAAAATTATGAATAACTATCAAGTATATATGCTAATTTTCATTTTAAGCTATTTCGGGATTGTATTAGGATTAAGATCATTGATTCTATATAAATCAACTAAAGTTGATGCAAGAAAAGTTTTTTACAAGGAAACTGCAACTAAGAAATCCGGTAAACTTATACAGCTTGCATTATTTTTGATGATTGTTATATCTGTCAACTTCATTTGGATAACTTCAAACTACAAATATTTTCTACCTATTGAATTCTTAGAACAGGGGCCACTGCAAACTATAGGATTTATATTGAGTATGCTTGGATTAATAATAGGATTTATTTCTCAATTACAAATGAAGGATTCTTGGCGCTTAGGTATTGATAGAGATAAATCAACTGAATTGGTAACTGGAGGTTTGTTTTCAATATCACGAAATCCAATCTATGTAAGTTTGGGATTGAGTCTATTAGGATTCTTTATGATGGCACCGAATGTTATAAGTATTGTATTTTTCTTATTAATGATGTATGGTATAAATGAAAAAATCAAAGATGAAGAAGAGTTCCTTCATGAACAATTTGGTGATGCTTTTATAAAATATAAGGCCAAAGTTAGAAGATGGATATAGAAGAATGACTTTGGTTATTATCCGTTTCAAGGAAAAATCTTTTTTTGGGAATAACCTTTTAATCTAATATGATTTTAATTCTCTTTTTGCCTATTTTTTTAAAGGTAAAAATCCGATACAAAACGCTTTATAGACCAAAGAGGGAGAGTTGACCGCATCTAATTTTTGAAAAAGATTTCTTTTGTGGGTTTGGACAGTGGCTTCACTGATATATAATCTATTTGATATTTGCTTTTCACTATATCCTTGAGCAATTTCTGTCAGTACCTCCAATTCTCTTGGACTTGGAACTCGTATGTGTATAGGTTTACTCATAACTTTAGAATTATCATATTAATGCTGGAAGTCGTAACAATAAATTCTTACTGAACATGATACGGTGAAGTTATATAGTTCAAGCGATATGAGCACAGCCTATCTGAGTATCGGTAACCTATAGCTCGTTAAAGGTATAGGTGAGGTCTTATATTAGAATTGATTTTGATGAAGAAACTATGATTAAGATTACTATATTGTAGAAGAAGAATAGTAGTATAAAATATGATAGATTTAGTTATAGTCATTATTTATTTTGTAACCATATTTACGGTTGCCGTATTAGGTCGGACAAAAGGAACAGTCACTACAGAGGATTACTTTTTAAGTTCTAGAAACCTTAGGTGGCCTTCTATCGCCCTATCTACCATTGCGACAAACATACAAGGATACCAATTTTTAGGGATGATGGGCTCCGCATATTTATTTGGTTTGGCTCAAGCCAATCTAGAGATTAATGCAGTTCAGGGTATATTATTAGCTGCATTTATTTTTGTGCCGCTATATCTTCGAGATGGAATTATTACGATCACACAATTTATTAAGAAGCGATTAGGAAATACAGTCGCATTATTTTACACGGTTGCGAATATCAGTTTATTTGCAACGATAACGTTGGGTGCTGCTTTGTTTTGGGGAGCTTATGCGGCTGATTTAGTGTTTTCTGAATATCTTCTATTCATTCATCAAGAACGAATTTATAGGGTTGCGATCTTGTTGGTTGGATTAGGTGTTTTCTCTGCCATATATACTTACTTGGGAGGACTAGCTGCGGTAGTAAAGACAGACGTTATTCAATTTAGTATTCTAATAATTGGAGGATTGGTGGTATTGTTTGTTTCTGTTTATCATTTAGGAGGATGGAATCAACTTTATGTAACAGCACCCGATCATATGCATTTACATTTACCTTCAGATCATGAAAAATTACCTTGGACCCTTATGTTTGGTCTATTTTTTCTGAATATAAATTATTGGTGTGCTAACCAAACCGTTATCCAAAGATCACTTGCTGCAAGGAGTTTAAGGGAAGCACAAGTTGGATTAATGGTTGGTGGCTTGTTGAAGTATGTTATGGCTGTTATTATTATTGTTCCTGGAATTGCCCTATATGGAATGCTAGGCGATAAGGGACTATCAGATCCAGATATGGCTTTCCCATACATCGTTTCTAACTATTTGCCGACCGGAATAAAAGGGATCATTTTATGTTCTTTATTTGCATCGCTGATGAGTACTGTTGATTCTACTTTTAATTCATTGGCTACTTTGTTTTCCATTGATATTTATAAAGAATTTATTAATAAGGAAGCAACTGATACACAGATCGTAAATGCCGGTAGGAAGACCATACTGGTCACTTTGATGACGGGGATTGCGATGGGCTTTGTTCTTTTATATGTAAAATTCAAAAATCCTGAATTGGCATTTACACATACTTTAAATGAATTAAGATATTATATCAATTGTGGAATCGTGGTCTTAATTTTTTCATCTGTATTACTTATTGCACCCAAACATAAGGCTGCATTATTTGCATTTTTGATGACCATACCACTGCATCTTTTATTTCAATACTATGTGCCTGATATGAATTACTTTGTAAGAGCAGGTTGGGTCATAGTAATTGGAATATTAATCGTGATGCTTACCTCAGCTAGAAATGGCTTTACCTCGTGGAAAGATTTATTTCATTTTGAATCTAAATCAATTGTAGCATTTGGGGGAGGACTATTGACATCGCTAATTTGTTTACATATTATATTTCATTAGTATCGATACATGTAATCCGATCAACATGTCTATTCAAGATCACTACATAAAGTAATATACACATTAGACTAAATTTTTGAAATAGAGGTAAAGCCAAGCTGCCAATTCCGGTGTAATAAATAAAATTTAAAACCACTAAAATTACTCCACAAATAACGCCCATGGAAAATAGAGTATTCCATTCATTCTTGATAATGGTCGTTATTATTCCGATTAGTGCAATGAGTCCAAATATCGAGGAAAGAATGATCAGAATATTGTGAAAATCTGTGAAGATAAAACAGACTAAAATCATAGAAATTGTTCCACAAATAAAAATAGCTTTTTTCCAAAAATGGGATATTGGGACAAGCTTAGAAAATCGGTAAAAAAAATGCAGTAAATCCTATTGCCATTATAATGGTTGCAAAATTAGCAATTGGTCTAGCTGGGTTTATGTCTCCATTTACGGCAAATTCGCTCATTAGATTACACCAATAATTATGAACCCAATCAAAGCCGATATGAATTGGGTCGTAGTCAGATCCGCCTGGATATAGGCATGCTGCATATACATATAAGACAAGGTAGATAGCAACACAAATTGGGGTTAGATACTTTAGCTTTTAGAATTTTAATTAAGATTTGGAAGCATCTTGTTTTACCTTAGTAAATTAGGAAAAAAATCGGATGATCTTTCAAAAGATCTATGTAATGCCTAAAATCAAGGATGACTACTAATCTAAGAATAACTTTTTTTCATATTATTAATTTTAATAAATAAGATTCTATCTCTTTGGATGCTCGGTAATATGCCGATAGTACAATTCATTTCTAAGATTCATTTTTAGGAATTTGTGTAAATATCTTTTTGGATCTCATTTATCTAATTCCCATGTTATAATAGTAAATCTTCGATATGGGTTTTGAAAGTTATGCAATACAAATTTTGAAAGAAAATCGTTGGTTGAATTCCAGCCTAAGAAGAAATCTGGTTTCTTTCCATCAGAGTCGTCTCTTCACCGCTAAACGCACTACAAATCACCCTCATCTCAGCATCGATAAAACTAGAGAAGCCAATAGAAAAAAAGTGAAAAAATCACCCTTTATATGTGCTTTGTAATGGCTATTTGTCTTTTCTCATTTTCTATGATTTTTAATTTTGCAACTACTTTAGTGAAAGACATCAATATGAATTCTCGTACAAATTTAGAAATAGGAATAGGAAATAGTAAAAGGTAGATTATCACCAACTAGTACAGGCAGGTGATATGGCTTTCGACTTGGAGACAATATCTTCCGCTTCTATATTTTATTTACTTACAAAAGGTATTTTCTATGTTGGAAAGGCGGTAAAATTAGGTTAAACAAAGTGTCTGTTAGGCCAATGCAGAGAGCAATCTGTAAATTGTGTAATTGCTGGCGACTATTATAATACAATATTTGATACTAATATTTCTCACTAGCATGAATTGGATCAGATAAGAAAACTTAGACAGTAAATTATACGGCCAAAATATTGATCTGTGACATAAATCTATAAACTCCTCAGGAGCCTCAAAAAAAATAATGGTTTTAATGCATAGTAGCACTCTAATAGTGCACTATTTTTATTAAAACATTTGGACAAATTATAATTTTGGGTACCTTGCTTTTGAAAAAAAAACTTAATAACACGCAAATCCTAAGATTGTAAATGCGACAAAATCTTCTTTTTGTAGTAAAATCCATTTGCAGAATATCATTATTAAATTCAGAATTTCGTTAGTAATTTACAAAGTAAATCATCAACTTTGATGGAAGACAAATTAACCTTTGATATTGAGGGGTGATTAGCAATTATTTAGATATGGATAAAAATTTTATAAAGAACGTAATTACAAGTCTTATTGTAGTATTGCTGATGGGGGTCTCTGTTTCTAATATGCAGGCACATAATCCAATTTACAAAATATCTTGGAAAAAAGATGGTGCATTAATAGGTTCTGGAATCGCTCTATCTCTATTGGGAGAGATTTTGCTCCACAACGCAGATAGAGCTACCTTGAGGAGTATAAGCAATTTAGATAGGAATAACGTTTGGGCAATTGATAGAAGAGCTACCAATAATTATTCCTCTACAGCAGAAACGGTAAGTGATGTTATACTTTATACGTCTTTAGTACTTCCATTTACAATGTATGCATTTGATGAAAGAAAGGGTTCGGAGCTAGAATTACTTGTTATGACGGCAGAAACTTTTCTGATAACCTATGGTATTACCAATATCACTAAGTCAGTTGTAGGAAGATATCGACCATTTAATTATAATTCGGAAGTGGATGAAGAAACGAAATTAGGCAAAGGCTCGAGATTATCTTTTTTCTCTGGCCATGCTTCTAATACAGCCGCATTATGTTTTTTGACTGCCCAATCCCTTGTCGATTTGCATCCACATTGGAAAAAGAAAAAGATTGTAATTTGGTCAACCGCTGCAACCCTACCTTTAGCAATAAGTTACGGTCGTTATTTAGCTGGCAAACACTTTCCAACGGATGTTTTAGCTGGATATCTTCTAGGTGCCGGCGTGGGATTATTAATTCCAAGAATACACCGAGATAAAAAGTTTGAAGCACACCTCGGGCTAAACAATTTGAAGTTTACTTATAACTTGAATTAAAATTTTTTAAATTAATTCAGTTTAGGAGAATACTAAAATCTAAACATTCAGAAGTAATAGCTAAGATAGGATTCAATGACAAGATAGAAAAGTAGCTTGGATATAATATCTTAATTTAAAAGAAAATCTCATCATTCAAAGTGTAACTATACCATCTAGCTCAGTCTGAATCTATTATAATTTTATTCTTCAAGTCTTCTCATAATTCTGCGTATTCGCCTATTGTGACGCCGGTCCTTTCTATATTCATCCTTCCTTGCTTGCGCCTCATATAGTTTCTTATTGTTGAGATGTAATTTCATTTTACTTTTCTCATTATTGTTATTGGTTAATCTTAGAAAGATCTTTTTTCCGGCCATTGCATATCCTCGCTTATGCGGAATTTTTTGCAACTCTCTTGGATTCATGTTGTCTAGAGGTATAGATAGCCATACATCAGTGCCATTCTGATTTACAGAACCTTCTACAAATAGGTTCAATGCATTTGATTGTACCTCCATTTGTGGGATTAAAATCTCTCTGCCTATGATGGTAAGCGTATTATTTAAAGAAGCGAATTTTAGCTCTTTCATCTTTCTTTTCATCCTGATTTTTGTGGCAATACTATCTATTATATCTAACCCTTCGATTTCCACTTCATCCAACGCAAACTTTAGGAGTGCATTCGTTTTATCAATCACGAAACCTTTTCCATCAGCGGATAATGCCGTATTCATATTTAATGTCATGCTTATCCTGCCTTCTAATTTGTCAGCTTGTTGGAGTGATTCGATCCCAAAGTAGTCTAAGGTCTGCATCAGCCCAACCACATCAAGGTCTTCCGTTTCTAGGTTCGCAATTATAGGAGATTCATCGTTTGTAGACAGATCTATTTGACCCATCAAAGACATATCTCCATCTAGGAATCTAAACCCTGTTTCATCTAAGTATACAATGCTCGAATCGATTAACTCAATCCCCGTTTTTAGGTCATAGACGTGCAATTTTTTTGAAAATTCAAAAGTATCCACTTTTACATGGACCGTCGGATCAAAATTATTTAGAATGGTTTTGATCATGCGCTTCATTACATCATCGATCTGTATATCATCTCGATTTCCATCTTTGAAACCGATGTCAGTGAATTCAAAATCTTGTTCACTTACAATAGTATGATCGCCAACAGTTACACGCTCATTCTCACTAACTTGATCACTATCAGCTACTTTTTCATTCTCACTAGCTTGACCAACAACAGTGACTTTCTCACCATTATTATCTTGATCGCTATCACTAACACGAGCAATCTCTACCTTATCAGCTCCCTTTGCAAAAGCTTCAAAAATATCCTTCCATACTAATCTTGGTGAGGAAATGTCTAAAGTAGTCTTTGTGCTTTTACCAGTATTACCAAGAATCATTTCACTGATATTCTCCACCTTTGCATCAATCTTTATTTCTTGATTATAAGATGCAGCCCTCATAAATACATCTGCTTCAGCCACATCCTTTGTTATGTCTAAACCCAATTGCGTGATTGGAAAAGTAATATCTACTGGCTTATAATAGATCAGACTACTATCCATACTAAAAGTTACATCCGCCATATTTAGAAGTTCCTCTATAGATGTCACGTCTCCTTCATAATCAAATTGAACCCTAAAATCTCCTTCACTAAAAAAGAACTCATCATTATTGAAAAAATCATTGAATACAACTGGGTCACCTACTAAAGTAATAGAAGTTTTCATAGGCGGAATTTTACCTTCAAAAACTTGATCTACAAAACCTGGAGCAAATTGTACCACTCCTCTTAATTTTTTATTCTTTTTGCTGTTGAATTTAATTTTTCCTTTTGCAGAATTAGGAAGTAATCCTTTGACATCATCTATGATGCCTGATAGCTTTATATCCAGGTTTAAATCATCTGGTAAAGTCTCAATATTTCGTAATAATTCTATATTGAAATAATTAAACTTAGGAAGTAAGTATTCTACATCTATTTGTTTCGTAGATAACTCAATTTCAAAGGAGGTAAGAAGTGGGTCGCTAATGTTTAGCTTTGATGTCAACTCTACTTGCCCGCCATATAAATCAAAGTTCGTCTTTTTTAGTTGGATCGTTGATTCATCTATAAAGTGAATTCCAGTGGTCAGGTTCTCGAATTGAATATCCCCAAAGAGCACTGAATCTATTCTGATCGATAAATTTGGTTCAAATTTGTCCTGTAAACCTGACATCGTTTCTTTCATTGATCTTTTTTTCTGTCGATCTGTTTTGGTCATATATCCATTTTCGCCAAACAGTTCTAGGAAATCTTTCCAGGCTAATTTCGGTGCATAAAAGGCTATTTCAGAATGTGCGTTAATTTGTGGGTCATCCAGAAGTAAAGAAGAAACATTTTGTATGTTCCCATCAAATCTGAAATCATTATTTTGAGAAACGGTTGAGCTGACAATGCTAAAGTTAGCCGTCCCTGATTGTTTTTTTAATTTTAATGATTCGAAGGGGAAAGCTACTTCTGCAGGTTTATAATAAACTGATAAATCTGTGATACTCAAATCAGCTTCACTTTCTATGATGACCGTAGCAAGATTTTCGATAGAACCATCTAACTCACAATCTAAAATAAAAAGGCCTTCTTCAAAAATATATTTTGAGTTTTTTAGAATATTATTTATATCAATAGCTTTGCCTGTAATCCTTGGTGCAATTTTCAGGATTGTTTTTTCATTTTTATATGACCAGATCTCAGCATCAGGTGCCTTTATAAGAAACTTATTATAGTGAGCTGTTATATTATCCAAAATGATTCTTGTGTTTCCTGACCCTTCTTCCATCCTTCTTCCATCATCATATTTTCGATTTATCAAGCGACCATCGAGGGATACTTTTTTATAGGTGGTATTATTGATTTTTATATTATTGTTTTCAAGAGCAAAATCTATGTCTACTAGTGCCGGTTTTTTTGGAATCAAAATTAAATTCGTCAGAGAATAAAAGGGACTATAAATATGATATGGTAACACATCTTCCTGAATATTTTCTGACAACAAAGGTTTGATAGTCTCTAAATTAGAATTTACATTTTCAAAGGAAAGTGTACTTGGAATGGTATTGGATAAATCTAATTTTGCCTCCGAATTGAAGATATGTTCATTTACATGGAGGTCAAAAGGAGAAATCTCTAAAATATTTTGATCAAAAAAAACATCGAATTTCCCACTAACTCTACTATCCTTTACAAATGATCCATTGACTTTTTTGAATGTTAGCTCTTGTACTACTAAATCCATATCTACTGAACCTGAAATAATTTCGTCCTCATAGTTCAAATCAGCAAATAAATTATTGGCCTTGATGTGGATGCTGCTTGTCTTAATAGAATCCACTATTTGTATGTCAAAATTCTCAAGCTCCAAATTCAATTGATCCGCATTAATATTAATATTTGATTTATTTGTATGTAAACTATCTATGGACTTATGGTTTTCTAGCATGGATAGAATCCCATTGAGCCCATCTTCATTTTTAAATGAGGTAAATTGACCCCCATTGAACGTAAGTGTGGTTATTTCAAATTCTTTATTCCTCCAATCAATAACCTTAAATTGAACCCTTAATTCATCCACGTCTAAAATGTTTGGATGATCTGTAAGAGTATGCTCAGGATGATTCAGAGTTACTTTGTTAAGGACCAAAGATGCATTTGGAAAATCTGTGAATAACTGTAGCTCAGTTTCTTCAAATTTGATAACCCCACCGTGGAGGAAGGGAATGTCGCTAAAAATTTTCTCTTTGTTAGATTGTAAATGATCGTTTAGCCCAGTTACGATGAGTATTCCACAAATAAATAGCCCTAACAGAATAAGTAAGACTAATTTGAATAACTTTATAAAAAATGAAAGTTTAGATTTTGAGGGGATTCTGGACATTTATTTAATCAATACAATAACTTCTAAAGATAAAGGACTTTAAGATGGTTTTCAAACGTAATAAATAGAATGTAAGTTGCTTTGCTTTTCTATTAAAGAAATAAATTTCTTATTATGATGCTAATAAAAGCTATAGACGAAGATGAGTAGATTATTAAATAAGATTGCTTTGGTAACTGGAGCTGCCAGAGGCATAGGAAAAGCAATAGCCGAATTATTTGTAAAAGAAGGTGCCACGGTCATATTATCGGATATTTTAGATCCTCAAGGAGAGGCACTTGCTAACGCTTTAAACAACCAAGCGGAATATATGCATCTAAATGTAAAGTACGAGGAGGAATGGAAAAAAGTGGTAGAATATATCCAAAAAAAGCATGGTCATCTCGATATATTAGTGAATAATGCCGGAATAACGGGATTTCTTGAAACTGAAGGACCGTATGATGCTGAAAATGTAGATTTGTCTTCTTGGACAGAAGTCCATAGAGTCAATTTAGATGGAGTCATGTTGGGTTGTAAATATGCAATTCAAAACATGAAAGCCAATGAAGGTAGCATTATAAATATATCATCTCGAAGTGGGATAGTTGGTATTCCGGCAGCTGTTGCATACGCATCTAGTAAAGCAGGTGTGAGAAATCACACAAAAAGTGTGGCGTTATATTGTGCAGAAAAGAATTATAAAGTCAGATGTAATAGCATCCATCCGGCAGCTATTATGACGCCTATGTGGGATATGATGCTGGGGCAAGGCGATCAACGACAAACTATGATTGATTCTATAGAAAAAGATATTCCTCTTGGACATTTTGGTGTGCCGATGGATGTTGCATATGGAGCATTGTATCTAGCCTCGGATGAATCTAAATATGTAACTGGAATAGAACTCAATATCGATGGGGGGATTCTAGCTGGTAGTAAAGCAAAGCCTGAATAATTGTAAAAGTATTATTGATTGAAACAACCCCAAAATATTACAATATTAGTTATGGCTGCCGGAGGTTCGAAAAGACTAGGTAGAGCCAAACAGTTGTTACCTTTCAAAGATGGTTTCTTATTAGAACATACCATCAAAGAATCCGTCGCGAGTAATATTGGTGAAGTGTTTGTTGTCCTAGGAGCCTATCAAAAAGAAATCTATTCAAAACTTCAAATAGAAAATGTGCAAATCCTTCTTAATGAAAATTGGGAAGAAGGCTTGAGTTCTAGCATTGCTTTTGGAATTTCTAAAATAGCATCTAATGATTTAAGGGGTGTTGTTATAGTACTTGCAGATCAGTTATATTTCCATAGAAATGTACTTGTAGAATTGAAAAAACTTATTGAAGAATCGAAAAATAGAATTATTATTTCAACCTATAAAAAGGGATCTGGTCCTCCATCGTTTTTTGATGCTTCCCTATTTTCAGAATTAATGGATCTTAAGGGCGATTTGGGCGCAAAAGAAATTGTGAAAAAGTATAAGTCAGAAGTAGCAAAGATATCATTTGAAAAAGGTTATCTTGATATTGATGAAAAAGGTGATTTGAAATTACTAGAAGAATTTGATAAGGAATAACTATTTATTTATGAATTAAATTTGTAATTCTGGTCGTCTCAATTTAGCACCAAAAAATTATATTTATGAAAATAAAAGTAGGAATCTTAGGTGGAGGTTCTTGGGGTACCACTGTAGCTTCGTTGACTGCAAGGAATTGCCCCACTACCATATGGGCCAGAGATCAGAAAACAGTCGATGATATCAATAACCACCATCGAAATGAAAAGTATCTACCAGATGCTATTTTGACTAAGTCGCTAAAAGCAGCGAATACTATTAAAGGAACCATAAAGGATGCAGATGTCATTGTGATGGGCATTCCTTCTCAACATTTTCGAAGTGTATTACTTGAGGCTCGACCGCATATCAGAGCGTGGGTTCCAATTGTTAGTCTTTCGAAAGGATTGGAAATGGGAACAAAAATGAGAATGTCCGAAATCATAGAAGCTGTAATGCCGGGGCATCCTGCAGGTGTATTGACAGGCCCGAATTTAGCAAAAGAAATTGTTGCCGGGCAAGCCGCCGCTAGCGTCATCGCTATGGTGGATGATACCATTGCAGCTAGACTGCAAAGTGTATTTACTACAGGATTATTTCGTGTATATACAAATGAAGATGTAGTAGGTTGTGAGTTAGGTGGGGCATTAAAAAATATCATAGCCATAGCTACCGGTATGGGCGATGGTGCAGAAGCTGGAGATAACACAAGAGCTGGAATTATAACTCGAGGTTTGGCAGAACTAACTAGACTTGGAGTAGCTATGGGTGGTCAACCATTGACCTTTTCAGGGTTGACTGGATTAGGTGATTTGGTGGCCACATGTGGAAGCACACAAAGTAGAAATAGATTCGTAGGTTACCATCTAGGAAAAGGGAAAAAAATAGAAGACATTATTAAAGAAATGAATGAAGTGGCAGAAGGAGTCAAGACAGCGAAAGTAGTTATGGAATTGGCAAATGAGTATAACATTGATATGCCAATTGCATCAGAGGTATACAAAGTCTTATACGAAGGCAATACCGTAAATGACGCTTTTAGAGGTTTGCTTAGACGGGATGTTGGTTCGGAAGCCGAACCCGGATAGATTAAAAATACAACTATTTATTGCTTGACTGATCAGAAAATTGAAAATTTTCATAAGCCTTAAATACTAATATATATTAAGATTGAATTTGGATGATCAGCTATCTTTTAGCTATAGTTATCTCATTCTTTACGATTCGCCTAAGTCATTTTTTCTGCTAGCCGCTCAAGTGGATATTATATATATAGCAGTACTTTAAAAATAATTTTGAACGTATATAATTTATGACTCCTTCGAAAAATTACGTAGATCAAATCCATCCGGATTTTAGAAGATTTCGATTTTTGAATAGACCCCTGCCTGGATTGTTTCCAAAGAAAGCGGCAAATTTTTTCCTTCGAAAAATATATAAGCAAATAAAAATGTCTGATGGTATTTCTACCATATACAAAACCATCAAAGGATTCGAAGGAAGAAATTTAAATATAGAAATTTATCAGCCAAAACAAAGTGACGAATTGAGTCCATGTATAATTGCTTTTCATGGGGGTGGTTTTTGTTATGCGGCTTTACCTTGGTACAAGAAATTATTTGATATTTATGTTAATAAAACAAAAGCTAAGTTGGTCTTTGTGGATTATACGTTGACTACCAAGAAACCTTTTCCTGCAGGAGCAGAAGATTGCTATTTGGCATCCAGGTGGGTACATGCACACGCCACAGAATTAGGTATTGATGAGAATCGAATTCTTTTGTATGGAGATAGTGCCGGAGGTGCATTAGCCGCCATAGTTGCCCAAATGTTACGGGATCGAAATCAATTTTCACCCATTTTCCAAATGCTGATTTATCCGATTACAGATGGTCGAATGCAAACCGAAAGTGCTAAAAAATATACACATGTTCCAATTTGGAATACTCGTTGTACTCAAGATGCAAATAAGCTATATGTCAAGGGATACAAACCCCCTTATCCGGCCTATGCATTCCCTACACAAGCTTCAGGTTTTTCTAACTTACCTAGTGCTTTTATTGAAGTAGCAGAGTTTGATAGTCTTCGTGACGAGGGGTTGAATTATGCTACAGCTTTACAGAATGGAGGCACAACAGTAGAGGTGTCCGAGATTAAAGGAGCCATCCATGCGTTTGAACTAAATACTAAAAGTGAAATAACAAGAAAAGCCGTTGAACATCGAGTAAGAATTATGAATAGGGTATTGAATGAAATTTAATGATCAGAATTTAGGGATACCTAGCATTAAAACAAGATCGCTGAAGGCGTAGAATCCTTTCTAGCACAGTACGTAGTGATGGGTGTTAGAATAGTAGGAACTCAAATTGGCACTATTTTTTACAAAAAATTTTGACAAATTGAAAAGTGGATAGCTCTGATTTAAATCTAAAATGCTCATTCGCAGTGAGGTGAGTATTGACACTAATAAT
>Ga0114956_1002102_pt1 | contig 15777 bp, 11 predicted proteins | sample MaitaG_FD_87304 | JGI IMG/M metagenome (GOLD analysis project Ga0114956, IMG submission 87304) | Marine algal microbial communities from Maine, USA - Maine_Asex2 metaG | ecosystem: Host-associated > Algae > Red algae > Unclassified | place: Maine, USA | collected 2015-01-05 | reverse complement strand
CGTGAGCGGCAAGGCGCTAGCCGCCGGTGAATGGCGGGTAAAACCGGCGGCTAGCGCCTTGCCGCTCACATTTCGCTACCACGTTAATCACAAAGCTTTTGATCCAAATGTGGCGCTGTCCAATTAGGAAGGAAGCTTCTATGAAGGAAGCTCTTAGGAAGCTTCGATCGCTGATTGCTTCTTCTTACGTCGTGCGTAGAACAATCCGCCGATACTGGCGACTGCCATCAAACCATAGGTTCCTGGTTCTGGAACAGCGGTGGTCGTAAACTTCAGACCTGTTCCGGTAAAGGTTCCAGTATCGCTTTTGTTGTGATCAGTTAATCGTATCTCCCAAATACCTGACGTTGACAGACCGCCGAAAATTGCCGCCAGTGATGACGGGCTGGGTACGCCAGGATTGGTGTTGGTGTCAAATCCTGAGCGGTTCACGTTGGCGTAAGTGTCTGGTCTGATGAAAAAATCATCATCGGTAGTTCCCTGCGTACCGCCTCCTGAGGAACCCAAAGCGGATTCTGACCAGAGACTCGCTCCGGTAGAAGCAATCTCGTAATCCCCGTCGAAATTCGATGCATCGCCTTGGCCACCGAAATCGCCTCTGCCGATCCGTTCAAACAAGGTGGCTGTGGTTGGGTTTGTACCGTCGAGGTCTCTGCGCGTGATCCGCGCGATTAAATCGCCAGCCCACGTGTGCGATAACCCATCAATGCAAACAGCTAGGTCTTCAATCAAGCTGTCGTTATCGGTGATCGTAATCGTACTGACCGTGCCGCCGATGCCGTTTTCGTCTGTGAAATCGGGAATGCCATTGGGACCGGCACCGGGTCCCGTGGCAACAAAGTCCTGGGCGGAAGCAGATGGCAATGCCATCGCCAGCATCGCCGCCAGACAGGTGCCGTTACGCACGATTCGCAGCAATCTTAAAATCATAGTCAATCCTTTATTTATCTTGGTGTGATCGCATGTGAGCAGGATGTCCACCTCCCGCCATTGTTCGCAGCCATCAAAATACAAATTCTTCTTATCGTGACAAGTAGTGCAATAGCAATTTCTTGCGTCTGCTACGTAGATCTTGCCAGCGGTTTGGGTGACGTATCCTACGCAAATTAAAGAGGTGCCTTGAGTTAGGCGAGTGAACTGGCAGACCTTCGCCAGTTCATTTTTTTTGAAATAGCCTGAAAATGGTGAGAGCCAGTTTCATGGCTTTTCCATCTAACCACCGACCGAAAATGGCGACACAGGCAAGCTGCGGACATTAGGCGGCCACATTTTACGTTCGCACTATTATTTTCAACGATCGTCACTTTTATATGCCGTGCCTGCGTTGATTTGCCTGCATCTGTAATAGCCAGAAATCAAACTGAACTTCGGACAACATCGATTCACTTGAAGACAACCGTTGCGATCTGCCCCGTCGCTGAGTAGCTGGTTTTAATTACGGAGGCTTGTTTTAGTTCCTCTGAGGTCTGCACGATATTCACCGGGCACTGCGGATCGGCAGTTTGATAGTTAATCGTTGGAGGAATTTTTTGATGCTGCAACCCCAGCAAACCACCAATCAATTCCACCACGGAGGTTCCCGGGCCAAGATTACCAAAATTGCTTTTATGAGCCGTCACGGGGATGTCGCCAAACACGTTGCGGATCGCCTGAGCTTCAAATCGATCCCCTTCTATTTCGCCACTGGCACTCGCATTGACCAAGCCGATCTTATCGGTCGTCATCTGAGCGTCCTTGGTCGCGATCCGCAGGCTTGACTCAATCCCAGCCACTCGATCACCAGAATCTGGGGCACTGAACAGACGAGACGATCCCGCGAATTCGGCTAACGGAGTCGCCCCCCGCGCCGTCGCGTGTTCCAAACTTTCCAGCACCACGACGCCGGCCCCTTCGCCAACGACCATCCCGTCTCGGTTTTTGTCAAACGGCCGCGAGGCTGACGCGGCCTCGCCGTCGAAGTGGCTCAGCAATTCGGTGCCACGATACAGCATCGCCGTCAAAGCCATTTGCGAACCGGTCCCTCCGGCGATCACCACGTCCGCCACACCGCGCGTCACAAGGGAAGCTGCTTCTATCACCGCTAACAGCCCCGACGCAGCGCCCTGGCAGATCGAATTACTTGGCCCCCGCGCGTCCACGGCGATCGAGATATGCGACGCCGCCATGTTCGGGAGATACTTCAACATCCACAGCGGCTGAATTTCGCGCATCGCAAACTCGCCCCAGCGATCATGTTGATAGTCTTGATTGACGATACAGCTACGGAAGACGCGTGCGACTTCATGAGGATCAGCGAAGAATGTTTCGGTCCCAAATACCGTGCCAACGCGATCTGGCGAAACGTGGAACTGCCCGGCGACAGGATCCTCAGTGATGATATCGCTTAACCCCGCTTGTTGGGCCGCCATCGAGGCCGCGGCGCATCCGAATTTGATCGGATCGCACATGATCTTAAGCGCTTTTCTTGGTTTGACGTATTGCTTGGCTTCGAACCCCGTCACCGGCGCGGCCAGTCGCATCGGAAGATCCGAACCTGCGAATTCATCTCGGACTTCAACGCCACTGCGTCCGGCCATCAGCGCCGCGAAAAAATCTTCGGTTCCAATACCAATCGGACTGACAACGCCCATTCCGGTGACGACAACTTTACGATCGGATTTCATGAAAACGGGGCTGCTACTGTAATGAGATAAATAGGTCAGAGAGTTCGATTTTGCGGTTTAGTGAAGTTCTTAGATTGAGAGGTTTTCCAGTGAAGCGGAGGTCAGCGGCAAGACGCCAGCCGACGATGTTAGCCGCCTTTGAACAGCAACTATCTCCAACTGGCACTTACTTTGGATGGACAGGGACTCGCAATACAAACCCGCAGGGTGAGCAAGTAAGTTTTTGGGTGCATTGACATACTTCGTTGACATACTTACTCGCTCGCGGGCTTGTTGATCAAGTGAGCCGTTTAGGCGCTAGCCCAATGGCACTTACTTTACATCCAACCATAAAAACTAGCTCCCCCTCTCCTCGTGAATTCGGACCTCAAGACGCTGCCATCTAATCAAACGCTGACCGAATTCACGAGGAGAGGGGGAGCTAAATTTTGGTTTCTGCACCGCTAGTAAAATCTAAAGTAAGTGCCATTGATCGCTAGCCTCGGTTTGGTCATCGCAAAACCGGGGCTAGCGCCCAAACGGCTCACATTAAAAATCGAAAGCCGACTTAATCAACAAGCCCTCGCGCGTCGGGTTTGTGTTTTGAAGCTCACGCCCCAAAACGTCTAAAGTAAGAGCCATTGAGCTATCGCCGAGCCGCTCATGAAAGTTCCTTTGTCCAATACGTTTCATACTTTTAATCCACTACGCCATATTCTAACACGCGATCACGTCGATGCGTCCACCGCGTTGCCAGATCCATCGTAATCATAAATCCGATAAGTCTTCGTTTTTTCTGCTCCGCCCCGTTCCAAGGTGCCACGGGACAGCTTATTGGACTCCAATACCCAAGAAAACTCGCCTGTCTCCAACCCCATACTCAAACACTCGGGCACCAAACGGGCCAACAGCACGATCCCCAGCCCCCAACGCTGGTACTCCGGCAGCACATTGGTGCTGAGCAACCGCACACGCTTGAGCTTCCTGCGTCCCCACAACATACGAAAAATGCCAAAAGGAAAAAGCCTCCCGTCTATTTTCTTAATCAAAGGATTATAGTCCAGCAAACCAAACACGGCCCCGACCGCTTTGCCGTCGACTTCAGCAATCGTCGTCATTTCGGGAACGATCAAATGTTTTAGCCCACCAGCGGTCTCCTTCATCTCACCATCAGACAACGGCGTAAATCCCCACTGCCCTTCCACCGCCCGGTTGTAGATATAAAGGAAGCTCTTCACATCTTCGGTGAAGGTTTTTTTACTCACCGGACGAACGACAATATTAAAACGCTTGGTCGCTTCATTGACCACGCGTAACATCTTGGGGTCAAGGCTATCTAAATTTTCCATCCGTCCGATGTACGCAAACATATCTTGCGACTTCACAAAACCATTTTGCTTCACCAGTTTGTCATAATACGGTTTGTTATATGTCATCATAAACGTCGGCATCTCGTCGAAGCCTTCGATCAGCATCCCCCACTCGTAATTCTGCGATGGATTTGCCGGCCCGCGTAACTGCGTGATGCCACGTTGTGAAAACCATGCCTTGGCCGCGTCAAACAAAGCCTTCGCAACATCATCGTCATCGATGGATTCAAAGAACCCGAACATGCCACGCTTCTCCTTGTGATGTTCGTTGTGGAAACCGTCCACGATGGCGGCGATGCGGCCCACGATTTTTTCATCACGATACGCCAAGAACGTTTGGATCTCGCTTTTCTCATAAAAAGGATGAGGGCGATAATTCAGCAGCCCCTTGATCTCGCTGCGAATGGGGGGAACCCAATATGGGTCACCCGAGTAATGATCCCACGCGAATTGCATGAAAGCTTTTTGCTCAGCTTTGGTTTCAACAGCAATCACGGAAACAGAAGACGACATAAGCGGCGAGCATTGTAAGAAAGTTTTGGGACTGGGTTCTAAATCTATCCTCCTTTATACTCTATCGCTCCATCAAAATCTTTCCCTCCCTTTAAGCATTCTCTCAAGAGACTTTCCCATGCGTGTCTTGGTCACAGGAGCCACTGGCTTTCTTGGCAATAACATCGTCCGTGCTTTGCTGGCCGAACAACACGAGGTGACCGTCGCCAAACGAGTCTCCTCCGACCCCCGCACGCTTGACGGGCTGGACGTGCAAGCCGCAGACGTTGATCTTACGGATCTTGCCCAAATCAGCCCCCTCATCGGTGACGTCGATACGGTCATTCACTCAGCGGCGATGATCCAACTGGGTTGGTCACGGCTGTCACAAAGCCGACATATCAACGTCGAAGGCACGCGCACCGTTGCCGAAGCCAGTCGCCGACACAACGTACGCATGTTACACATCAGCACCGTCGACGCATTAGCCGCGTCCGATGGGGCAACGCCGATCAACGAAACCGAACTTGAACCCTCCAAGCCCGCTTGCTCTTATGTGATCTCCAAACGCGAGGCCGAAACCGCATTTCTGAACCAAGTGAAAAAGGGGCTCGACGGCGTCATCCTTTCGCCGGGTTTTATGGTAGGGCCTTATGATTGGCGTCCCTCCTCCGGCGAAATGATGTTGGCCTTGTGGAATCAATGGATCCCCTTCGCACCCGCCGGCGGTTGCAGCGTGGCAGATGTCCGAGACGTCGCCGCTGGCGTAATTTCGGCGATCGAAAATGGTCGCAGCGGTGAACGCTATATCCTAGGAGGCGAAAACGTGAGCTATTTCGACCTTTGGAAACGGATGGCGACCGTCATGGACCGGCCTCAACCGAAATTCGTATTACCGAATTGGGTCGCAGAAACCGCAGGGCGCTGCGGCGACGTTGCCAGCAAATTCCTCAAAGACGAACCGCAGGTGAACTCGGCCGCGTCGAGAATGGGGCAGCTGTTTCACTGGTGTGATTCTTCCAAGGCAAAAACGGAACTGGGATACCAGCTGCAATCGGTCAACGTCGCCTTAGAAGATGCTTGGCAGTGGTTTAAACATCACGGTTACGACAAACGACGATGAACATGCGGAACCCCCATCAGCGCTTCACGCGGCCTCACGCAACTCTCTGAAACAAACGCTGTCCCAGCGCGATTCCAACAAACACCGCCAGCAGTCCACCGATCAAATTGACGGCTACGTTCAAACCCGCGACCCACGCCGCACCGTGCTGAGCGTGATGCATCGTTTCGGCTCCGAAGGTAGAAAATGTGGTCAACGCGCCTAAAAACCCGACGCCGAAGCTAAGCCGTAAATGATGATTGGTGTCCGCTTTGCCACTGCCGATTAAAATACCAATTAAAAAACAACCCACCAGATTCGCAATCAGCGTCCCCATAGGAAACGAAGTCGCCCACGCCCATCGTGAACAATGAGCGATCCCAAATCGGCAAACCGCGCCAGCGAAACCTCCTGCGCCAACCAGCAAACAATCCGAAAAATTCATCAGTTTTCACTCTCGAGGTTAATTGATGTTCGTTAGTTGGACAGCGCCACTTTCGTGAGCGGCAAGGCGCTTTCCCCAATGGCACTTACTTTACATCCAAACATAAAACACTAGCTCCCCCTCTCCCTAAAAGTTCGGATGACAGTTGCTACCAGTGGAAAGATCCAACGTCCGAATTTTCAAGGAGCGGGGGAGCTAAAGTTTGGTTTTTGAACCGCTGGTAAAATTTAAAGGAAGTGCCATTAATCTATCGGTCCGCGAAAAACGCTAACATCGCTCAGCGAAAGGCGACAATCAACGCGAACTACTAATCGCAAAACGGCTCTAACTGCCAACGGACGAAAATACACTCCAATGAGATATTCGTTCTATGTATTCGCATTTATTCGTGTCCGTTGGTGGTTTTTACTTTTCACCGCTAGAGGATAAAACTGGAAGCTCAACACCAAAACTTGATGACTGCCGTTTCTCTTTGCCACGCGTCACGATTCTTGTTAGACGACGGTCGCACATTTATAAGTCACTACTCTTTAATCACCAACCCGCGCACGAAAAAACTGCATCGCAAGAAATTACGATGCAGTCAATTCAAGATTCGCAACATTTCGTCGATCGTCTCCCAAGGCCCCAATCAGGGGGCTCGTTTGGAAAAAATCGACTTCTCCACCCTTTAACGGAACAGGTTAAAGATTCCACCAAACTGAAGGATCGAGAACAAAGAGTTCGTCGCCAGCTCGCGTCGACGATACTCCAGCACAATCAAGTCACCCGGTTGTACGATGACTCGCTCGCTCGGATCCGCCAAAGCATATCGCAGATCGACGTCAATGGCGACTTGCTCGCAACCACACTTACGCAATACGGTAACCTGTGACGCCGGAACGATGCCTTCCAATCCACGCCCTGTGTTCTGGCCTGCGGTTGCAGAGGCAGATCCACCCGCGATGGAAATGGCTTCCAAGACGTCAATCTTATAATCACGTGGCAGTGGGAATCGTCCACCCGGCAACAATCCACCGGTGTAGAAAACGTCTTGTTCGCGGCCTTCGATGTAGACAACGTCACCATCATACAGCGTGATGTCAGCCTCGGAGAACTGTGGGAAATTTCCACGTTCGGCTTCGATCGGAATGCGGATTATGTTTGCACTGCTGCGGTTTGGGCTTTGTGGAAGCATACCCGGAGCACCAATCTCTTGAACCAGTGAATTGATATCACCGTTTTGTCCACCGCGGAAAATCACGATCTCGTTCTTGGCGCGCTCGCTGGGCATCCCGCCCGTTTCGCTCAATGCGTGCAGCACGTCATTCTCAGTCGCGGGAAGATCAATCGAGAACGTTTCTGATCCGGCAGCATCGCCGATGAAGGTTTCGTTGGCCCGAATCGTGCTTCGGCTGACGCCGGTCTGAACGTCTTCGCGAATCACCAACACATTATAGGTGCGGCGTCGCATCAGCGTCACGATGATTTTCTCGCTTCCCTCAAGCAGAATTTCTTTGTCCTTGGTATAAGCGTCGACGATGCGACGTTCGGCTTCGGATAGCGTCAAACCTGAAACGCGAATTGGCGATATCAAAGGCAATGAAATGTAGCCATCATCGCGGACCGGAACAGGATAACCTAGACCTGGCTGAGCACCCGTATCTTCGGGGAAGTGAACCGGCGGCGGCACGTCCTTGTCGCCGGTGATCCCTTGGATATAGATTCCAAGTGTGTCACCTTTGCCCAGGGTATATTCTTCGGGCGGCGTCTGACGTAAGGCCAAAAAGTTAATCTGTTGCGTTGTGTCTGGCTTGCAACAGCTAGAGTTGAGGACGTCTTGCGCTGCAACCAGATCTTTCGGTGCGTAGCTTCGACAGCCGGTGGTTGATAGCGTTACACATACGCCAATCATCATGAGTATTTTTGAGGTAGTTAGCTTAGACCACATGGTCAGGATCTCCAAAGAATCGATTATGTCGCTTGTTATCTTGATGAGGGTTTTCCCCTCTACGACAGTCATTCGGACTTCGCGTTGATCCGGTGTTAGCGGTTATCCTCGTGTTATTGTTGTTCGGTTGAGGCAAAGTTTAACGATTGGCGAATCGGTATCGGAGATAGCAATTCTCTGGCACCAAAGGTCATAATCTGTTCCGATTGGCTGATCTTATCCGCTCTTTTCGGGTTTTCACTCACACGAAATTGATAGCACCCAGTGCCCCAACGGCTTGAGCGATTCCAGAACCACGTGGTTAAATAAATCGACGGCACCTCCGAAAACTGCCACACGCGGCACGACCAGAACTGCGCTCACATCAAGACCAATCGGGCGATCCCAATAGCCCGCACATTTGGATCTTTCCCCAAGAGAAAACCCCCAACTAACCATCGACGCCTTGTCGCGTGAGCCCCGCAATACAAACCCGACCCGCTGGCATGTGAGTACCCGCGTGCCGAAACGACTAATTGATGCAAATGGCAGACGAATATTCATCCGTAGAATGAACTCTTAACAAGTGCATTTCAGGTGCATTTCAGGTGCATTCGGTTTGAATCTACAGTTCTGAATTAACCGCGCGTTGTTGGACCTACATTCAAACCGCTCTATCCACCGCTATTTCTTCGCTCGACTGTGTTTTTGATTAGCCATCAGCGCTCACCGCAGGTTGAAGACTAACGCCAGGAGGGGCAGCTTTTTGACCTGCCATGCCCCGCCCCACCGGATCTACATAGCCAACGGGTGGAAAGAAATCAATTATCGCGTTGGATCCGCCTCCAATCGTTAAAGTCCCCCCAGCCCGAACAACTGCAACGTATTACCACTCATTGTTACGATAAATTCAAATGTAACGATTCTCCGGATACCATTCATTCGATTATGAAAAGGAGTAACTCCAGAAAGACCTGCAGATTTCGTTGATGAAACAGCTTCTCCCAATTCTGATCGCCATGACGTCCTTGACCGTCGCTACCGCAGGCTGCGCAACGGATCTGTCATCGCGTCTCCCAAGAAGCGAATCAATTTCGTTTGACCCCAGCGATACCAACGTGAGCGGCAAAGCGTTAGCCGCCAGCAACACAGGACTCGATAGTAAGCTGCGAAACGCGAGCCTAACACAGGACGGCTCAGGAAATTCTTACGTCCCACCTACCCAAGCCGCACCTCCCAAGGCCGCCCTTGATACGGCAACCAAAACACGTCCATCAGAACTAAACTTCACCTTGACTCCCACGCAATGGCAGGGAATCACACGCGCCCAAATTCGCCAACAAGCACTCGATCTACATCCCGCCGTGGCTCAAGCGCAAGCTAACTACGACGCGCTTAAGGGAAAACATCAACAGGCTGGCCTACCTCCTAACCCAACCGCCGGAATCGTAGGCAGCGACATCAACGAGGCCGGCACCGCAGGCCGCTATGGGGTTTTCTTTGGTCGCGAAATGGTGCGAGGCAACAAACTGGCGGCAGATCAAAACGTCGTTTGTGCCGAACTTCAATCCGCTCACCACCGCTTAGAAATCATTCAACGCCGCCTCCTGACCGACGTTGATCAGTTTTACTACGAAGTGTTGATCGCGCAGCAACAACTCGCTTTGGCGAAGCAACTGGAGAAAATCTCAGCACAGGCCGTCGAAATTTCGCAATCACTTTATGAGGCCCAAGAGGTCCCCAAAACCTCCGTGCTACAGACGACCATGGAGCTGCAAAAAGCCCAAATGGCCACCCGCCGTTTCGAAGCCACTCACCTATCAGCAACTCGAAAACTTGCCGCCGTCATCGGCGAAGAACGGCTACCTACACAACACGTTGCAGGAAACGTACGCGACATCGCCGCAATTCAGGATTTTGAAACAGCCTACGATCGTTTGCTGCGTGACAGCCCCGAACTTTCAAAAATGTTCGCCGATATCGAAGCCAGCAAACAACAGCTCGTCCGCGATCGCTTAGAACCCATCTCCAACGTCACCTGGCAGACCTCCTTTATGTACGATTTCGTGACCGATGATATCATCGGAGGTTTCCAAGTCGGCTGGGTGATTCCGAAGTTTGACCGAAACCAAGGCGCGATTTACGAATCGAGCCAACGCATCGTCGAAGCCCAAAGGCGCGTCGAAACCAAGGCTCTACATCTCCGCCGACGATTGGCGGAAGCCTACGAGCAATACCTGGACGCTCAGATTCAGGTGCAGACCTACCAAGACCAGATCCTCCCGACCGCCGTCCAAACGGTTGAACTTCTCATGAAGGGTTATCAAGCCGGAGAGACCGAGGTATTGGAATTGTTGGTTTCGCAACGCACCTTGTTCCAAACCAATCTCTCCTATCTACAAAATTTACGCATTCTCTGGCAACAAACGGCCACCATCGAGGGCCTGCTATTAGACGATGGACTCGCCGATCAGTGATACTGGAGTGTCGAGCGATTTTGATCGACGCCTCAGCGGCTCGACCTTACGCAGCCAACTCCGAAAACGATTCCTTTCCACGGAATTAGTCGTTTGGACACTTACTTTAAATGGACAGGGAGCCAAAACACAAACCCACAGCGCCAGCGAGTAGGTATTTCGGAGCGGTTTCATACTCATTCGCTGGCCCCTCGGATTTGAATTGCGGGGCTCACGGCAAAAAACGTCTAAGGTAAATGCCATCAACTTAGTGACCCAACGGCTAATGATATGAAAAGTCACCATCGCCAAAACCATCTGTAGATACGGTTCTCGAACCAATTACCTCGACGGTGTTGCTGCAAGGCCGCCTCCCCTTTGAAGTCACTCAAACTTTCGTATCTAATAAGCCTCATCACAAACTTCCTAATTTTCGACACATAAAGGACACCCAATATGTCACGCGGCCAAACCTTCGATGACGCCACCAAAGCGATTGGCAACACGCCAATGATTAAAATCAATCGTCTGATTCCTGCCGACCACGCAGAAGTATTCATGAAATGTGAATTTTTTCAGCCGCTCAACAGCGTCAAAGACCGGATCGGCGTTGCCATGATCGAAGCCGGCGAACGTGACGGGAAGATCAAATCCGACACGCACATCGTCGAACCCACTTCAGGCAATACAGGCATTGCGTTGGCGTTTGTCTGTGCCGCCAAAGGATACAAACTGACACTGACGATGCCGGATTCGATGTCCGTCGAACGACGCAGTTTGCTCAAGGCGATGGGGGCAAATCTGGTTCTGACACCCGCCGCCGAAGGCATCCCCGGTTCAATCCGAAAAGCAGAAGAGATCGTCGCCGGAGACGACAAAGCTTGGATGCCTCAGCAATTTGAGAATCCCGCCAATCCCGCTATCCACGAATCCACCACGGGCCCCGAAATCTGGGAAGACAGCGGCCAGAACATTGATGCGATTGTCGCCGGCGTTGGCACCGGCGGAACGATCACCGGGGTCACACGCTATCTTCGATCTAAGAACCCGGACTTCAAAGCCTTCGCCGTTGAACCGACAACGTCACCAGTGATCAGCGGCGGCGATCCTGGCAAACACAAAATCCAAGGCATCGGAGCGGGCTTCGTTCCTAAAAATCTCGACACGTCTTTGTTGGATGGAGTCATCAAAGTTGAAAGTGAAGCAGCGTTTGAGTGGGGCAAAAAATTGGCCAAAGAAGAAGGCATCGTCGGCGGCATCAGCAGCGGAGCCAACCTCTGCGCCGCAGCGGAATTAGCCGCGCGGCCGGAATTCAAAGGCAAACGCATCGTTACTATCGCGTGCAGCTTAGGCGAACGATACATTTCGACGCCGTTGTTCGATGACGCGTAGAAAAATGCATCATCGAAAAAAAGCCTCGCTTCGAGCGAGGCTTTTTTTATCTCTGGCAACGTTGCACATTGTGTCTAAATATTAAAAATGCGAGTGCTGCGCCTCGGACACCTTATACGCCGTGAACAGCATCCCAAACAAAGCAAATACCGAAGCAGCCAAACTTAGTGACATTAACACAAAGAACATCACCGTAGGATCACCTTCTGAATCAGGCTGTGCCAGTCCAGAGAGAATACAAGTTAGAAATATTCCGATCGGCCATGCAGGCGAAGACCAAATGCCTTTGGACTTCTTCCATTTTGTACCCTGAGGACGCTTGCTCGCTTTGAAGGTTTCCGTCATCCCTAAGCTTGGAAGAATCAGTTGTCCAATAGGAATAAACCAACTGAGCGCCATCAGCAAGGACGAAGATTTTTGCCCCTTCGCGCCGAGTGCTTTGGTATTCGCGTGAGCCATCGGCCAGAAGAAACATCCTAAAATATGAGATAGAATCCAGCCTGCCGAGTAAACCCCAAACAGCATCAGAGCAACCCATTGAATGGTTGGGCCAATGATCTCTATATCAGGAGAGCTCGATTGATAGGCCCCCAGCAGAAGCAGAATTACCGACAGCCCTCCGGCTACGATCGTGAAACCGCCGATGCCAAGCATGATTTTTCCCAGCAGTCCGATCTCTTTGAAGTCCGATGGTTTACCTGCGGCACGCTTGGACTTCTTTTTACTTTTGCCTTTCGCCTTGAGCGCCGGATTGGACAGCAATATTTTTTTGTCATCGCTGATTTCGTCGCGATCATCTTCATCTTCGTCGTCATCATCGCCAGCTTGTCCGAACCCAGGATCCTCCAAGACATAGTTGCCTAACGGGTTTGCCGCGCGTTTGTCAGGGATCGGTTGCGAGAAAAGATCAAACTGGGGGTTCATCTGTCCACTGAGCCCAACGTCCTTGAGAGATGCCTCGGAGGCCTGCGTCATCCCGTCACCAGCGCCCGCCGGTTTTTCCCTGCGCCGCTTTCGGGCAGCAGCTTTGGCCGCATCGCCAGATTTTGGCTTGCCACCGGCCCCCGCTTTAAACGGCGTCTGGCAAGACGAACAACGAACCGTCTTGCCAAGCATCTCATCGGCCAGCTTGTACTTCTTATTGCATTTAGGACATCCGACAACCGGCATGGTCTCTCCTAAGTTCCGCGTGGGATCTAAGTTTCGCATTGAATGTAAACTGCACCCAAATTGTAGTCAGCTGAAAAGCCACTTTGAACGGTAGGGACAAAAATCGTTCGGATTGGCAAAGAATTCTCTCCACGACTAATTGGACAGCGCCACATTTGAATCAAAACACTGGTTAATATCGTGGTATCGAAACGGTGAGCGGCGGCTAGCGATTTGCCGCTCACGAAAGTGGCGCTGTCCAACTAAGATGCCGGGTTATTCCGATTATTTGGGCAGACTTGAGCTTCGCTGGACTGCCGAATTCCCGTTATACAGTTTGGACAATTGGAAAATCGGCGAAAAGCTCATCGTCCCAATTCAAACACGCTCCTGTGATAAAAACTTGTCGATGTTCAGAAATAAGCGATAATTGCTTTCTCAAACACGGTTTCGCGTGCAGCGCGGGCCGTTAGCAAATAAGATTTACCTAATCGCTAAGCCTTACCAAAATTCAGGCGACCATTCGCCTTCAAGCTTCGGAGACAGCTGATGTCCAAAACACTTGGATCCCTAACAGCAAATTCAAACAACACTTCTAACTTTGCATTTGTTCTGTGCGCGGCCATCGTCAGCATCGCATTGCTGGTCTCGGCAGTACTGATCGCACCGGCCAACGCAGAAGAATTCTTGGTCCCCGAAAGCAAAGCGTTTCGCGCGGGATTAAAAGTTCAGTGGAAATCGCAACTGTCTGTCGGCGGTCCCTACAAAATGATCGATTGGTGCTTGCAAATCGACGAAAATTCTTCCACCACGTATTTTGTAATGGAAGCAGGAACCGTGCGCGAAGTCGTTTCTAATCGTCAATTGAACGATCGAGGCGAAGCCTTTGGGCTCGAAGGAGCCCAAGCTGAAATTGATTTCCGAAAAGACCTGCTTGAGACTCGGATGAAATTACGCGGCATCGAAGACATCGAAGTCAAAGTTTCTTCTTATACGCTGCCAAAATCAACTCTGTATACACTCTCCAACGATGGCGTCGTCACCGCGATCGACGCCGACACGGGAAACATTCTTTGGGATCAATTAATTGGCGACATGACACTCAACGTCGTCGGCCTGGGAGCCAGCAAGGAACACGTCGCCGTCGTCGTCGGCAGCAAAGTGTACTGTTTGGTCGCCGAAGATGGACGCACGCTATGGTCCAAGGAAACCGTTTACGTACCCAGCGCTTCGCCGGGTGTGTCAGACACCAACATTTTAGTGCCCCTTGGCAACGGTCGATTACAGTCATTCCTGATCGAGGACGAAGGCTATGGATCCAACGCTTATTTTGCTTCTGGATTCGCGACGGCCCGTCCATTGGTCACCGGAAATAAGGTGGCATGGACGACAGACTCGGGACAGCTCAACCTCGCCACCCCAAAAACCAGCAAAGCCGTCAGCTTTCGACTGAAGGCCAACGATGCCATCGCATCCTCTCCAACAGGAACCGGAGCGAACATCTACGCCGCATCTGTCGATGGATTCGTTTACTGCGTCGATCAGATGCAGGGCCGTCTAATTTGGGAAGTCACGACCGGGGCAAGCATCACTCAGTCGCCCGTACCGATTGGGAAGTATTTATACGTCGTCTCAGATGCCGACCAACTGTTCAAAATTGACGCCAAGACGGGTCAGTTCGCTGAAAATTGGGCGACTCCTGTCGAAGGGATTATCAGTTTCTTAGGGGCCACCGAACAGTCTGTCTTCGCTTTGGATAAAAGCAATATCCTCCACGTGATTGACATCAACAACGCGAAAACGGTCAGCTCTGTCCCTATCGGTTCGATCGATAATGTGCTGACGAATTATGCAACCGATCGAATCTACATCGCCACCGACGGTGGGCTGATTGAATGTATACGAGAGACGTCCAGCGACAAACCCATCTTTCACAACCGTGATCAAATGGTCGCTGAGGGCGGAGACGCAGAAAAACCCGACGCTCCAGCAAAGGTTGATCCCTTCGCCGCCGGCGGAACCAATCCCTTCGCAACGAATGGGAACGACCCATTCGCTTCCGACGACGAACCCACCGATGCAGGCGGAGATGACGCCGCAGCCGACGATGATGACGGCAACCCCTTCAACTAAGGACTACTCGTGTAATTAATATCGCCTGCCGCTCCGCGAAGATACGCTACTTTCGCGGAGAGGCTGTGAATTCATGATCGTGAGTTGAAGTAAAGTCATAGTCTACTGAGTGAAATTACGTGTTGCAGAGCTTTATCTCACGGAGTGAAACACGACTTTCAAAAAAATCACAGCCTCGGAGCGAAGAGCGACTATCAGACAGTTATTCAGCGATTGGTCCTAGACGTCGGAACGCGCAGAGCGAAGGACTGAACTTGTTTTGCAAACTTCAGTCGAAATAATTAGCACTCTACGCGTCAGCGCGTGACCAACAGGTACGACTCTCTCTCGCAGCCATGATTCTCAAGTTCGATCCCGCCATTCTATTAGCCGTTTAACGCTAAGGCCTTGATAATTGAGTGCAACTTCGATGTAGTGTGAGCCATAGGGCGATAGTCTCATGGCACTTTCTTTAGATGTTAAGGGACTGGAAATACAAACCCGCAGCGCGAGCCAGTGAGTTCTTTCCGCGCGTGGCGACTCACTTGATGGCGCTGCGGGTTTGTAGTTTGAGGCTTCCCTCCCAAAAGGAAACTAAAGTAAATATCATTGGGCGATAGCCCCAACGCCGTGAAAGGTTTTTTGATGAGCCGTTTTGGCATTAGGGGCGTGTTGATTAAGTGAGCCGTTTAGGCGCTAGCCTCGGTT
>Ga0114956_1002101_pt1 | contig 15777 bp, 11 predicted proteins | sample MaitaG_FD_87304 | JGI IMG/M metagenome (GOLD analysis project Ga0114956, IMG submission 87304) | Marine algal microbial communities from Maine, USA - Maine_Asex2 metaG | ecosystem: Host-associated > Algae > Red algae > Unclassified | place: Maine, USA | collected 2015-01-05 | reverse complement strand
GATCCGGCACCGCCCGCACCACGAGTAGCACCGGCAAGACCAGCAAAGCCAGCACCGACCGAGACGCCGACGACGAGCCAGCCGACGACGAGGCAGCCGACGACGAGGCAGCCGCATGAGCCAGCCCACGACAAGCCAACCCCATGAGCCAGCCGCATGAGCCAGCCGACGACGAGGCAGCCGCATGAGCCAGCTAGTGAGTGGAACGTAAACACGGCCACTCGGTCTTTGCAGGTGCAGACCGCCACAGCGCCCTCGAGCGGGCGGGTGGTGAATTCTGAAGTTGTTTTATTTTGACTCTGATTCGCGTCTTCCGTAGGTCCACCACCTGCGGCCTACCCGCGTGTGGTGCAATCGCGAAGGTCAGAGTTAACCAACGGCCGCGGGCTGACTAGATGGTTGGTAGGTCTTCGGGTTGCATCAGCGAGAGCGCGGCACCGCTCGGATCGCTCACCGTTGCGAACGAGCCCACGCCGGGCACGATCATCGGCTCTACCATCACCGAAGCGCCCGCGCCGGTTGCGGTCGCCATGGCGGCCGGCAAGTCTGCGACGGCGAAATAGGCCACCCAGTGGCTTGGCACCATGTCGGGAACTTCGGGTGGCATGGCCATGAGACCACCCAGTCCCCCGTTCTCGCCGCCCGCAATCAGGTGATAGCCGGGCATCTCAGCGCCCTCTTCGTAGTTCCAGCCGAACACCTCGGCATAGAAGCCCTTGGCTGTATCGATGTCTCGACTCATCAACTCGTTCCACGTCAAGGTGTTGGCGACGTTGCCGACCTCAATGCCGATGTGTTGTTCGGGCTGCCACATCGAGAACGCGGCACCGGCCGGGTCAGCGCAGACCGCCATGTGACCCGACTCCATGAGCTGCATTGGCGCCATCACTACCTGGCCGCCCGCGGCCGTGACCGCATCGACCGAGCGAGCCACGTCGGCGACGGTGATGTAGGTGTTCCACAACGACGCCATGTCGCCGGCACCCGGTGGCATGGCACCCATGCCGGCAACTGCTTTGCCATCGAGCTTGGCCATCACATAGACGCGGTTGGCGTCGTCGTCGAACTGGTCTTCGAGATCCCAGCCAAACAGCGCGCCGTAGAACCCTTTGGCGGCGTCGAGGTCGGTCGTCATGAGATCGACCCAGCTCGGGGTGCCAGGTGCGTGAGACGTGAACAAAGCCATAGCGGTGCCTCCTGAGCAGGCGGTGGCGAGCGTGGCGCCACGCTAGAGGTTCATTTCTCGAACGTAGCACCGGGTCGTGCTACGGCTCTAGACCTACGTTGCCCCGCACCCTGCTTTCGAGTTCGACGATGCCGTTCTGAAAGACTGCCTTTGTGAAACTCGGCGTCGGACTCTGGTGTCTGCAATCGACGGCGACCGCCCCGCGGTCATGGACCCGCGCGTACGACGAACTGCTCGACGATGCTCGCCTTAGCGAAGCCGCTGGCCTGCACAGCCTGTGGTTGTCAGAGCACCACGGCTACTACGACGGCTACTGCCCGGCACTGGTGCCCGCAGCAGCAGCCGCGCTGGCTGCGACCAAGACCTTGCAGGTCGGCACCGGCGTGATGTTGTTACCGCTGCACGACGCCGAGCGGGTCCGCGTTGGCGCCGCGCACCTCAATGACAGGTTCGCAGACCGCTTCCACCTCGGCATGGGCATGGGATATCGGCCGACCGAGTTCGCCCAGCGAGACCTCGACATTGGCGATCGGGTGCGCCGCATGGTTGATGGGCTCGACCATCTCGCCGCTGACCGGCCGGGGCCGATGTGGGTCGGCGTAACCAGCGAACCAGCCGCTCGCCGGGCCGGACGGCGAGGCCTTGGTCTGATGATTTCGGGCGCTTTCTCAAAGCGGGTTGTCGACGACCTCATCGCCGCCCACCGCGAGGCCTGGCACGCAAACGGTTCGCCTGCTTGGATTGGTTCCGGCACGGCAACTGGACCGCCGCCGGTTGGCCTACTGCGCAACGTCTGGGTTGCCAACACCGCCAGTGAACGACGGCAAGCCTTGGACTGGGTGCGGTCGAGCTACCTCGTCTACGCCGGGCTCGGGTGGGGCGCCGATGACACCGGCGTTGACTTCAAGGCAGCGATCGCTGACTCAATGGACGAAGTCGAAGCATCGGCCATTGTCGGCACCTCAGCCGATGTCGCCGAAACTCTCGCCGGCTACGACGTCGACCTCGTGGTGAGCCGCATTGGTTACGACGAACCACCGACCAGCGCTGTCCGCGAAGTCATCGAGCGACTCGGCCGTGACGTCGCACCCGCCATCGCCGACGCGGGTCGCACCGGGACAATTACATGAGTCACATGAGTCACATGAGGTTGACATGAGGCTGGGGCTCGACCTGCGCAAGCACGCTGCTGATGACGCGATCGAGATCGCCGGCCAGGCCGATCGGCTTGGCATCTGGGCCGTGTTGGTTACGGCAACGGCCGGGGCTGAGACTGCGCTGGCCGCCGAGATCGCAGTCGCAACCGAACACGTGCACCTGGCCGTGCAGCTCGACCCGACGAGGGCTCACTGGCAAGCTTTGGCGGAAGAGATCGCTATCCTCGATCAGCTGAGCGCTCGACGAGCGCTCGCTGTCATCGATGGCGATGCCGACACGACCGATCGAGTTCGGCGGCTGCTTGCAGCCGAAGTTGTCGACGGTGTCGTCATTGCACCGACAGCTGCGCAGACCGCGGTGCCGACCTGGCAGGCCAGCGAACTAGTGATCGCCGAGCTGCCCGGCGATCTCGGCGGTGATCTCACCGATGCGAGAGCCATCGTCGATGACCTACGCGACGGCGGCGCTACCCATGGGTTCGCAACCTGGGCCGGGCCGACGGCCGTGTTCGCCCGCCACCTCGCCACCCGCGCGCTGACCCCCGACTTCCCCGACCTAGTGGCCGACTACGCCGACGCGATTTCTCCAAACTCGACGAGGCCGCTCGACGCGGAGTAGCCCAGGTAGCTCGGTGCAGACCGAGTAGTTACCTGTAGGTCGCCTCGGCCAGGGGATCAAGCCGCTTGCCCGAGGCCAGCATGGCGACGATTTCGTCGGCCGGTGCCGCCTTTTTGAACAACCACCCTTGTGCCATGTCGCAGCCCATCGATCGCAGCATGGCGAGCTGCTCTTCGGTCTCGATTCCTTCGCCAACGACCGTTAGATCCAACAGCGCCGCCAAGTCGATCATTGCCTTGACGATGATGCGGTCGGTTGCATGATCACCACTGCGCTGCACAAACGAACGATCCAGCTTGACCGCACTCAGTGGCAGCGTGCTGAGCCGTTCGAGTGATGAGTAGCCGGTACCGAGGTCGTCCATCGAGATCCGCACCCCCATCGAGTGCAGGGCCAGCAACGTGTCGAGTGCCGGTCCGCCCTGTGCGACGAACTCGCCTTCGGTGAGCTCGACCACGAGGCTTCGCGCTGGCACCCCGTGCGTCTCGAGCGCCCTCTTCACTCGAAGCGGAAGATCGGGGTCTCGCAGATTCGAAGCCGCAAGGTTGACCGACGCTGCAACCCGATGGCCATCGGCGATAGTGCGAGCGCAGAACCGAAGGGCCTGCTCCAACACTGCGTCGAACAGGACACCATGCAGGCTGTAGCGATCGACCAGCGGCAAGAACTCGCCCGGAAGCAGCAGGCCACGCTCGGGATGGCGCCAGCGGGCCAATCCCTCGACCGCCGCGACGTCGAGGGATTCGAGCCGCACGATTGGTTGGAACCACAACTCGATCTGGCCGTCGCGAATTGCCTCGACAACCTCTCGTCGTGCCGCCACATCGTGGTCGCCCAGCGGCCCGGGTGCGCTGCGAAAGGCGTACTTCAGGTCGTACATCGCGCTGTCACTTGCTCGCAACAAGTGGGCGAGATCAAACGTGTCGGCTTCGGCGAGTGCCATGCCGATACTGGCCTGCACCTTGACCGGACCGAATCGCGGCAGTGCGACAGGTTGCACCAGCGAGTCCTCGAGCCTGGCGAGCAGGCGGCCGGCGTCTTGCTCATCGACACCATCAGCGAGAATGAGAAACTCGTCACCACCCAGGCGCGCCACGGTTCTGGTTGGGCCGGCCGCGTCCTCGAGTCGGCGAGCCACGCTGGCCAACACAACATCGCCTGAAGCGTGGCCATAGGAGTCATTGATTGCCTTGAAGCCATCGAGATCGACAAAGAACGCAGCGACGCTACCACTGGTCGCGGTGCCGTCGAGCTCGGCGAGGCCATGGCGGTTCAGCAGGTGAGTCAGCGGGTCGGTTTGTGCGTGTTGCTCGGCGGTTGCGGCTCGGGCCGCGTCGTCGAGGCGCAGCTCGATTAGCTCGTCCTGGCCACGCTTGATTTGCGACACCGCAACCACGACGACGACGAGATAGAAAAACGCGGTGCCGAGCGCGACGCCGGGGTGGCCGAACCACAGAGCCGACAGCCCATAGGGCATCAGCAATGCGGTAAGCGCGAAGCGCAGTGCCTTTGGGTGCGCTCCCAACGTTGCGAGCGAGCCGGCAGCGCACGCAAAGATGACGATCCCTGCGCCGAGCACAAAGCGATCTCCGCGAGCCGCAACAGCATCGAACCACAGCACCGAGCTGAGAAACGTCTGCGAGATGACGATCCCGCCAAACGCTGCGCGAGGCACGCGCTGCACGTTGGGCGACCGCAGCGGCAGCACAAACGTGCCTGCCAGACACCACACCAACAGGTGATGCAAAACTGCAAAGAGAACGAGCTGAGAGTGGTCTGCCCAGCCCCAAGCGATGGCGATTAAGAATGGTGCCGCACCGAATTGGCCAGCGATGTTCTGCCAGCGGTCTTTGCGGAACTGCGCAAGGCGGGCGCGCTCAACTTCTTGCTCACGTGTGACACTGCCCGCTGTCATGTACGTACCGTAGCTCGGGTGCCCTGATCCAAGTCTGCCAACTGCGGCATCGAGAACGATTGCCCAGTGCCGCGCTCTACGCAGGCAGCTTGTCTATTCGATGCGCAAGCCGCTGATCGCCCTCGAGATCACGAGCTGCTGGATCTGTTCGGTGCCTTCGAAGATGTCGTGAATCTTGGCGTCGCGGTGCCAGCGCTCGACCGGGTACTCGCGGGTGTAGCCGTAGCCGCCGAGAATCTGGATCGCCCGCTCGGTCGCCCAGGTCGCAACCCGGCCGGCCTTGAGCTTGGCCATCGAGCCTTCGGCATTCACGAAACCCTTCTGCTTGCCGAGCCAGGCGCCCCGCCAGATCAGCAAGCGCGTGGCCTCGATCTCGGTGGCCATGTCGGCCAGCATGAAGGCGATCGACTGGTTCATGATGATCTTGCGACCAAACGCCTCACGCTCTTTGGCGTAGTCGAGCGAGTACTCGTACGCAGCTCGAGCGACGCCAATCGCCTGCGCTCCCACCGACGGGCGAGTCGCCTCGAACGTTTGCATCGCGGCCTGCGAATTGCCCTTCTCGCCACGGCGAACGCGGGCAAGACGCTCATCGAGCTTCTCCTTGCCGCCGAGCAAACATCGGCCGGGCACTCGCACATCGTCCAAGACAACTTCAGCAGTATGCGACGCGCGGATGCCGTGCTTGAGGTACTTCTGCCCCTGCGACAGTCCCTTGGTTCCCGGCGGCACGATGAAGCTGGCGTGACCCTTCGAGCGCAGTTCAGGGTCGACCACCGCGATCACGACGTGGATGTCGGCCATGCCGCCGTTGGTGATCCACGCCTTGGTGCCGTTGAGTACCCACTCGTCGGTCGCTTCGTCATAGGTTGCCGAGGTGCGATAGCCGGCAACGTCGCTTCCGGCATCGGGTTCTGATGCCGCGAAGGCGCCCGTCTTGACGTCGGTCGCATCGCCGTAGCACTGCGGCACCCACTCCATGACTTGCTCTTTGGTGCCCGACGCTGAGATGCCCGCCGCGGCCAGGGCGGTACCCATGATCGCCATGCCGAGGCCGGCGTCGCCCCAGAACAGCTCTTCGATCGCGACTGGCATGGTCAACCCGGTCGGGTCGTTGAACAGGGCATTGGCCAAGAACTCCCAGCCGTACAGCCCGATCGACGCGGCCTCTTCGACGATCGGCCACGGAAATTCTTCGCGTTCGTCCCATTCGTGGGCCGCAGGACGCATGACGTCTTCGGCGAAGTCGTGCACCCACTTCTGAATCGTGAGTTGGTCTTCGTTGAGGGTGGGGTTGAACTCGGCCACGTCATCGCTCGTTTCACGGTGCCGCTAGAGACACCTCAATAATCACCGTTATTGAGACGCACGGTACCGGCTGGGGCGCGAGATCGCCCCGATTGGCAGGCTGAGAGTGCCCGAATCGGCGTCGTGAGCCGGCCAATCGAGATTTCTGCTTGACTTCCACCCGGAAGCGCGGTTACATACTGCGTATGCATACGTGGAATGCACTCCGACGAGAGTTGCACAAGTGAGCGTGCGAGATGCGCTGTTGGCGCTGCTGCTGCCCGGTCCGCGCCACGGCTATCAGCTCAAGGCCGAGTTCGAAGCCGCGACCGGCAAGGGCTGGCCGCTCAATGTCGGCCAGGTCTACTCGACACTGCAGCGACTCGAGCGAGATGAGCTTGTGGTCGTCGATGGCCCACCCGACGACGAAGGCCGCCAGGCCTGGAAGCTCACCCCAGCCGGCATCGACTCGATCTCTGCGTGGATTGCGACGCCCCCGCCTGAAACCGCGACGGCTCGAGACGAACTGTCGATGAAGCTGCTCATCGCCCTGGCCGTCGATGCCAGCCCGGCACTCGACCTGGTCAACGAACAGCGCACCGCCGCGATGGGTGACCTCCAGGCACTAACTGCCACCAAGACCCGCATGGCCGGGGCTCCGCTCGCCGACGTCTTGCATCTCGACCGCACGATCCTGCTGGCTGAGTCACAAGTCCGCTGGCTTGACCTGGTCGAAGAACGACTCCTCGACGCCGGGTGGCGCCATGGCGCACCCAACCCCGGCGCAATGATCAACCCCCCTGAAATGAAAGCGAAGTCATGACTGGCTCCCCCACTGCGTCTGCTTCCCCAGCAGCGCTCTCGATGCGAAACGTATCGTTGACCCTTGGCAGCGGCCCCAACCGCACCGACGCCCTGATCGACGTCAACCTCGACCTTGCGCCCGGCGAACTCGTTGCGGTCACCGGCCGCAGCGGTTCAGGCAAGTCCAGCCTGCTCAACGTGGCTGGTGGCCTGATTAGACCTTCGTCGGGCTCGGTCACGGTCGGCGCAACCGACCTTGCCGCGCTGAGCCCGGCCGAGCTGTCCGACGCTCGCCGCACCTCGATCGGCTACGTGTTTCAAGATCTCAACCTGATCGCCAGCCTTACCGCGGCCGAGAACATCAGCCTGCCCCTCGAGCTCGATGGAGTTTCGGTCTCGGAAGCCCGCGCCTCGGCTGCCACTGCGCTGGCAGCCGTCGGCCTTGATGGGCTCGACAAGCGCTACCCCGACGAGCTCTCAGGTGGGCAGCGTCAGCGGGTCGCGATCGCTCGCGGGCTGATCGGCGATCGGCGATTGCTACTCGCCGACGAGCCGACCGGCGCGCTCGATGAGATCACCGCCGAGAGTGTCATGCACCTCTTGCGAGGGCAATGCGACGAGGGCGCAGCGACATTGTTCGTGACGCATGATCCTTCGCTGGCAGCGTGGGCCGACCGGGTGATTCGTCTGCGCGACGGTCGCATCGACGCCGTATCGACTCGCAGCAACCGCATCTCGGCAGTCGACGCTGCCGAAGGCCCCACCGACCCAGTCGAAGAGACAGCATGAAGGGCCAACGCGCACTAGCGCGCCTCTCGGTTCGGGCCATCAAACGTGCGCCCCTGCGCAGCCTGCTGATCATTTTGTTGATCGCACTGATGGTTGCTATTGGTTCGATGGTCGCAACGATCGACCGCTCGAGCCGAGTCACCGGACAAGACATCATCGATGGTGAGCTCGGCTCGGCCGACCTCAGCGTCAGCGTTGCCCTTCGCCCCGGCGGCGCGTCCTGGGGCATCTTCGGCTCGCCCGACACCGAATTTGGCACTGGGACCTGTTCTACCTATTCGCAGCCCGACGGTTCGTCGGTAACAACCTGTGAGGGCCCGGTCACATCGTTCCCACAAGCAGTTCCTTTTCCGGCTCCGTTCCCCGAACCGGCCTGCCCGCCCGGGGCCGAGTGCGGCTCGGAGTCCGAGGCCGAGCGCGAGCCCACCCCGGCCGAACAGGCCGTGATCGACGCATACGAAGAATGGGAGTCGACGTTCGATCCCGACGCCGTGGCTGCAACTCTCAGAGACCTGCTCGACGCAGACGTCACGGTGATTCGCGAGTCAACTCGATTCGAGTCTCAAGCGCGCTCCCCGTTCTTACGACAACAGGTCTCAGTCGAGATGCTCACCGACATCGATCTCAACTCGCCTATCAACGGCGACAGCGCCCGCATCGTCGAAGGAAGAACCCCGCAAGGCCCCAACGAAATCGTACTGCCCGTTGATGAGTGGTCGAACCAACCGTTGTCCCTTGGCGATGCAGTAGATCTCGGCGACGACACGCTGACCCTGGTTGGGCGGGCCGCTCTCGCGGGTCGCCATAACTCGTTTGGGTCCTGGGCGCTTGTGACACCCGAAGCTTTCGACACCGCAGAGTTCGAGGTAACTTCGGTGCGCTTTCGTATCGATGGCATCGACTCCGCCGACTCGCCGATGGGTTTGAACACGACGCTTCCGACCATCGAGCGGGTTATCGGGCAACCGATCTATGCCGCAACCGATCAGTTCCTGGCCTCCCCCGTCGGCTCGGCCACGTGGTCGATCATCGATCGCGATCGCGCCGGTGAGTTCGGCTACACCAGCCGCGGTGCGGACCTCGCCGTCGCCATAGCCACGACTGCACTGAGCGGCCTGGTCGGTCTGCAGGTCGTGCTCGTGATCGCCGCTGCATTCACGGTCGGGCGCCGCCGACGGGCCCGCGAGTTCGGCCAGCTCATCACCGTCGGTGCCGACGCCAGACATCTACGACGCCTCGCACTGACCGAAGGATTCGTACTCGGTGTTCTGGGCGCAGTCCTGGGCATCATCGTCGGCCTGATCTTTGCCTCGATCGGCGTATCTCAAGGGTGGTGGGGCGACGGCAATCCATTCCAGACCGGCGCACGATTCAGCCCACTCGACTGGGTCGGCCCAGCAGTTGCTGGCGTCACAGCTGCAGTGCTCTCGGCGTGGTGGCCGGTGCGCAAGATCGCTGATGCCCCGCTCGCAGCCGGTGCGCTCGCCGATGTGCCCCCGGCTCGCCCGGCCGCGTACATTCCCAAGCTCGGCGCAGTGCTCGCCATCGGCGGTGTCGTCGGCCTCGGCGCAATCACGCTGGCTTCGCGCAACTTCTTCTACAGCGTCGGCCCGCTCGTTGCGTTGTTGTTGATCCTCGTCACGTTCCTCGGGCTCTTGATCACGATCGGCTCGATCGTTTCATGGGTCGGCCGCCGAGCCGACCGACTGCCCCTGCTGGCCCGGCTCGTGGTGCGCAACTCCGACCGTCACCGCAACCGCAGCTGGCTGGTCGTAGGTGCCTTCATCTTGACCATTGGCATCCCGATTGCGATCGGCGCAGCCATCGAGGCGTACCCGAGCAGTTTCGGCGGCGATCGCGCCAGTGTCGACGAATCAACGTTCTCGTTGGTTACCCGGCCACCATTTGGCGGGTCGCTGATTCCGGTCGGCGCCCAAGAATGGACCGCCGACGAAATAGCGGCATATGAGTTGGAGAGCGGAACATCGCTTGAGACCGCCCTCGAGCTCGGCGAGCAGATCGACGATTTCGCCGCTGCGTTCACGGCTCGAGTTCCCGAAGTTCTCGCCGATGTAACGAGCACACCGGTGCGAACGCTTGACAGCACCGAGCTCTCGCAGACCGCTCCGTTGGGCGCTCAGTTCCGCTCGGGTGGCACTGGTGTTGCGATTGCCACACCCGAGTTGCTCGCGTTCTACGACATCGATGCCTCCTACATCAACAGTTTGGGCACCACCACGGCGCTCGCCATTGGCGAGGGACCCGCAGATAGCGACGGCCAGATTCTGCGGTGGCCCAATCAATTCGGTACCAGTGATCCGCAGCCATACCCGGTTCGGGTCGAGTACACGGGCGAACAACGGCGGGCCCCCGGGTCGGCGATTGGGGCAATCATCTCAGCCGAACTCGCCGACACGATCGGCTCGCCAGGGGTTGTCGATACCGTGGTCTTTCGGACCGATGCTGCCATCAGTCGTGAACAAGACAACCAACTGCGAAGCCTCGCCGATGAAATCTGGTTGCAGACCATCGACCCTGACATCGCCGGGTTGGCCAACGGCGTCTATCTGGACAGCGCTGCTTCGTTCTCTAACCAGCTGGCTCCGGGCACCTACCGCCTGATTGTCGCCGCAATTGCGGCTGCGATCGCGGCCTTGATCGCTTTGACCACCTCGGCCCTCACCGCAGTCGAGAGCGAACGCGAGCTTGAGTCGCTGATCGCCACCGGTGCCCGGCCATCGATCCGCAGGAGCTTCCTCGGCACCCAGACGCTGTACCACCTCGGTCTCGCAGCGCTGCTCGCGGTTCCGTCGGCGCTGATCATCTATTGGGTCGTCGTACAAATCGACGACTTCGGCCCACGCGGGCCGGTCGTGCCATGGATCTCGATCTTGTTGAGCGCCGTCGTCATGCCGTTGGTTGTCGCCGCGCTGGTGTTCGCATTATTCCGCAACGGCCGACCAGCCGTGAGCCGACGGGTGACGTAGAAGACCAGCCCCTACAACCAGGTTCGAGCCTGAAATTGCGAGTCAGGAAGGGCGAACGGCTCGAGCTCTTCGAGCGACTTCTTGAGCGACAGGCCCCAGCTGTCAGAGACACCGCGCCAATAAGGGTCAGATTCTTCGACACGGAACTCGACGGGTGCGCGCAGCGAGTCGGCTTCGTAGACCTGCACGTCAAGAGGAAATCCGACAGACAGGTTGGCCTTGATGGTCGAGTCGAACGAAACCATCAACAACTTGATGGCGTCTTCGAACGACAAGGTCGGGTCATAGGCCCGCACCAATATTGGGCGGCCGTACTTGGTCTCGCCGATCTGAAGGAACTGCGTGTCAGAGCTGGTTTCGACGAAGTTGCCCTCGGGGTACACCAGGTACATCTTTGGTTCCATCGAGCCGATTTGGCCGCTGACAATGAGCGACGCCCCAAACGGACCGGCCGCAGTTGCACCACCACCTGTCGTGGATTCAATAATCGAGCGCAATGTCGACCCGACGATCGTTGCGACCTGGAACATTGTGGGCGCCGACATGATCGACGGCTCTCGATTCTCGGGCAACTTCGAGCGCTCTTCGAGCGTGCTGATCAGCGCTTGAGTCGTGCCCAAGTTCCCGCTCGTCAAGATGGTGATGATGCGATCGCCCTCTTCGAAGAAGGTGAACATTTTGCGATAGGTCGACACGTTGTCAACACCCGAGGTCGTGCGGGTGTCGGCCATCATCACTAAGCCTCGGTCGAGGCGAAGCCCCACGCAATAGGTCATAGCGCAGTTCTATCGAAACCCGCCGCAGATCCGGTAAACCAAGTGGGTCATTCCGAGAATCGGTAGTCGGCCTCAATCTGTTGGCCGATGCCATGCACCGAATCGACGAATTGTTCGAGAAAGTCGTGCAGGCCCTGAGAAATGATCGATTCGACCGTCGCTTCGTCGAGTTCGGCGACCAATGCTCGGGCGACTTCCTGGCTCGGCCGTGGTCCGCGGCGCTGGCCTAAGACGTGCAGATGTTCACTGATCTCTCGGGCGCAATAACGCAGCGAGCGGGGCAGATCTCGACTCAACACGATGAACTCGACGATGCCCGAAGCCGTGATGTCCTTGGACTGTTCGTGGGTGTAGCTCTTGAGCGCCGACACCGACCGCAGGATCAGCTCCCATTGCATTCGGTCAACCAGCGAGCCGACTGCTTCAGCGGCCGGCAACAAGACGTAGTACTTCACGTCGAGTATTCGGGCAGTGTTGTCAGCACGCTCGATAAAGGTGCCAAGTCGGTAGAAGCGAAACGCGTCGCCGCGAAGCATGGTGCGCTGCAGCACGCCCTGCACCTGGGCAGTTGTGCGGTGCAGCCGCCGCACCACTTGAGGAAGCTCACGCTCGCTAACCGGGCTGGCGAGCAGCACCACAATCTCTTGGCAGCACTCGTTGAGCGCCTCCATGAGCGAGCGTGGCACTGTCGTGCGCGCCGTGTTGGCGTTGGCCCGAACGTTGGCAATCATTGACACGATGCTCGACGGATTCTCGGGGTCTCGCAGCATGAATTCGAGCACTGCGCCGCGCAGAGGCTCGACACCAAGCTCATCAAAGACCTCGTCGAGGCCCGCGGTGACAAGCACTGAATGCCAGACGTTTGACTCATCCGCGCCAGTGATTTCAAGTCGGAATCCGGCATCGAGCAAGCTGGCCGTGTGGTCGATGCGTTCGAGGTAGCGGGCCATCCATAGCAGCGAGTCCGCAGTGCGACCGAGCATTAGCTGTTCCCGTTTCGCAGCACCCAGGTGTCTTTTGTGCCGCCACCCTGGCTCGAGTTCACAATGAGGCTTCCTTCGCGAAGCGCGACTCTGGTGAGGCCCCCTGGGGTGATGCGCACCTCGTCGGGCCCGCACAGCACAAACGGCCGCAGATCGACGTGACGGGGAACAAGGCCGCTGTCGGACAGCACCGGCACCGTCGACAGCGCCAGGGTTGGCTGTGCGATGTAGCCGTTGGGGTTGGCCCGGAGTTTGGCGCTGAAGGTCTCGATTTCAGATCGCGACGCCGCCGGACCGATCAGCATGCCGTAGCCGCCCGACCCATCGACTTCTTTGACGACCAGATTCTTGATGTTGGCTAACACATGATCGAGCTGTGCTGGCTCAGAACAGCGGAACGTCTCGACGTTGGCAATGATCGGGTCTTGATCGAGATAGAAGCGAATGAGGTCTGGCACAAACGAGTACACGGCCTTGTCGTCGCAGATACCGCAGCCGGGAGCGTTCGCGATGGTGACTGCCCCATCGGCATAGGCCTGCATTAGGCCTGGGACACCGAGCGTGCTCTCGGGCCGGAACACCTCGGGGTCAAGGAACGCATCGTCGATGCGCCGGTACAGCACGTCGACGGTTTCGTAACCATCGACCGACCGCATCTTGAGTCGACCGTCGATGATTGCCAGGTCTTGGCCTTCGACGAGTTCGACACCCATTTCTTCAGCAAGAAACGCGTGCTCAAAGTGCGCCGAGTTGTAAATGCCCGGCGTGAGAACAGCAACGGTCGGAGACCCCTCGCACTGAGCCGGCGCACATTCTGACAACGTCTGCAAAAGATCAAGCGGGTACTCGTTTACACGGTGCACACTGACCTGCGAAAACAGCTCGGGGAACAGCTGCAGCATTGTCTCGCGGTTCTCGACCATGTACGACACGCCCGATGGCGTGCGCGCGTTGTCTTCGAGAACAAAGAAGTCGTCGGGGCCGGTGCGCACGATGTCGATGCCAGCGACATGGGTGTACACGCCACCCGGAACCCCGAAGTGATTCATGGCTGAAACGTGGGCGTCGTGATGAGCGACAAGTTCGGCCGGAATGATTCCGTCGGTGACGCAACGCTGCTCGTGATAGACGTCAGCTAGGAACAAGTTGAGGGCGCGCACCCGCTGTTCGAGGCCGGCCGCCAGGTGGTCCCACTCGCGCTCATCAAAGACTCGGGGCACGACGTCAAAGGGGATAAGCCGCTCGGCACCCTCGGCGTCGCCGTACACGTTGAAGGTAATCCCAATACGACGAAAGAGTTCTTCAGAGCGGCGGGTGCGCTCGCGCATGTGGTCGAGGCCAGCGCGCTCGGCCCAAGTGTCCCACTGTTCATAGGGGCTAGGTGAAGATCGCGGTGAGCGCATCTCGTCAAACACAGGCACAAGATATCTGTAGCCCATGTTGGCCCATTCGCGCCGTGCTTCGCTGTGAACTCCAGATGAATTGATGGCGCGACCCGTGCGTTTACCGGTGGCACGTGGAAGTATCAGACCGCTGATGAGCATCAAAGTCGCACTAACCCATCGAACGAGTTACCGGTTTGATCGAACTGTCGCAATCCATCCCCACGAATTACGACTACGGCCAGCCCCGCATAGTCGAACGCCAGTACTGGCCTATGACCTGTCGGTATCGCCAGCAGACCACTTCATCAACTGGCAACAGGATCCGTTCGGCAACTGGGTAGCCCGCCTGGTTTTTCCCGAGCCGGCAAATGAACTCATCGTCACGGTGGACTTGGTCGCCGACCTCGCCACGATCAACCCTTTCGACTTCTTCGTCGAAGAGTCTGCCAAGACGTGGCCGTTTGAGTACCCGCCTCAGCTGCGCTCAGATCTCGGGCCCTACCTTGGTAACCCGTTAGCTTCGGCTGACCCAGTGGCTATCTGGCTTGAGCGCCATGCGAGCAATCACACTATGCACGGGCGCGATGTGGTGGATCTTCTCGTCGACCTGAATCAGGCCCTGGCTAACGACCTGGCGTACGAGATTCGTATGGAGCCAGGCGTGCAGACACCGGCCCAAACACTCGAACGTGCGAGCGGGTCCTGCCGTGACTCGGCCTGGCTGCTCGTCGCAGCGGTGCGTCATCTCGGCCTGGCCGCCCGCTTCGCCTCGGGCTATCTCGTGCAGCTTCGCGCCGATCAAGAATCACTCGATGGCCCCTCAGGACCAGAAGCAGATTTCACCGATCTGCACGCGTGGGCCGAGGTGTTCATACCCGGTGCCGGGTGGGTCGGCCTCGACCCCACCTCGGGCCTGCTCGCCGGCGAGGGTCACATTCCACTTGCGTGCACACCGCACCCTCAGAGCGCGTCGCCAATCATTGGTGCGACGGGCCCGACCGAGGTCACGTTCGACTTCAGCAACGAGGTTCGCCGTTTCGACGAGCCACCGCGCGTGACGCTTCCGTACCGCAGCGACGAGTGGGACCGAATCCACCAACTCGGCCAGCGCATCGATGAGCAACTTGCGGCCTCTGATGTTCGCTTGACAATGGGGGGCGAGCCAACGTTCGTGTCGATCGACGACATGGAAGGCGACGAGTGGAATACCGACGCTGACGGCGAGGCCAAGCGCGCGCAGTCGCGGGTGTTGGCCCACCGCCTTGCCGAACGCTTCGGTCACGGCCCGCTCATTCGCAATGGGCAAGGCAAGCAGTACCCGGGCGAGGCGTTGCCGCGCTGGGAGATCGAAGTCGCCTGGCGCATCGATGGCGTGCCGGTGTGGAACGACATCGCTCGACTCGCCGACCCGAACACCAACGGCGCGGCACAACCGAGCGACGCACAGGCTGTCGTCGAAGCAATCGCTGCTGGGTTTGGACTTGCTACATCGTCGGTGCTCGCCGCCTACGAAGACCCGGCGGTCATTGCATTGGCCGAAGCCCGCCGACCAACCGGCGATCCCTTAACCGCTGAAGCGACCGCACTCGACAGCATCGCCAACGACGATGACGAAACGGCGCGCTCCGGCAAGGTTCACGACCTGTCTCGCACTGCACAGCCCGCAGGTTGGCTGCTGCCAATCCACCCCGACGAACGCGGAACCTCATGGTGCAGCCCGACCTGGCACTTGCGACGCCAAGCCGTGTACCTGTTGCCTGGCGACTCGCCCGTCGGGCTGCGCCTGCCACTCGATTCGCTGACCTGGTCAGAACACGAAGATGCGTTCGAACGCTCACTCTTCGACGCCGCTGATGACCTCGCCGCAGACCCCTTGGCGTACGTCAGTC
>Ga0114956_1002100_pt1 | contig 15781 bp, 10 predicted proteins | sample MaitaG_FD_87304 | JGI IMG/M metagenome (GOLD analysis project Ga0114956, IMG submission 87304) | Marine algal microbial communities from Maine, USA - Maine_Asex2 metaG | ecosystem: Host-associated > Algae > Red algae > Unclassified | place: Maine, USA | collected 2015-01-05 | reverse complement strand
TTTGTCGGTAACTTCTGCTGAGTTTACTTGTAGTGTTTCTGGTCAAAACGTAGATTGTGATTTAGCAACTCTCGATGACGAAGACACAGCCACAATAACAATTTCAACTTTGGTAGATGAAGACGCGGATGATGCATCTACTGTTTCAAATACTGTAGATGTATCTTCTGATACAGATGATCCAGATGAAGATAACAACAGCGCAACCGAAGAAACTGGTGTAGATAAATTAGTTGATCTGCAAGTTGAAAAGAAAACTTCTAAAACAACAGCTGTTGCTGGCGAAACTCATCCTTATGAAGTCATTGTTTATAATGATGGTCCATCTTCTGCAACAAACGTTGTAATCACAGACACTATCCCAGCAGGTACAACATTAAACACCACTCTTTCTGATAGCAGCTGTTCAGCTGTTGGTACAACTGTGACTTGCCTTATTTCATCCATTGCTGCAGAAGATGATGTATCTGTAAATATAATTATAAATATCCCAGCTGACTTTACAGACGGTGGCAATATTGTTAACTCAGCAAGCGCTGTTAGTGATGAAGATGATTCAGACGATACAAATGATTCTGATTCAGTTACAACTCCGGTTGATAATTCAGCTGATTTGTCAATAGTGAAGGACGCTAACGGTTCTGCAACAGCTGGTGAGCCTTATTCTTGGGATCTTAATCTCAGTAACGATGGTTCCTCTGATGCGGTCAATGTTGTAGTAACTGACACACTGCCAGCTGGCATGACATTCAATGCTGTTACCTCAGATACTCGCTGTAGCGCAGTAGGTCAGCTTGTCACTTGTACAATTGCTGTCTTTGCTGCGAATACAACTGATTCAATTATCATTGGTGTTGATGTTTCTGCTTCTGTCATAGCAGCCTCTAATTTAACAAACACCGCAGACATTGATTCTGATACCGATGACCCAAACACTGATAATAATGAGAGTTCCGATACTGCAACTGTGGCTCGTGACTCTGATCTTGATATCGCAAAGTCAGATATTTCTGACCCTGTAACTGCTGGTGGCCAAGTTCAGTGGAAAATCCGAGTTGATAACAGAGGGCCTTCTGATGCTGCCAATGTAACTATTACAGATAACTTGCCTACAGGCTTCACATTTGTGAGCTTAGACAATCCGGCTTGTTCACATTCAGCTGGTACAGTGAGCTGCCTATTTGCATCAATCGCAGATGATGGTTTCCAAGAAGTTATTATTACTGCCAATATCGATTCCTCGATTGCGAATGCTTCGGTTATTGAAAATAGTGCAACTGCAAACAGTGATTCTTCTGATCCAGTAACTGACATTGAATCAACTACTGTTGTGCGGAGTAGTGATCTTTCGTTAACAAAATCTTCAGATGAAGAAGTTATTGCCGGCACTAATCACACTTATTCATTTACAGTTACTAATAATGGTCCATCTGATGCTGATAATGTGGAAGTCACCGATTATCTTCCAGGTGGAGTTACCTTTGTTTCCTCAACTAATCCTGGTTGTGCAGCTATTGGTGCAACCGTTGTTTGTGATCTCGGCACTATTGCCGATGAAGGCGTAGTTAACTTTGACATTGTGGTTTATGTGGCTGACGCTGCTGGGGAATCGATAAAAAATATTGCTGAAGTTGATTCAGATTCGCCTGATCCTGATGAAACCAACAATACCGATGATGATGAAACTGATGTAAGTTTTGAAGCAGATCTAAATCTTGAAAAAGAAATATTAACCGATCCTATAGTTCCAGGTGAATCGATTACTTGGAAACTTACTGTTACCAATATTGGTCCTTCGATAGCAAATAATGTTGTTGTAACAGATACTTTGCCTGCTGGGTTGACCTTTGTTGCTGGTGGCTCTTCGTCGGGGTGTTCTGCAGTCGGCCAACTTGTTACTTGTTCAGAAGCCGACATGATTAAAGCAGAAGTTGTTGTCTTTGAAATTGAGGCTGATATTGATTCAGATATGTTGGGCTCAGTCAGCAATGACGCTTCGGTTGATTCTGATACTGATGATCCTGATGAAACTAATAATGATTCTTCTGTTACAGGCGATCTTGAACCATCAGCCGATCTCAGTATTACTAAAGCTTCAACATCTGATGAAGTTATTGCTGGAGATAAAATTAGTTATAACTTAACTGCAGTTAACGACGGTTCTTCAGATGCTGTCAATGTTGTTATTACCGATCCTGTGCCAGCTAACACAACTTTTGTGCCCACAGATTCTAGTTCGAATTGTTCACTGGTTGGAACTAATGTCGTGTGCACGTTGCCAAATCTGCCTGCTGACCAAGAAGCTATAGTAGTAGTCACGTTTGAACTTGGTTCAGATTATGAGGATAGCTCAACTTTATTGAATCAAGTAGTAGTTGATTCTGATACAGAAGATCCCGATCCAGATAATAATGGTGGGTCTGATACTACACCGGTGATCACTGAAGCAGATTTATCTATGGTTAAATCTGGCCCGTCTGATCCAGTGCAAGCTGGTGAGAATTTTGTCTACAAGATTACTTTGACAAATGAAGGGCTCTCTGATGCCCAGGCTGTTGTGGTTACTGATACTTTGCCAACTGGTACAACATTTGTTTCTGTTGATGACTCTAACTGTTCTCACAGTTTGGGAACTGTAACTTGTTCTTATCCTACTGTTGTTGATCAAGATGAAATAGAAATCAATATTACTGTCGCCGCTGACTCAGATTTAGTTGAAGGTTCAACCATTTCAAATAGTGCTTCTGTTACCTCTGATACTGATGATCCTGATCCAGACAATAATGAGGATGATAATGATTCTGTTGTTGAACGAACTTCTGACCTTTTACTCACAAAGTCTGCTGCTCCTCAACCTGTTACCGCTGGAACTAACTTGGTTTATACATTAACCGTTATCAATAATGGTCCCGCTATTTCAGACAATGTAGAGATCACCGATAATCTGCCTGCTGGAACTTCATTTGTTTCCGCTGATACTGGGTGTTCTGAATCTCTTGGTGTTGTAACTTGTTTAGCTGGTTCTTTAGATGTTGATGATTCAGCTAGCTTTGATGTGACTGTATTTGTTGAAACCGATGTCTTAGATATGGCTAGTTTAGAAAACGATGCCACTGCCTCTGGTGATGATTCTCCTGATAGTGAAGCGTCAGAGGAGACTGAAGTTGAAACTAGTGCAGACTTATCTTTAGTAAAAGTTCTTAACGACGAGCTGATTGCCGGTGAGCCTGCTAGTTACACACTTACTTTAACTAATTTGGGTCCGTCTGATGCTCAAAATGTTGTTGTTGCTGATGCTTTGCCAGCTGGACTTACCTATGTTTCTGATACGGGTGGATGCACCGCTGTTGGTGGTTTGATTACTTGTGATCTTGGCACTGTTGCTGATGCAACTTCGGTTTCGTTCGATATTAACGTGATGGTTGAATCTTGGGTGGATCAAGACTTTGTATTAACCAACAATGCTTCTAGTAGTTCAGACACCGCTGACCCTGATCCGGAAAATAACAGCACATCTGATACTGATGATGTAGACACGTTTGCAGATTTGTCTATAGAAAAAGTTTTAGATGGTGAATCTTTACCTGCAGGACAAACTGCCACATATTTGATCACGGTCACAAACGATGGCCCTTCTGATGCGCAGAATGTTATAGTTTCAGACGCTTTGCCGACTGGTCTAACATTTGTGCCAGCAGGTTCTTCTACAGAATGTATTGGTGCGACCACGGTTACTTGTACTTTAAGCGTCTTGGGTGCCGGTATTAGTCACACATTTACTATTGTTGTTGATGTCGATTCATCTTTAGAAGGCTCTGTTGGTAACCCGGCTTCTGTGGTTTCTGAAACCGCTGACCCAGATCTAGAGAACAATGAAACCGTTGATGAGTCGCCGGTTTCTCGTAACGCTGAAATAGTTGTCGATAAGGTTTTGGTTGATGGTAATTTAACACCAGGGACTGAAGCAGAGTGGATAGTTTCTATTGACAATCTAGGGCCAGCGTCTGCGACTGATGTTTCAATTACCGATGTATTGCCTGCTGGTTTGGAATATGTTAGCCATAGCATAGAGACATCTTCATCATCTTCGGGCGGCCCTATTTCGTCATCTTCGGGCTCCGACCCAGAGATCTACTCTTCTGATCCGTGCAGCTATTCTGCAGGGTCTTTATCTTGCCTGTTTGATGTTGTTGAGGTAGGGGATCATATTGAAATTATTATCACTACTTTTGTTAACCCTGAAGCTGGTGCTGATGAAATTGTAAATACGGCTTCTGTTTCTAGTCCAGAAATGTCTGAGCCGGCCACGGCTCAGGCTGCTGAAGTTATTGATTTAATTGATGCTGAATTGGATGTAAGCAAAGTTGGCCCGAGTGAGGCTGTGAATGTAGGCGATGAATTTGATTGGATTATTACCGTTCTCAATGATGGTGATGTTGATGTTACAACTCCTTTAACTATCACCGATGATTTGCCTGAAGGCCTTGAACTGGTGTCGGTTGATGCTGTAGCTTCGGGTGACAACCCAGAACCTGTTTGTGTTATAGAAAGTGGCGAGGTTAGTTGTGAGGTTGAAACTTTAGCAACTGGTGATTCTGCTACTGTGACGGTTCGTACAAAAGCGCTCGAGTCAAAGTTGTTTGAAAATACAGCTCAGGTTGAAGGCCTGTTCTTAGCAAGCTCTGAACCTGTTACAAGTGTTGCATCTGTTAATGCAAAAGTTGAATCAAATATTGGTTCTCTGCCTTTGACTGGGAGCGAACTTAAACGTCTGTTATTGATCTCAAGCCTGCTCATAGGATTCGGAACACTTATAGTTTCTCGCAGACGCAAAACTTCAAGCGGTTTAAATTAATTTGAATCGTTGGCACCCAAAGACGGACCAAATACTCCGCCCGCGTTAATTACGACCAGTTCCATTTCGGTTTCATCCAACAAATTAGGGAGGTCGGTTCTTGTTCGTTTCAACTCAAAAAGCCTGGTGCGTTAACCTTTTTTATAAACCCGTCCAACATCCGCTGAATTTGTGAAGTTAGATGGATAACTACTATGGAACAAAGAGCTAAACCAGCTCTATAGATATAGCCGACTGATCTCCGGCTTGAAACAGTGAAGTTCGCTATCTCTGTATAACGATTTTGTGAAATCATTCGGCAACAGACTAGCTCCTTGGTTACTTACAAACGTCAAATCATAACGCTGGGACAAATTTGGTATCAGCCCTTTGATCAGATCATCACCCGGCTCTCCTAGCCCTTGGTTCAGAAGTACATACTTCACTCGGTTATCATTCAAGGCTTTCAGGTTTGATAAGTCTGAAAACGGATCCAACAAACAAATATTCTCAAAATTATGTCGACTAAAATCTTCAACTAAACGCCTACTAGAATATGTTTCTAAGTCTGTGACTAAAACAATTTGAGACATTGTCACTAAATGTTTCTCCGCAGCATGAACTAGATGATCAATAACATTTCTAGCATTATCCCCAACCGCCTGAATCCATATCTCTGGGTTGGCAAACTCAGCGTTAAGTGTCAAGGCTTTGGCTTGTTCCATCAACCTAGAATAGAATTCATTCAAGAATTCATACTCTTCAGGTAAATCTTCGAATAGAAGAATTTCATTACCTGCAGTATCGAAGGCGCATACTTCGAAGCCTGAAGACATGCGTTGACGATCTCTCAGTATTCGATAGCGCAACTCTATTCCATCACCGAGCATGCTAGTTGAAGAATGCCGTTGGGATCCTTTTTTTGCTGAGAGATCGTCATAGTAATAATTAACTTGATCCAAGCCTTTTGCATGATAAAGGGCTTCATCAGCGCGCCTAAGCAGTTCCTTCGTAGGTTCAGAATTTAGATCGCTGGATGCGATCCCAACACTTGCTGAAAGATTCAATATCAGATCTTCGAGATGTAACGGTTCTTCCAAACTAGATAAAACCGATTGAGCTGTACCCTCTAGAGTTGATTGAATGTCATCCGATAGGATAGTTCCAATCATCAAAAATTCATCACCGGACAAACGCATAGCCTGAAGTATCTCTTGATTCTCACTTTGTAACCTGTGAGCCACTTCGATCAGAACCGAGTCGCCTATTTCGTGTCCATGGTGGTCGTTAATTTCTTTAAACTTATCCATGTCGAAAAAGAGGACAGCGAATTCCTCACCCTCTTCAAGTTGGATATCTGCCAGGTGTTCATCTAGCCACCTGCGATTAGGTAGACCAGTCAACTCGTCGGTCAGTGCTTGTCTTCGGTTACTTCTTGACTTTGCTTCAAAGCTAGATCTAGACAGTTCAAAAATACAAAATAGCGCCAACACTAAAATTGTTATCCACCCAGCAACTATGGACCATGGAGTATTTGTTTCTCCATAGAATTCATTGGTTATTTGAATTCAAAATCCACCGGGAAAGAGCCGTATTTGATAGAAATTCGTTCATTGGAAATAAAGTTTCGTCCACTATCGGTATTTGAAAAGATAACCTGATCCTGTTGATAGTAGTAGCCGTCAGATACAGGCCTGCTTCAACATTTTGAGATGAGTCTTCCAATATTTGGGTGAAGTTGAGTTGTCCACTGGTCCAAGATTCGTAGCTAACATCGTCGGCACCCAGGGTGTTTCCTCGCACTCGAACTTCAAGCGGCCAGCCTTGCGTAAATGGTGAGGATTCTCGAGCATCATCCCTTGTAAGAGTAGTCCCCAGAGTAGAGTTTTCTAACGTTACGTTTGTTCCGAATGCTGATAGATCAGCTCCAACAAAATCAGCATAGAACTCATCGCTATTTCTTAGAACAAGATACTTTTGTGAGTTGCTACTAGGGAATTTAAGTCCATAACTAGGATTTACAGATTGTTCAGCAGCAAGAAATCCATCAAGGTTTTCTTCTGATACCTTGACAGTAATGCTCAGTGAGTCAAGATACTTTGCTTCTTGGATACTAACCGAACCAGAAAATTCAGGGTCCGGCCATTCCGACTAGTATTGGTTTTGATCTGATTCGATTAGGGCAGCATCTGAAGAAATTTTGTCTCCAATACTGGCGAGCAGGCTATCAATTTCTTCAGATAGGGCAGCCTCATCTTGTTTTTTCTCATTATTAGAGAAGTTCATTATTGCAAATGAAGTGCAAAAAACAGCAATAGCTAATAGTAAATAAAGTACTCTAAGTATAGAACGCGTATTCCTAAGCTCACTAAATGCCACTGCACTTAGTTTCTTGATAATTCTCTAGAGCTGTGACAGAGTCTACAACTTTAACGAGTTCTGGGTTAAGTTGATCGTTACCCGCTAGCGCGTAGGAGTTCATGAGATTTAGATACTGTTCAGGGTCTTGCTTTGGGGCTAACAATGCTAGGTCATAGAGCCCAACAATTAGAGGTTGCATAGTTTCACTAGCGTCATGTATGTCTGAGGCTTCGCTGTCGGTTTGTATTTCGTCGAATAGTTGATTAAGCCTGCTGCGGTTGTCGGTGATTGTAGCTGAATCCCACGATGCCATTTCAGAAAGCTTGTCTGCGCTAGGTCCAGTTCCTTCCACAAAGTCGACAAGAAAGTAACTCGAAAGTTCATTAATTTCGGCTAAGCGATCGCAGCTAGTTGCGACTTCTGCATACCCTAATTCTTGGAGGTCGGCTGGCTATGAATCAACGTTAGAAGTAGAAGTCTCTGATTGCCCGCCACATCCAACTAAGACAAGTGCAACTATACCAAAAATCCAAAACTGCTTCATGCTTACAGTATCGAACCTAAATAGCCTTAGCTTAAGTTTTTAGGTAGAATCAGTTTGAGATTAAAACTAGTAGTTTTCTGGGCCGTTTATATTTGCATAACCCCTTGAACAAGCCTTAGATTAAGGCTATGCCAATCTTTGCATTGCGTCCGCAGCACCTTGGCCGTTTAGAGCGGTTAATTTTCATCTGGTTCCGTCGATCTTAGTTAGAAATTGGCGAAATGTTATTGTGACCTTTGTATATCTAATGATGGTTTTTGTGCATATTCACTATACAAAAGTCACAATAGTGTTATAGTATTTTTATGCTTGAAAGATATTTAGAATACAAACTGTGTGGAGCAGCTAAAACAGACCCCGTTGTCATTTTACATGGCGCTAGGGCTGTGGGAAAAACAACTCTAGCGGAACAACTCATCGCAAAAGGTATCTATAACGAATTAAGGACGTTTCTTGATCCCAATGAGCTATTAGCAGCAAAAACAGACCCCACCAGATACATCAATTCACTACCTCATGGGACAATAATCGACGAAGCCCAACTAGCTGAAAATATAACACTCCCAATAAAAGCCTTAATCGATAAATCTCCAGAGCCGGGAAAATTCATGCTAACAGGGTCATCAAGATTAAAGCGTAACAACCTTGGGGGAAGCGATCCGCTTGCTGGTAGAGCACAACCTGATTTCATACTTCACCCACTGACCATAACTGAAATCAACGAAACCAAAAATATTGATACGCTATCGAAACTATTCCACCAAAAATTTGACACCCTCGATACAAGTAGCAACAATACAAGAACAGACATTGAAATGATTTCAGCTGGAGGACTCCCTGGAATATATCGAATACCCCAAAGCGAAGATAGGAACCTTAGATTTGAGCAGTATTACCAAAAAGTATTAGAGTTGCCCGACTTCGAACAAACAGATATACGTCTCATTACTTCACTCTTTAGATACCTAGCTGGATACACAGGCGGAATCCTAAACACCGATAAGTTTTCTAGGGCAAATGAACTCAACCGAGCAACTGTCAATAAATATTTAGGGATTTTACAAGACACAATGCTAATAACGCGACTACCAGCCTGGAGTCTGACACCTTCAAAAACAGAAACTTCTAGACCAAAACTGTACTGCTTTGACTCAGGTCTAGCCACGACATTAAGCAAATCGGTTCTAAGTAAACCAGAAGAATTCGGTAAACTATTTGAGACCTACGCAGTTAACAACATAGTCGCACATTGTGAATGGAACAGAAACTACAAACCATATCACTGGAGATATCGACAAAATTCAGAAATAGACTTAATAATACAAAATAGAAGTGGAGACATTATCGCCATTGAAATAAAAAGCTCAAGTTCTTTAACCGAAGACTCCTTCAAACATTTAAAAACATTCCAAAAAAAATATCCAACGGGTTTCAAGGCAGGATACGTTCTCTACAACGGAGCCAAAATTCTCCCCTTCGGAAAAAATCTGTGGGCAATTCCAATAACTATATTCTGATACACCAAACATCGCCCAACCAAGGCACGATAGAATCTGTAGCATCATAACCTAGAACATCAAAAGTTTTTTTATTATCGTAAGCGATTTTCTTTCCAATAAAAGGCAGCATACCCTTAACGCTTTCCTAGCTGCAGGCCTCGCCTGGTCCTTGGTCATTTGGGACCCGCAGTGGCGCTTTCGGGTAGCCTTCTGCTTTCTTGGATTTGTCGCAATCGCTGGCATTGCGGCTGCAGTGACCGTCGCAATTGAGAGCGGATTACCGCAGTTGGTGCCGTCCGTCTTGACTATCACCGTCACGTCGATCAGCTACAGGGCAGAGTCAAAAACGAGTATCCGGGGCAAGTTTGAAAGCTACCCAAATAAGTCCAGCCAGCATCCAAAGAGACTGCTTGGATTTAACTTTCAAACAAAGATTGAATCCCAACTCCTCCACAAGTAATTTTTGTAGGTTTTACTAGATGTTAACTCCCCGATAAAAGAATCTCAAAATTAATTCAATGCCTGGAAAAATTCAGTCGATTACTATATGAAGTTATGAGAAAATTATTTATCACCAGGGGCGTCCCTGGAAGTGGAAAATCCACATTTATTAAAGAAAACGGATTGGAAGACTATTCAATCTCTCCAGATTATTTTCGCCTAAGACTGAGTTCGCCTACTTTAGATGCAAATGGCGTATTTGGAATTCCGAATTGGAATGATCGCCAAGTTTGGGAATTGTTATTCGAATGGCTAGAAAAACGTATGTCACAAGGCTGCCTGAGTGTTATTGATGCAACGAACACTACACCACAAAATTGGAATAAATACCGTGAGCTGGCGCGTAAGTATCGGTACAAAATTTATGTTCTAGACTTTGCAGATGTTGCATTAGAAGTAGCTAAAGAACGTAACCTTCAGCGAGAATCATACAAAGTCGTACCCGAAAAAGTAATCAACAGAATGAGCAAGCAACTAGCAAAATGTTCTATTCCTAAAAAAGCTGTTGTTATAAAAACAGCTGACGAGTTACAAGCTGAACTGGGTAATGAAATCTCTGATTTATCTGAATATAAAGCAGTGCACCACATTGGAGACATCCAAGGCTGCAGTGTTCCTTTAATAGAATACTTTGAAAAGTTCCCATACGCCGAAGACGAATTCTACATATTTATTGGAGACCTGTTAGACAGGGGGCCAGACAACGCCGGAGTCATGCAGTATGTTTGCGATAATTTTGTAGACAAAGAAAATGTTGTCTTTGTTGAAGGCAACCATGACACATATATATGGCAATGGATAACTGGTCAAGAAATCAGAACCAAAGAATTTGTTAACAGAACTCAACCTCAGTTAGAAGAATTAGATTACGAAGAATACAAACCATTGTTTTTCAGATTAATGGCTTATATGCGAGAGTACTTTTACTATAGCTATGACGACAAAAAAGTTTTCTGCAGCCACGGCGGCCTTAGTAGAATTCCCGAACAAATTGCGTTTTTGCCTACAGCAGAACTTATTCGAGGTTCTGGTGTCTACAACGACGTTGGCACTTGCGATACTTCATTTCTAGAGCACGCTGGAGAAAACAGCTTTCAAATTCACGGTCATCGCAATAAACAAAGTTTCCCTACTCAATTTAACGATAGGTGTTTCAATTTAGAAGGAAAAGTTGAATTCGGAGGAGAGCTTCGGACAGTTCTATTAAACGATGAAGGTTTTCAAGTAAACGACATTGAGAATAGAGGCGAAGCGGTTGAGACCTTCCCTCAAAACAATGAGTTTGTTGACAAATTACGAGCTTCACAATTGATAAATGAAAAATTCCAAGGGAACAATATTTGTTCGTTCTCTTTTAGGCGAGACGTGTTTTATAAGAAACAATGGAATGAACAAACAATCAAAGCTCGCGGTCTTTTTGTAAATATTTTGACTAACGAATTAGTAATTCGTTCATACGATAAATTCTTCAACATTGGAGAACGCAGAGAGACCGAAGTCGAGAATTTAGTTAAGACACTTAATTTTCCTGTAAAAGTTTGGGTTAAAGAAAACGGCTATCTTGGCCTTGTTGGATACGACTCTGCAAGTTCTGAGTTAGTAATTTCTTCTAAGTCAACTGTTGACGGACCATTTGCTGAAAACTTTAAAGAAAAGTTCTTATCTGAATTTGAAGACCACTTAGACTTTATTAAGAAATTTTTGTCAGACAACAACTGCACTATGGTTTTTGAAGTCATCTTGCACAAAGAAGATCCACACATTATCGAATACGAAAAAGACAAACTTGTTCTTCTGGATTTAATAAAACGACAACCCATCTTTGAACCATTACCTACAGACGTTCTCAATGAGTTTGCAGAGACTATTAGAGCCATGCCAAAAGAACTGGCAATATGTTTAGAAAACGTTGAACAGTTTGTTAAATGGAATGACGAAATTCAGGAGCTCAACTATAAATACAATGATGAATTTATCGAAGGGTTTGTAATCGAAGACTCTGTTAGGTTCATGACTAAAGTGAAGCTTGACTATTACGCTTTCTGGAAATCTTTTCGTCCTGCTTTAGACAAAGCTCAGGAAGGCAAAAAATTTAGAATGCCAAGATACGTAAAGTTCAAACCTGAAGCAGAAGCAGTCTTGGAATACTTAAAAAACTCATCCGTTGATGAACTACAAGGTTTATCGCTTATTGATTTCAGAAAAAAGTATCTAAGTGAGATTCCGAAATAAAATCAGATCTATCAAAGTATAATAGATTTATGGCTGGAGAAAAGGAAACGACCTCCCATGGATTTGCGAAAGCGCTCCTTATAGAAGGCACGCATCGCTTAAAGGAGTTTTTCCAAGAATTTTTTGGGTACCGAGCAAAACATTTGTAGGAGATCTCGGAGCATCTAGAGACTACTCTCGCGTGAAAGTTGATTGGACCAGAATAGCAGCCTTCCTAGAAACTACGGCTTTAAAAGATCCTACTGTTGAACAATGTGTTTGGGAAAGACAAGACGTTTTAGAAGAAGCAGAAATGAGCCAGGTTCTTATGCTTCTATTTGATCTTCAAACAATACAAACCAGTCCCAGCCGAATCATGCAGACGAATGACGGTAAGTATTCTTTTGTAAATGGCGTACACCGAACAACAGCGCTAAGAGATGTCCAAGCCCCATACATCCCAATAACATGGCTACAAGCAGAACACTATTCACAGAATACAAACAAATATCTGTATCTGATATCCGAACTAGAACTAATCCCAGACATACCACCTAACCAATTTTGGAAAGACCTCGAACACAACCTGCGAACCAAAACAGAAAACACTCAACCACCTAAAGCGTTAGGGAGTTTGCAAAGATGGCGAAGAAACTGTAGATAGCAAAATAATATTTCAAATAAGATCAGCCAAAGTTTTATCTAAATCAGTCCATTGAAATTTGAATCCTGCATCTACTAAAAGCTCTGGTGCTACCCATCGACTTTTTAAGATAAGTTCAGACTCTTGACGCAAAACAAACATTCCAATTTCAAGCATCCAACGAAAAGTTGGGTTATAAAAAGGCATCTTTACTTGCCGGCGTATAGCAGCCATAAGCTGAGCATTAGTAATAGCATCAGGTGCCGCGCAGTTAACCGGGCCACTAATTTTTTCATTGCCATCGATAAATTCGATAGTCGATATTAAAAAGCCTGTGTCGCTTCAACACCATCAGTATTAATAGCAAAATGGGTTAACTGTGGATTCATGAAACAACCTTAGCAGAACTGACTCTTCCAGGATTCTAATCTGGATGAGCAGTGTCTATTAACATTTAGGAAACGGCACCGAAATTAATGTACGGCTTTAGAACCGTATTGGCTGGCCATTGGTGATTGTCTATTACAGCCTGAGCTGCATCATCAGGATTAGCTGCCGGCCACTTATGCACCAATATGCAAAATCTGTAAAACTAGATGAAGCAAAAAAACTAATAATCAAAGGCAGAAATGCTAGCGAAGCAAGCAACCTAGTTGGCTACAATAGCCCATCACAATTCAGCCGAGAATATAAAAGACACTTCGGATTTGCACCTTCAGAAACTTAATAAAGACCATAATTTTAGACAGCAACCACTGTTATCAATTTTTCTAGGTTTGAAAAATCTTTTGGGTTTCGAGTATACAAAGGCAATTCATTTGACCTTGCTACAGCCGCTATTAACAAATCCACGGCTCTTACTCCTCTAACTTTTCTTCCCTTGGCTAACACTGCAGAATATATACTGCCATAACTTCTAGCCGCAGCTCCATCAAATGGCAAAGGATCAAAAGTTCGCTCAACTCTTTGCAGCATCTCTTGCCGCAATGCCCGCGTTTCTGAATTATTCGCGGCGTGTGGCCCAGCAGTTAGTTCAGCCAAAGTTATTGCTGATATTGAAGACTCTAAAGGTAGCAGGGCGTTATCGAGTACAGCTAAGTCTATTACAACTGATGTATCTAATAAACCCTTCTGATGTTGTGTCTTAGACATACGGATCAACCGCAGAGTCAAGATCTTCGCGGAGTTCATCAAAATCTATTGTTTCAAGGTTAGAAAATACAGATTGCAAAATATCTGTTCTCACAAACTTGTTACTACGAATAGGCCGTAGCTCCCCAACAGGCACGCCGTTACGGGTCACAGTATAAGTATCGCCTTGATCTAACCCCCTCATAACGTCACCACTATTATTGCGTAATTCTCTTTGCGTAATTTCTTTAGTCACGCCTACAGTGTAGCACTCGTGCTACACAATGTAAAGCGGCGATTCAGAGGCAACTAGCGGCACAGGAGGACTAGTCGGGCCTTCCCTTGTAAAAATACTGCAAATATCTAATCAGCTAGAAAAAATAACCAAATCAACATTCAAAAAACCCACCTGATAGTTCATTTAGACTATAAATTCAGATATTTACTCAACTTTTCTGGAATTATCTCGATTACTTATGTAGAGGGTTTTTCGGAGTATAAGAATGTCCATAAAATTCAAAGTCCTGCAGTTCTTCCTTGGCGTAGCTGGCTTTACTGCTCTGGCTATAATCGGCTACAGCTACTTTTTCCAAACAACCGAGTTAGAAATAGTAGCTCTCAATGACGAATCAATCGAATCGTTACTTGAATCAGGTGGCGAAGTTGAAATACAACTATTTGACAAACCTGTAAGTGGCGAACTTCTTTCGATCGTTCCCATCGATTCTATAAACACAGACGGTGACTATTCTATATTGACGGCATCTGAACGATCACGGACCCTATCTAAGGCAAGTTTTTTTCGGGTGTGCGTCGATCATGACAACGCTGCACCTGATTGTTCTGGAGACAAGATACTAAAAGATGAAACACCCGATACTGTTTCTTGTTCAACTTCTGCTTTAACGGCAAGGCATTCTTTTTTTGGAACAAAGCTTTCATATGTAGCAGATGTATCTTGCGCTGAATCCTCTCCACCCCTATTAGCTTTCTCTGAAACAGATTCAGAAATATCCTATGCAAATGGATCTATAGCTTTACCGGGTGGAGAAGTAATTGATTTATCTGAAGAAATTAATTCACTAATTTCTGCTAATTTATTTGGCAACGGTGAACTTGGGGTTAACGATGGTGATGTTTATATCGTAGGCGAAGATGAACAAACTTTGAACCTAGTCGGAGCTAACCTTACTATTGTCAATGGAAACACCGTTGACCTAAGCAATTTAATTGGTACTGATGATCAAGTAATTTCTGCTGAGCTAACAGGGACGAACCTTGTTGTAACTCTTGAAGATGGTGGGGTTGTAACTGTAGATTTGTCTAGCGTGGATACTGACACAGATGATCAGATAATTGACCTAGATTTAAATACTTTGACACTTTCAAACGGTGACAATGCTGATTCAAGTGTAGACCTGACTCCTTACTTAGATGACACAGACACTTTCGCTGAAATTGCATGTGCAACTAGTGAATACATAGTTTGGGACGGCAGCACATGGAATTGTGTTGATGTTAATGCAAATGAAACGCTTACTACTATTGCTGGCAATATTGGCGATCAAACTATTGAATATACAGATGAATTAGGAAACGTAACTGTAATTTCTATACCTGATCTTGAAACAGTTTCTACTTTAAATAACACACTTGCTACTGGACAGATAATCGGTACTTACACTGATGAGGATGGCAATGTTGTAAATATATTCGAAACTGTTACCTCATTTGTCGACAACAATGATCAAACATTTACCTTCACCGCAGAAGATGGAACCGTTACTATTCTTGATATTACGGACGCTGAAACGTTGACAACTATCAACGAAATCGTCACCGGAAACACAATCGCAGAATACGTAGACGAAGACGGAACAGTCCACAACATCGACGAAACAATAACCACCTTAGTTGACAACGGCGACCAAACATTCACCTACACAAACGAAAACGGCGACGACACCGACATCGACATCACCGACCTCGAAACACTAACAACAATCAACGAAATCGTCACCGGAAACACAATCGCAGAATACGTAGACGAAGACGGA
>Ga0114956_1002094_pt1 | contig 15810 bp, 11 predicted proteins | sample MaitaG_FD_87304 | JGI IMG/M metagenome (GOLD analysis project Ga0114956, IMG submission 87304) | Marine algal microbial communities from Maine, USA - Maine_Asex2 metaG | ecosystem: Host-associated > Algae > Red algae > Unclassified | place: Maine, USA | collected 2015-01-05 | reverse complement strand
CCGGTCCGCGATCACCGACCTCGATGGCGCCAACGGCATCCTCCGTTACCGCGGCTACCCGATCGAGCAACTCGCCGAGCAGTCAACCTTCCTCGAGGTTTGTTCGCTTCTCCTCAATGGCGAGCTGCCCGACTCCGGTGAACTCGACGCTTGGACCCACGACATAACGCACCACACCTATGTGCACGAGAACATGCGCCGCTTGATGGAGGGCTTTCATCACGACGCTCACCCCATGGGAATGCTCATGTCCGCGATCGCCGCGCTATCCACCTTCTATCCCGACGCAAAAGACATCGACGATCCAGCCAACCGAGATCTGCAAATCAAGCGGCTCATCGCCAAAGGCCCAACGTTGGCAACCATGGCGTACCGAGCCAGCATCGGTATGCCATTCGTGTACCCCGACAACGACCTCACCTACAGCGAGAACTTCTTGTCGATGATGTGGAAAGTTGGCGAGCCGAACTACACGCCAGACCCTGTGCTCGCTCGGGCGCTCGACGTGCTGCTCATTTTGCATGCTGACCACGAACAGAACTGTTCGACCACCACCATGCGGGTCGTCGGGTCTTCGCACTCCGATCCCTACTCGGCTGCGGCGGCTGCTACCGGAGCGCTGTATGGCCCTCGCCACGGTGGCGCCAACGAAGCAGTCATCAACATGCTCAACGAGATCGGCCACGTCGACAATGTCGAGCCGTTCGTCGAGGCCGTAAAGCGCGGCGAAGGCCTGCTGTGGGGCTTTGGTCATCGCGTGTACAAGGCCTATGACCCTCGGGCCGCCATTGTCAAAGGTCACGCCGACCAGGTATTTGCGGTTACCGGCAAGAACCCGCTGCTCGACATTGCACTCAAGCTCGAAGAGATTGCGCTCGCCGATGACTACTTCAAGAGCCGCAACCTGTATCCAAACGTGGACTTCTACACCGGCCTGATTTATCAGGCCATGAACTTCCCAATGGAAATGTTCACGGTGTTGTTCACCATTGGCCGCATGCCGGGCTGGCTCGCCCATTGGAAAGAATCACTCGAAGACGGCGCTCGCATCAGCCGACCACGCCAAATTTATACCGGAGCAGGCGAACGCCCTTACGTGGCCGTCGAATCCCGCTAAACCTGCAGACGTAGTGAGGCGGTGCCAGGCACCGCCTCACTGGCCTGTGGCCTGCTACTCGCTCCGGCCGTAAAACGTGGCGAGTGCTGATTCGGACAGTGCAACATCTGGAGCATCGTTGTAGGCGAATACCACCAGCATGCGGGTGGTGTCACCCTTGGTCGGCGTCACACGGTGCATTGCATCGCGACCGCGAAACAAAACCAGGTCACCCGGTTCAAAGCTCAGGTACTGCACTGCTTCGTGGCCATCGAGAACTCGCTCCACCCGGTCAAATGCCATGTCACCAGACTGGGTGTCACGCACCGCGGGCACGTACTCAAAGCGGCCGCCGCCCTGTGGCGCTTGGAGAAGCATGGTCACCGCAAACGACGAGTTATCAAAGTGCCAACCGAGTTCCATGCCCTCAGCAGCAAAGTGCACATTGATCGACGACAGATCATCGGCATAGGGAAAGATCTGATCGATGCCAAGGACGCCACACAGAAACGAACGGAACTCTGGGCTGTCATAGATGACGCGCAACGGTGAAACGGTTGGAATCTGATCATCGGCGATCAGACCTTTGGTGCTGAGCACCTGGCGATTGAACGGATGTGTCGCTTCGAGCGTGTCGTCGGGCGCCATGAGATACACGTTGTGGGTCGTGTTGGCGTAGTAGGCGTCGTGTTCACGCCGCTCCGAACTGCGGACAATCTCGGCAATGGTTTCATGCTGCGCAAACCCTGGGAGCACGAGCGCTCCTTCTTCGTCAAGGCGAAGCCGACATTGCGCGATGTAGTCCGCGTCGGCCAGGGGGTGGCTCGCCAGGTTCAGATGGTGGGTAGTCATAACGGTTTCCTCCCGGCTTCATGAGGCGCAACGACGAGAGCATTTCGAGCGGGCGAGGTTGCGCCTATCGGCACAGTGCGAAGCTCCACATCGGCGCAACTCGTGGGGCTGCCTACAGATGTGGAGACCTATCCGCTAGCCCCCTAAGTCACCCAGCTAGTGAACTCGACGACGACCGCTCAGCAGGCGACCCATCGCCAGCAGCGCTGCGCCGGTACCGGTGAGGAAGACCGAAGTGCTCGCCGTGCCGGGACTGGTTGAACCAGTGTGAGCAAGCTCGCCCGGTGAGGCGAAATCGGCGGCGGTCACGGTGGTGCTGAGCACCTCATCGGGCTGTGGCGAAGGGGTTGGCGTCGTGGTGGGCACGGCCAGCGCTTGAACGGGCACAAACGAGGTCACCGTCGCTGGGCCTGCGGGCTCCGGGGTAGCTGTTGGGTCCGGGACCGCGGTCGGGGTCGGCACCGCAGTGGTTTCCGGCTCGGTGGTGGCCGTTGGATCAGGCTCCACGGTTGCGGTCGGTTCTGGGGTAGCCGTCGGTTCTGGGGTAGCCGTCGGCTTGGGCGTGAAGGTCTCGGTCACGGAGAACGGCACGCCTCCGGCGGCTAGCTCGGGAAATGGGTCGTCGAGGTCGGGGTCCCAAGTGATGTAAGCAGAGTTTGTTACCGGGCCGTCGGTGTTCGGGTTAATCAGATAGCTGATCTCGACCCGGTTGTCGTCGACGCTGCTATCGCTGTTAGCCAGCGGCGCAATGGTGCCTTCCCATACAACGGTGTCGCCATTTTCGATGCCGCAAAAGGTCGTCTGTGAGGCACCAGTCGGCGTGCAGATCGGTTCGCCAACGAGCGTGCCCGGGGCCAAGATCACGTCGGTGATACGAATGCCAGGGGCGTTGATGATGGTGGGGTTCCACCAGACCATCGTCCAGCGCAGCAGTTCGCCCTCGGGACTAGCGACCTTTTCGCCGAACGGGGGGTCGACCACGAAGGGGGCGGCCGACGTGTCGCAGTTATCTGCAGGCTCGCGGTCCGCGGTGTCTGTGCCAGCAATGCCGTCTTCGCTGACGCACACGGAGTTGACGTAGCCGTTCTCACCCGCCGCGCCCGTTCCCGTGCCAAGAAACCGGAATGTTGTTGACGAGCCTGGTTGCAGCGGAGGCACCACACAGGAGAGTTGGCCAGTACTCGCGGTGCAGCCCGACGGTGTTTCGAAGGTCATGTCTGGCGGCAGCGTGTCAACAGCAATGAGCGCCGGTGAAGGATCAACGCTGTCGTTGTTGGTCACCCGGACAAAGAAGCTCACCTTTTCACCCACACCATTTGGGCGCGCCAACTTTGTGACCCGATGCGTCTTAGACACGCTTATGTCGAATCCGTCATCGACGACAGCGATGACGTCGACGCTGGCAGTGTCGCTGTTGTTGGATTCGTCGTCGTCGCCACTCGCGGCAACGGTCGCGACATTCACGAACGCTCCGGTTGCGGGCGCGGTGGCAAATAGCGTTGCGCTGCCGCCGGACGCAATGGCATCGACCGTGCAGGTGGTGCCGGTGCACGTTCCTGTTGCTGGGTCTGCAAGCACGAGCGTCGCCGCAAGCGCATCGGTCACGACAACATCGCTGGCTGCGCCCGGGCCCGCATTGGTCACGACGATCTCGAAGCCCACTTGGGTTGGGGGCGTGGTCAGAAAGGTGACTGCCTGGTCATTGCTCGACCGGTTCGGGTCCTCGGGCGCAATGTGCTTGTCGATCGACAGGTCATAACCAAGGGGCGTAGACCCAAGCGTGTACGCGGCGGTGTTGTTGTCTGGATCACAATCTTCGACGGGGCTGTCGCCGGCCGGAGACACGGTTGCGACATTATTAAGATCGCCATCGGAAGTCGCCATTGCCTGGTAGGAGAAGCTGACAGATTCCCCATTGGGGATGCCGGTCAGGTCGCAGACAAGCGGGCCGGCAGCTTCGATCTCGGTGTTACCGCACACCAATGCATTGTCGGCGTCGACGAAGCCGAGGTACTCCGCGGTAGCCGTGCTCGTGATGTCGTACTGATCGACGACAAGAGCGTCGGCCATCGCCTGCGGGCCGTTCCACGCCACGGTGACCGTGTACGTGATGGTGTCGCCGACCGTGACGGAGCCTGATCGATCGGCAGTCTTGGTGATCGATAGGTCAGATGTCGCTGCAATCGGGTCGGAGACTGCACTACTCACAAATCCAGCCAACTCGAGCTCTCCGCCGAAAGAGTTCGATCCAGAGAGCCGGACACCACCAAGACTCTCTGCAGTCAGCAGTGTGGACACGACCATCGTTCCCTCCGCCATCTCTGATCCGCACTCAAACTGTGTTTCGACAAAGAACAACTCGGAGCACTGGTTCTCGACATCGGGACTTGGGCAGGCCTCAAAGTCAAAGATGGCTGCGGGCGGGGTACCAAAGGTCAGGTCATCGAGTCTCAGGGAGACGAAGCCTGCCTCGCCTTCGGCAACAAGTTCGCCGTCGAGCTCCTGACCGAAGTTCACGAATTCGTAGTCGACCGTCCAATCGAGGCATTTGCCAACGGCATGGGTGCCGGTCGGCTCGCTGATCTGGACTCCCCCTTCCACATTGAGCTGGGCCGACGCCGCTCCAACCGGCAGCCCGGTAAGAAGTAGAGCGAGGGTGCACACGCCCATCAGCCAGTGACGAAGAGAAGTTGCCATAGTAGATGTGACTCCGGACCCGTAGACAGCTGGCACCGACGTACCCCAGTTAGGGGACGATAGTGCCCCGCATCACTAATCGCACGATCTCGACCTGCGCCAAAGCAAGAACCCCACGGCACATTCAGCAAGCGGGGATCAGCCTTAAGCCGGTCCCCGCAGGTCTTCGTCAGTCAACTCTGCTCTCGATGCATTGGTTGGCCGACGTCGCCGCAGCGCAAGTGCGCCAAGTGCCACTGCAGCTACGACGCCGCCACCGACCACAAACGCGCTGGTGTCGCCACTCTGGCCCCTACTCGGCGATCCAGCAGGACCAGTAGCCTGACCGACCGGCGCGTCGCCAGCGCTGTTCTGGTTCGACGGATCTGATGCTGCCTGACCATCTCCGACATCGTCGTCTCCCCGGTCACGGTCGCCGTCATCGATCATTGTCGGGTCGAGAGCGTCGGCCAGGGTGTAGTCGGGATCGAGGTCGTCGCCGGTCACCAAGCCAAGCGGCTCGTAGTCAACATAGTCAGGGAAGACGATGCCGAGTCTAGGGTTGGCGAACTTGCGGATCAGGATCTCACTAAAGACCTGTCGATAGTCGGTAGTCACGCTCAGGTCGACTTGGTCGTACAGGTTCTGTTTGGCCAGCCCGGGCCATGAGCCGTGCAGGCCGCCATTGACACTGCCACCGAGCACGAACATCGCTCCACCGTGACCGTGATCGGTGCCACCGGAGTTCTCTCGCAGCCGTCGACCAAACTCACTCATCACAACAACGGTCGTGCCATTGATCCGGTTCGAATCACCTGGTCCGTCGAGATCGGCGTAGAAGGCTCGGAGTCCTTGAGCAAGTGTCGCAACCAGCTGGGAGAAGAAGCCGCCTGATCCATTGCCTTGGTTGGCGTGGGTGTCCCATCCGCCCAGGTCGATCGTGGCGGTCGCAAGGCCAAGATCGAGCTTGATAAGCCGGGCGAGCGCGGCGAGCCCGTTGCCGAATTGGTTGCTGGGGTACTCGACTCCTGATCGCGGTTCGTACTCACCGCCGGAGTTGAGTTCGATGATGTTGGATCCGTTGAGTGCTTGGATGCCTGCGGCGTTCACTGCACTATCACCACTCGAGTACAGGCGGCGCATGGTCGTGCGTTGCGCGGCTCGCCAACGACCGAACTCGGGCGGAAATTCGAAGCCGTTCAGATTCGGAAGAGCAACCACCTGATTATTCGTTGCGAACGACCGGGGACTGTTCGAACCCAGAGCGAGGGCCGGGAGCAGCGGCGCGTCGCCATCGACGCTGGGGGGTGCCGAGGCGAGATGACGGGCGAGCCATCCGCTACGCGGCGCATTATTCGAAACGCCGCCGACCTCGATGAAACGCTGAGCGTCGAAGTGGCTTCGAGTATCGGCAGGAAGGCCAGCGCCCAACACCACGGCGAGCTTGCCGCCGTCGAACAACTCAGCGAGCGGCGCAGCCGACGGGTGGAGTCCAAAAATCGAGTCACGAAGCGGGAGTAGTTCAGTCGCTGGAATCTGAAGCTGTGGCCGGGCCTGCTCATACAAGCCGCGGTCTTCGCCGCCGCCGGGCACGACCAGATTAAGGAAGTCTGTTCCGCCGCGCAGAAAGACCGTGATGAGCCGTTCGGGCGGGCGGCCGCTCTGATCTTGGAGCACGCGATTCGCGAACGAGAATGAGTGCGTGCCCGCTGGTTGGTTAAACGCGAGCCCAGCAGCACTCGCTCCAACCATGAAGCTGCGTCGGGAGATCACTGCCATTGGAACTCCGGCATCATGAGGATGGTCGATACGAGCGCTCGGATTCGTTCTTGGGTTTCGTCGTCGCGTCCAAGGTCGAACGAAGGGTCAAAACCTTGACCCATGAACTCCACGAGCGCCACTCGACTCTCGTCGGAAGCAGCTTCGCCAAGGAGTCGGACAGTCCAGTAGTCAACCAGCTCTTCGGCACTGCCAGCATCGTCTGGGGTCGATCCTTCGACGTCGACCAAATAACGTCCATCGTCATTCGAACTGGCCAACAATGCGTTGGTTAGTCGCCACTGCTTGAATACCGAGTTGGTGTTCAACCAGTAGCCGGAGTTGTCGGCGTAACCGTCGGGCGACGGCCACCCGAACAGCGGCTGGCCCATGCCTGCATAGGAGCGCATGAACGCTTGCGAGGGAGCGTCGTCAGGCGCAAACGAGAGATCAAGCTCGGTGGCTCGAAGAACCGATACGGCTGCGTCGAATGGGCGCTTTACTTTGGCGCCCCAGCTGACAGCAAACTCGTCGGATAACACGATGTGTTCGACAACGGTCCGAAGCTGATCAACGGCGTCGACATTGGCGAGAAACACTTGCGCGGCGGACTCGACCAGTAAGTCTGGCGGGTCATCGGCGACGAATCGGCGGCACAGTTTGCGAGACACATGACGCGCCGTGCCAGGGTGAGTTGCCAAAAGGTCAAGGACCATTCGGCCATCGGCCAGATCGGGTTGGTCAGGTCCTAGCTCTTGACCGAGCACCCGTTTGTTGAATCGGTCATGGGCGTCGGCTCGATACAGAAACGTGCCGTCATCGGGATCTTCGTCTCGCCCGTGGGCGACACTCCAGCCAGTAAAGGCTCGGGTGGCCTCGTAGACATCTTCGTCGACGTAACCGACCGGCTCGGGGAACCCCTCGACATCGGCTTGGCCGAGGTCTGAGCCGAGATAATTCTCTGCTCCAAGGGTGTGCAGCTCCAAGAGCTCGCGGGCCCAATTCTCGTTGGGTCCCGCAACCGTGCTCACATAGTTATCCAAGTAGTAGAGCATGCAGGCGCTCTCGGCCACTTGCCCGAGCATGGTGCGGAAGTTCCCAAGCGCGTTGGCTCGAATGACATCTCGGTCATAGCGCATGATCATTGAGCGGACCACAGTGCTATCGCCGAACACGTTGAAATGGTTATGCCAGAAGTCCACGAGCACTTCGTGCAACTGTCGCTTGCTGTGAGTGGCTCGCAGCATGGTCAGGAGCCGTAGCTCGTCGAGCGGGGTAGACGGATCAGTTTCGTCGTCGACATCTCGCACAAACTGCCGCCAAAGATCCGAGCGATCGAGATCGACGCTAGAAAAACCTGCTTGCGCAATACGCCGGTTGGTCTCGGAGTCGTCGATCGATCCGGGATCAAGTTGCACGGCTATGTGGGCTCGCAGCCGGGCCTCATCGGTGTCGCCAAGTTCAACGAACGCGGCGTGCTCGGTGGGCCGCGACCCGAACCCGAGTCGCCCGAACGCCAACTTGGCGGGCGTCGTTAGCTCCACAGTCGCCGCAAGTCACCGCGTCGGTGTCGATCCAAAGCCATACGGGAACAGTAACAACCACCACTCGGGGGCACGCATCGGGTCTCCGAAGCCACGAAGCGAGCACGCAAAACCCGAGCCGCGCCGAAGGTGAATTCCTCAGATGATGTTGTGCTCAGGACCGTACGGGAAGCCGGTGATATTGATGACGCTGTCTTCACGTATAACCAGAATGTCGTGCTCGCGATAGCCACCTGCGCCGGGTTGACCTTCGGGGATCATGATCATTGGTTCCATCGACACGACCATGCCGGGCTGCAGTTCGGTCTTTATATCTTCGCGAAGTTCAACGCCGGCCTCGCGGCCGTAATAGTGACTGAGCACGCCGAAGCTGTGGCCGTACCCAAACGAGCGGTACTGAAGTAGATCGTGTTCGCGGTAGATCTCGTTCAGTTCCGTGGCAATGTCCATGCAGCGTGCGCCCGGTTTGATGAGCTTCAGCCCAGCCTCGTGAACGTCGACATTGATCTGCCATAGCCGCAGGTGTTCATCGCTCGCGTGCTCGCAGAACATGGTCCGTTCAAGCGCGGTGTAATAGCCAAAAATCATAGGGAACGCGTTCAGGCTCAGTATGTCGCCAGCTTCGATGAGCTTGTTGGTAACCGGGTTGTGGGCGCCGTCGGTGTTGATGCCAGACTGGAACCAGGTCCAGGTGTCCATGAGCTCCACGAAGTCGAAGCGAGAGCTGATCTCGCGCACCATTGCTTGGGTGCAGGCCAGCGCAACCTCGTGCTCGGGCACACCAGCTGCAACGGCTTCGGCCGCCGCTGCCCCACCAATGTCGGCCACGTTTGCGCCCACCGTGATGTGAGCGATTTCTTCTTCGGACTTGATGGTGCGCATCCACATGGTGTCGACGCCAACGTTGACCAGCTCCACGCCCGGCAACGCCGCTTCGAGTTGAGCTTTGATGTCCAGGGTTATGTGATCGAACTCGATGCCGACTCGCTTGGCGCCCGTGGTCAAGTTCTGCACCGCGAACCAGAAGTTGTCTTTGCGCCAGTCCGTGTAGGTGATGTTGTCGCCATGGGTCATGCGGAACGGCTGACCGCCGTCGATGCCGGCGCTGATCGACGTTGCCTTGTACTGATCAACGACAAACCCGTAGTTGCGACCGAAGTAGCAGTAGACGAAACCGGAGAAGTAGCCGATGTTGTGCATCGACGTAAACAGGCAAGCGTCTATCTCGTGCAGACCCATGTGGTTACGCAGCAGCGTCTGCCTGCGGTCCATCTCGGCATCAGAAAATGGCCCCGAGATTTTGTTCCCGTTATGCCATTCGACCGTCCGAATCATGTCATCGGCCATGTGCATTGCCTTTCGTTGTGGGCCCAAAGTTACTCAAGGAACAAGGTCCGGAGCGAGGAACGAGTCGCCCGGAGGGAGCGTAGACGACGGGGCTCGACAACAGGATGAGGATCCTGCGGCGACGAATCCGACCTACCCCGTTACTCCGGTCATGAGTAAGCCGACCTTTTGCACGTCGGCTTCGACGCCGGATACCTCGCCCATGACTTCGCCTTCGAGCAGCACGATGATGCGATCTGACATCTGAAGTATCTCGTCGAGGTCTTCGCTGATCAACAAGATGGCGGCGCCATCCATGCGTTGCTTCAGGAGTTGCTCGTGGATGTATTCGGCGGCGCCAATGTCGACGCCGCGGGTTGGTTGAGCAACGATCATGACTCCCGTGCTTGCGTTGAACTCTCGAGCGATGACAACCTTTTGGATGTTGCCTCCCGACAGTGAGCGAGTGGGCGTCTCGATGGTGGGAGTTTTGACTGAGTAGCGGCCGACCAGATCGATGCAGTGCTGCTCGATCGGGTCGCGCTGCAAGATCCCAGCCTTGGTAAACGGAGCCTTTCCGTAGTCGACCAACATGAGGTTCTCGGCGACACTGAACTCACCGATGCTGCCGTCGCGCATGCGTTCCTCGGGCACGTAGGTGAGCCCGCGTTCTCGAACGGCCTTGGGCGACGGATTTTCGATCGGAGTGTCGTCGAGAATGATCTGCCCCGACTCGCGGCGACGCAGCCCAAAGATTGCGTCGGCGAGTTCGCGCTGCCCATTGCCCGAGACGCCTGCAACCCCGACGATCTCGCCAGCCCGCACGGACAGGCTCAGGTCTTTGACCGCCAAGTTACCGCGATCGCCTCGCACGTTGAGATCGCGAACCTGCAACCGCTCGCGACCAACATCGACATTCTCCAGGTGGCGACCAAGTTCTACTGGTCGGCCAACCATCATCTCGGCGAGGGACTCGCGGGTCGACTCGGCGGGCGTGGTGTGGCCCGAGACCCTGCCATCGCGCAGGCAGGTGATCTCGTCGGCGATCTCCATGACCTCGTGCAACTTGTGCGAGATAAAGATCAGACCACAATCGTCTTCGGTCAGCTGGTTGAGTGTGCTGAACAGATCGTCGACTTCGGGAGGCGTCAGAACGGCGGTTGGTTCGTCGAGCACCAGGATCTTGGCGTCGCGGTAGAGCGCTTTGAGAATCTCTGCTCGCTGTCGCTCGCCGACAGCGAGTTGCCAGATGTACGCGTCGGGGTCGATCGCAAGCCCGTAACGATCTGAAACATCGCCGAGCTTGTCGCGGACAGGTCGCATGTCGGCGAGTCCTCGACGGCCGCCCAATCCAAGCGCCACATTCTCGGCGACCGTAAGCGTGGGCACCAGCATAAAGTGCTGGTGAATCATGCCAATACCGAGTGCAATCGCATCGGTTGGCGAGCCGATCGTGACCTGTTGTCCGTTGACGTGAATCGAACCCTCGTCGGGTTTGTTCAGGCCGTAGAGCACCTTCATGAGGGTGCTCTTACCTGCGCCATTCTCGCCCAGTAGTGCATGCACTGTTCCCGGTAGCACCGACAGATCAATATGATCGTTTGCTACAACGCCGGGGAATCGTTTGGTGATTCCGCGCATCTCTAGCATCGGGGCTACCGGGTCAGTGCTCATGGGTTCAGCCTGCGTCGGTCTTGATGGAGCCGTCGATGATCCCGTCGATGGTGGCCTGAGCGCCCGCAACCACGGCCGGGTCGGCGCCCGCCCCATCGTTGAACTCAATCTCCAAACCACCGTTGGCCAACGTGAGCGTGTAGACCTCGCCACCAAAGTTGCCGGCGTCGATTGCCGTCATCATGTCGACCAGCACCACTTCCCAGTGATACACCTGCGACGCCACAACAAAATCTGGACCCAACGGCGTCTGATTCGACTGCGTGCCAAACCACTTCGCACCAGCAGGACCAGCAACACCAGTCGCTCCCACCACCATCTGTGCCGTGCCCGTCAACACATCGGCACCGTTGGCGATATGAGCGGTCGCAGCCTCAGAAGCCAACGCCACATCACTGAAGGACTCGATGTAATTCACATTCACCGTGACATCTGAGTCCTGAGCAGCTGCACCGGCAACAAACCCATCCACATACAACTTGGCATCGCCAACCTCGATTGGGCCAACTACACCAATCACACCAGACTCGGTCAGCTGGGCAGCCAACGTGCCATTCACATAGCCACCCTCATCAGCACGCACCGTGTACGCCGAAACATTCGGCAACCCGAACGTGTCAACCGCAGTACCCCAAGCAAATGCAACATCGGGGAAATCCGGTGCGATCTCCTGCAACGGCCCGCCGTACTGCGAACCATGTGCAATCACAAGATCGAAACCATCGTCGGCATAACCGCGAATCGCCGCGGCAGCATCCTCGACAATGAAGGTGCCATCAGTAATCGCAATCTCTAACTCACGATCACCCGCAACCGCGTTTACCGCGTCAACCATCGACTGCGAGAACGCCAAATCATTCGACGCCGACGGAGCAATAATCCCCACCTTGAGTGGACCGGTTGACGTGGCGTCACCCGACGCCTCGGTGGTGTCGGAATCGCTCCCACCGCATGCGGTGGCGATCAGCGTAAACACTGCGAGAAGCGCTAGGAGCGCCATTCTGGGTTTCTTGGTCATGGTCATTTTCTTTTCCCTCCAGGAAGAAGAACTTGGTGTCCGTGTGGACGCATTGTTTTGGTTGTTGGGACGTTGTTAGGCATTGCGATCAAAGTGTTTCGTGAGAGCTGCGGGCGCTCCAATGCGACGGCTCACGATGACAAGCACCGCAATGGTCAAGATGGCGGGGGCCATGGCGGTGAGTGCCGAGGCGGCGCCCGAGACAATGCCAAGCGTCTTGAGCTGCAACACGGTCGAGGACACCAGCCCAAAGAGCAGCGCGCCAGCCATGACGCCTGCGGGTCGCCAGGCGCCGAAGTACACGAGCGCCACGGCTATGAAACCCTGGCCTGCGGTCAGATTCTGTTGGAAAGTGTTGGTGTTGAACACCAATGCAGCGCCGGCCAGGGCAGCAAGCGAGTTGCCGATCAAGATGGCACCGAGCCGGACCAGGTTGACACTAACCCCAAGCGTGTCGGCGGCTTCGGGGGTCTCGCCGACGGCGCGAATGTTCAGTCCAAACGTGGTGCGAGTAATCATGATCGTGATCACTGGCACCAATACATAGGCCGCGTAAACCAACGGACTTTGGTTAAAGAATACATCGCCGACATGGGGGATGTCCCCAAGGAGCGGGACTCGCCAAACGCTGAGCGGTTGGATCGGCAGTGACACGCCAACCTGCTTCTGAAACAACAGATCGGTCGCGCCAAGTCCGAACAGGAAGACGCCGATGCCACTGATGCCTTGCTCGGCATGCATGACCAGCGTCATCCAGGCATACAGCAGACCCATAACGAGACCTACAACAAGTGCGGCAATGATGGCGGTGCCGATACCGCCTGCCCACCACCAGCCACTTGGGTTCAACCGCACGTAGTAGGCGGTGAATGCGCCGCCGAGCATGACGCCCTCGACGCCCAGGTTCAGCACGCCCGCACGTTGACCGACGGTCTCACCAAGAGCAGCCAACAGGAATGGAGTCGCAAAGCGGATCGCCGAAGCAAGCACAGTCACGATCGACGCAGTTGTGAAGAAGTTACTCCACACGCGAAGCCTCCTTTGGTCGACGTTGCTTGTCGGCCCAGTCGCGGATTCGCGTTTGCAGCTTCAGGCTGCTCACCACAAAGATCACCACGACACCGTTGAGGGCCACGATCAGCGCGGCGGGAACTTGTACTGCCTGTTGCAGGTCGATGCCGCCTTTGAGCAGACCACCAAACAGGAACGAGGCGGGAATGGTTGCGATCGGGTGTAGACCGCCGAACAGCGCAGCCACGATCCCATTAAAGCCAGCGCTCTGGGTGAAGCCAGAGGCGCCACCCTCGCCGATCAACCGGTGCGACTCGCTGCCAAAGACCAGCACGGCGCCAGCAATTCCAGCGCAAGCACCGCTTAATGCGAGCGCCTGCACGATGCTCCTGTTGACCGGCATGCCGGCATACCGCGATGCATGGGGGTTGTGGCCTACGGCCCGCAACCGCACGCCCAGAGCGCTCCGGAACAGAAGGAAATAGCCCAGCACAGCAACCAGCACGGCGATGAGCACCCCGAGGTGCAGTCGTGTTCCGCCCGGCAGCAACGGCAAGTGCGAGTTCTCGGACAGCCGCTTGGTTTGTTGAATCTTGATTGCGCCTTCTTCTATCAGAAGGTCTTGCAGCAAGAAGCTCAGGAACTGCGCCGCCACGATGTTCATCATGATCGTGCTGAGGATCTCATTCACGTTGGCGTACGCCTTTAGTGCGCCCGGTATCGCGCCCCAGATTGCCCCACCGAGTGCGCCAGCCATAAGAACCAGCGGCACGAGCAGAATCCGGGGCACGTCAGGCAGGGCCAGCGCCATAAGAGTGGACAGGATCGCGCCGGCCACAATTTGACCCTCGCCGCCGATGTTGATCACGCCTGCCCGAAACGCTATGCAGATTCCGACGCCAACGAGAAGGAGCGGCATCGACTTGATTGCCGTGTCGGCGAGCTCGTCGGGGCCGCCAAACGCTCCAGCAAAGAGAGCCTTGTAGCCCTCGAAAGGACTCGCATCGAGCGCCCAGAGCATGATCGCTCCGACCAAGAGCGCCCCGACGACGGCGCCGACTGGCACGGCGAGCCCGGCCAAGGCACGGAGCATCCGACCCGAGCCTTCCGTCGAGTCGTTAGATGCGATCTCGGGAGTTTCTGCCCGAATCTCCAGATCAGTCATGCAACCCAGGTGGGGACGTCAAGAACGGCAGCTGTGGCACCGGGCCGCTGGCGCTGGACCTTCTTCGATTCAGCGCGTCCAACTTTTGCCCCCTCGACCTGCATTCCCCAATGCTGGTGTGCACCAAGCGCGGGGCACCGTCTTACTTTACAAATTGTTAAGTACTCAGTCAAACGCCCGGCTGGGTCCATGCAAAATCCATCCAAACGTCAGCGCAGCATGCTTGGCGGGCCAAGTTTGCCGTCGACACATTTCGCGACTGTTTCGTGCCAGTTACGAATGCACGGCGCAGATTTAGCCTGGATCCACCGATTGTCTTCTTGGTGGATCCAGGCTTAGTCCATTGCGTTCAACGCCGCGAACAGTCGTTGGGCCTGCTCAGCGGCCTTGTGGCGGATCTCGTCTGCGTCGACTCTGGTTGCCTGACCGGCGCGCAATGCTGGTTCGCCAGCGATATCCACATCAACGGCGGCGACGGTCGTTGTATAGGCCAAGTGCCACGGCTCCATCGTGCGGTAGGTCCATGCAACCGAGTCATCGCGGGCCTCGGGGAACAGGTCCCAGCCGGTCTCGAGCCAGGACCACGCCAGGTCCGGGGCACTCAACAGGTCAGCTTCGCGGCTTTTCACAAACGCGACCCGGAACTCATCGAGCATGTTGGCGCCGATGCCGTCGGTACCGAGTGCCACTGGATTGTCAAACCGGGTCGGCCGGGCGTAATCGACCGAGTTGTTCATGTTGGACCGAGGGTTGTGCACGATGGTCCCCGACAAGCCGTGATCGTCGGGTAGGTACACACCATGCACGATCAGCCAGTTGTCGGTGGTAAGTCCATGAAGTCGATCGATCGCACCGTCGTCGTCGGGACCCTCGGCAACATGAATGTGCACACCCACGCCCGCGTTCCGAGCAATCTCAGCAGCGGCTTGCAGCGTTTCTTGGGAGCACGTGAACGCGGCGTGCACCCCGACCATGCCGTGGCCACCATCGGCAAGGAAACGTCGATTCTCTTCGAGACCGCGTTGCGCCCCATCGGGGCCGTGGCGATCGGTGACGCCGTAGGCACAGTTTGTCCGCACCCCGACCTCGGCACAGGCGTCGGCGATCACCGTCAACGAGCCTTCGATCGCATGGGGTGATTCGTGATGATCGATGATTGCGGTGCAGCCCGCCTCGAGCGCTTCGAGCGCTCCAAGCTTGGCCGACCATTCGAGCATTTCGAGATCGAGGGCCTGGTCAAGACGCCACCAAACTTGCTCCAGTATCTGCAAGAAGGTTGCCGGGTTCTGAGGCGGAGCTGGCATTCCCCGAGCCAGGGCTGAGTAGAGATGATGGTGGGCACAAACGAGGCCACTCGTGCGGCCTACAAGCTCGGGATCAGTCGCAGCAGTCATCGGGTGCAGTAGACCCAACACCTAACAAAAAGTCAAGTTGCTGCCTGCTGCCATGCGACGGATCAGGGATTACCGGCGACTCTCCGAGTACTAGGGTGGTGCCATGAGCTCTGGTCGTTTAGAGGTACTCGTTGAACCGTTCAAGGACGACGACCCCGGACCCCACGTGATGGCCGTAATCGACCTATTGACCAGCGAAGGCTTTGTCGTCGATATGGGCCCGTTCTCGACCACCGTCGAGGGTCCACTCGATGACCTGGTCGCCATTGTGCCAACAATTACTTCGGCAGGCTTTG
>Ga0114956_1002093_pt1 | contig 15811 bp, 12 predicted proteins | sample MaitaG_FD_87304 | JGI IMG/M metagenome (GOLD analysis project Ga0114956, IMG submission 87304) | Marine algal microbial communities from Maine, USA - Maine_Asex2 metaG | ecosystem: Host-associated > Algae > Red algae > Unclassified | place: Maine, USA | collected 2015-01-05 | reverse complement strand
GGTTATTTTGGTGGTCGGTTCGATGCCATAGTGATGCGCATTGCCGATGTACAGTTGAGCTTGCCGGCAATCCTCACCGCTTTGCTCATTGATGGTGTGGCGCGCGGTATTTTGCCGCGAGACAAGCATGATGGTTTAATGATTGTGGTACTCACGGTCGCCATAGGTTTGTCTTTGTGGGTGAACTTTGCACGTACTGTTCGCGCATCCACATTTGTAGAGCGTAATAAGGAATACGTGCAAGCCAGCGAGATTATGGGTATGCACCCATTTCGAATCATGTTGACGCATATTCTGCCGAATATTATGGGCCCCATCCTTGTCATCTTAACGGTTGATCTGGCTGTGGCAGTTTTGCTTGAAGCAACCTTATCGTTTCTTGGGGTTGGTGTGCCTGCGAATCAACCATCGCTGGGCACGCTAATTCGTATCGGCACAGAATATATGTTCTCTGGCGAGTGGTGGATAGTGATATTTCCCAGCGCCATGCTTATCACCATGATTGTCTCTGTCAATATATTGGGCGACTTTTTACGCGATGCTTTAAATCCGAGATTGCGTTGACAGATTTACTCAACATAAATAATTTAAGCGTTAAGTTTCCAACAAGGTTCGGAGAATTTACCGCGTTAGATTCTATCGATCTTGATGTGCAAGCTGGCGAAATTCACGGACTTGTTGGAGAGTCTGGTGCGGGCAAGTCAACCGTTGGTGCAGCAATAATCGGACTTCTGCAAAGCCCCGGTTATATCTCGAATGGTGACATTAATTTTGTCGGGCAGAATCTGCGTCAGCTTGACGTTGATGCTTATCATCAGCTGCGAGGCAGTTCTATCAGTATGATTTTTCAGGATCCACAGACAAGCCTTAATCCGTTAATTACTATATCAGCTCAGCTGATCGAAACTATACGGCAACATTCCGATGTTAGTCATTCAGATGCTCGCCAGGAGGCCGTGAAATTGTTGCAGGAAACTGGCTTGCAAAATGTTGAGCAGCGTATGGACGACTATCCTCATCAGTTCTCGGGAGGTATGCGGCAGCGTGTTGTTATTGCGTTGGCGCTATGTACCAACCCGGAGCTGATCATTGCTGATGAGCCAACGACAGCACTTGATGTGTCGGTACAAAAACAAATTCTTGCTCTGATACGATCGTTATGTGATGAGCGAAAAATAGGCATCATTCTAATTACCCACGATATTGGCGTCATCAATGAGATAACTGATCGAGTTACGGTTCTACGCTCAGGTCGAGTGATTGAAACAGGACGTACCAGCGATGTGCTTGGCAACCCTTCTGATGAATACACCAAAGCACTAATGGCTGCGGTGCCGCGACTCGATAAACGCCTTGATCGCTTTAAAAATATCGTGAAAGAAGATGTGCTCAGCGCTGAAGACGTTTCCTGGACGGTGGCTGATGCCAGTGCGGAGTATGCTTCCGATTGGTTGTTGGCTGAAGAAAAAGAAAAGGTGAGCGCAACAACAGACGGCCCGATTTTGTCAGTGAGCAACCTGGCTGTCACATTCAAAACAGATCAACCAGGTTGGTTTAGCAACAAAGCCGGTTTCAAGGCTTTGTCTGATATTAGTTTCGATATGCACGCTGGCGAAGTACTGGGTGTTGTCGGAGAAAGTGGTAGTGGTAAGTCAACGCTTGCAAAAGCGATTGTTGGCCTGGTCGATCCATCCGCTGGAAGTATGCAGTTTCGTGGTGCCTATTTACCGGTAGGCAGCAAGCGTGGCCGCCAACATATCGCTCGTCGACAAATACAAATGGTTTTCCAGGATCCGTACTCGTCGCTGAATAATCGACAAAGCGTTGAACGTATTATCGCAGAGCCCATCAGGTTTTATGGATTGGCCAGTGATGATAAGCGTATTAGAAAATTGGTTGCTTCTATGCTGGATCTAGTAGAAATGCCTCAGCGGGCCATGCTGAAATATCCGCATCAGTTTTCTGGTGGTCAACGGCAACGAATTGCTGTCGCGCGTGCGCTTGTAGCGCGGCCAGAGTTTCTCATTTGTGATGAACCTACTTCTGCATTGGATGTATCAATACAGGCGCAAATGCTGAATTTACTCAAAGATCTTCAACAGGCGTTTGGATTATCAATTCTATTTATCAGTCACAATCTTGCGGTGATAAGACAAATGGCCAACAGGGTAGTCGTACTTAGAAACGGAACGTTAATAGAGAGTGCTGAGACAGAACAGTTTTTCAGTGCTCCTGCGGAGCCGTATAGTCAGATGTTACTCAGTGAAACACCATCATTGGACTTGTTGCAAAAGCAGCGCTAGCGATGTAGTGTCCGGCCAGCAGCATCGTGTGTCGGCCGGACTGTTCTTGCAGAAAGTAGTTTAACTACTTAACCGTTACCCATCGCAAAATAAAGAAGTTGTCAGTTCGCTGAGTGAGTTCGATATTGTCTTTGGACGCCCAAATCAGCGGCTGCACGTACATGGGAATGTAGGCAACTTCTTCCTGCATGGTTGCAGTGATTTCATCAATCATGGCTTGTCGCTTACCATCGTCGAGCTCGGTCTGGACCATTGGTAGTAACTCATCTATACGTGCGTTTGAATAATCACCAAAATTCCAACTACCCAGCTTCTTCTCCTTGTTTGGCGTTGTAACCAGGAATCGAATGGGGTGCTCTGCATCGAAAGTGCCCGGCGACCAGCCGAGTAGATACATATCGAATTTATCTTCCCGCAGTTCCGGCCAGTAGGCGCGCACGGGCATAGAAGTTAACTTTGCATTCAGCCCGACTTTTGCGAACATGGATGCAGCTGCTTTGCAGATAGCTTCGTCGTTGATGTATCGATCATTCGGGCATTGCAAGCCAAAGCTGAATCCATCAGGGTAACCAGCATCTGCAAGGAGTTTCTTCGCCGCATCTGGATCGTATGCCAGTCGCTCGGCATTAGCACTTGAATAGCCTTTCATTGCATCAGATACCAACTGAGCAGCCGGTTGTGCATTACCGCGCATAATTTTCGCGATCAGCGCATCTACATCCAGGGCCTGATATGCGGCTTGTCTAACGCGTACATCCTGAAACGGATTTTTACCGGTTACATCGTCGGAGAATTTCAGTGCATCGGCCTGGTGTGCAAATCCGAACATCAGCACACGTGCTTCTACACCTTCGTGAACGGTGAAACCTGCGCGTTCTTTCATCCGAGGTACGTCTTGCAAGGGTATCGGGGAAATGAAGTCTATTTCGCCAGAAAGTAAAGCTGCCATTCCAGTAGCACTCTGGCCAATAGGGGTGAACACCGCTTCTGTAATGTTGCTTTCCATGGTGTCCCACCAATCAGCATACGGCTTTAATGTTGTTTTAACGCCAGGGTCGCGGGAAGCCAGCATAAAAGCACCGGTGCCATTGGTATTCATTGTTGCGTGATTCTCAGCTTCCTTGGAAGGCCGAGTTGCCTCGTTGCTTGTAGTCCATTCTCGATCCATGATCATGAAGTTTGCGATCGAATCAGGGAACAATGGGTTAGGAGCATTGGTCATGAAGTCGATGGTTTGATCATCAACAACGTTGACACTGGCAACCGGTGCGAACCATGAGCGTACGTCAGACTCTTCCGAAGAGGCGCGTTCATAGGAGAACAACACATCGTCGGCAGTTAGCGCCGAGCCGTCATGGAATGTAACGCCTGAACGCAGTTTGAAGCGCCAGCCGTCACTGCCCAGCTGTTCCCAGCTTTCTGCCAAAGCAGGTTCTATCTGCATTTGTTTGTTGCGACGAACCAGGCCTTCGTAGACGTTGTTAAGAAAGCCAAGCACCGGGGCTGAATTGGTTGCGTGAGGGTCCATGGTTTGAGGGTCAGTGGTGCCGGCCCAGCTGAACGTTTCAGCCTGAATAGCGCTTGCAAATATTGTCAATGCGCTGGCCGCGCCCAGAATTGTTATTGTGCGGGATGTTAGTGCCATTTAAGTCTCCGTAAAAAACCGATTAATGTCGATCTGTATTACTAGTGTACCCATCAAAGTGTCAGAATTCGAGTAGTGATTTCTGCACATATTCTGTGATTATCAGCGTAATTGGTGCTTGTTGTCGCACTTGGTTGCTATCCATCGAACGCAGGAACGAATTTACAGAAAAAGCAAGAATCAGATATCGCCTATCGCCGCAAGCGTAAAGTGATTTCCCAGTGACTGGGTGTAGCACTACGTGTTATAACAATTGAATTGTCAAATATGCCTGTGACTTAAGTCTATGTATGTAAAAAACGCCTGGTACGTGGCCGGCTGGGCTTCTGAATTTAATGAAGATCTAAAGCGTGTGACTTTGCTCGAAGAGCATTTGGTCATGTATCGAATCGATCCCAATACGGTTATAGCGCTTGAAGATCGCTGCCCACATCGGCTAATGCCGTTGTCCAAAGGTAAACGCATTGGAAATGATATTCAGTGTGGTTATCATGGCATGACGTTCGATTGCAGTGGCGCGTGTGTGCGTGTCCCCGGGCAAGACAATGTGCCCGCTTCTGCGTTTGTAAATTCCTTTGCGGTAAAACAAAAGAACAATATTGTTTTTGTCTGGATGGGCGATCCCGACAAAATGGACGAGAGCCTGATTTTTGATATGCCAGAATTCACGGATGCAGGTTGGCATGTACATCAGGGTGATGCTCTACATCTAAAGGCTAATTACCTGAACGTTGCAGAAAATCTTGTCGACCCTGCACATGTCAGTTTCGTTCACCCTACAACGTTAGGTAATGCTGCCAGCGAAAACGTACCAGTACATGTTGATACACAAGGCGATGTGCTGGTGGCCTGGCGCTGGATTCGCGATGCAGAGCCAGTTGGTTTTTTTCAAAAGTTTGGCGGCTTCAATGGAAACGTTGATCGATGGCACTACTACTATCTACATCTTCCATCTATTGCGGTTATCGATTTCGGCAGCGCGGCAGTAGATTTAAAACTGGCTGAAAATGAGCGTGATCGTGGTGTTAGAATATTTGCCTTGCATTTTCTTACACCGGTTAATGAACACTACACCATTGACAGATGGATGCACATTCGAAATGCTGCGGTGAATGACGATGCTGCATCAGATCAAATGGACGCTATGTTTCGTGTGGCCTTTGATGAAGATAAAGCTATTCTTGAGGCAATAGACGAACAAGAAAAACTACCACAAAAACGTAAACCCATCCGTTTGGCTATTGACAAAGGGCCAACGGTATATAGAAGAAGAATCCGGGATTTAGCAGAACTCGAATCAACTGAAGACCTGGGCGAACCGGTGCGACCTACCTTTGTCCATCACGAATAAAAGACAAATAGAAAACCTTCGGAGGAAATTATGAAGTCTTTAAAGAAATGGATTGTTGCAGGTTTTGCAGCAAGTGTTGTTGCAGCTACAGGAACTGTAAGTGCTGCTGATACAATTAAAATTGGTGAGATCAATCACTATAAAAGAATGGCGGCGTTTGCCGGTCCCTATAAGCAAGGTATTGAACTGGCACTTGATGAGGTAAATAGTGCTGGTGGCGTGCTTGGAAAACCTTTGGAGTTCATTTTTCGCGACGATCAGGGTAAGCCGGGTGAGGCAATTAAAATCGCTGAAGAATTAATGACACGCGAGGGTACCGTAATGCTTACAGGAACTATCCTGAGTAATATCGGACTCGCAATATCCTCACTAGCTGCTGAGAAAGGCTACGTCTATCTGGCTGCAGAGCCGCTGGCCGATTCCATCGTGTGGGAAAGTGGTAACAAGTACACATTCAGATTGCGGGCCTCTACTTATATGCAGGCTGCGATGTTGGCAGAGGCTGCTTCGAAAACCGATGCCAAGACTTACGCCACCATAGCGCCAAACTATGCCTACGGTAAAGATGCTGTAGCGGCATTCAAGAAGGCTTTGATGGCACTGCGTCCTGACGTTACTTTTGTTACTGAACAATGGCCGGCTTTGTTCAAAATTGATGCCGGTGCTGAAGTTCAGGCAATCGAGAAAGCCAAACCAGATGCCATTTACAACGTAACCTTTGGTGGCGATTTGGCAAAATTTGTTCGTGAAGGTACCACGCGTGGTTTGTTTGAGGGTCGAAATGTATATGGCTTACTGACCGGAGAGCCAGAGTATCTCGATCCATTGAAAGATGAAGCTCCAGAGGGCTGGACGGTAACCGGTTACCCATGGTATGACTTTGCCGAAGGTGATAACAAAGTATTTGTCGATGCTTACCAGGCTAAATACAGTGAACGACCAGGTATCGGTTCATTGGTGGGTTATATGACCGTGCAATCGATCGCTGCGGGTATTACTAAAGCAGGTGCTACCGATGCAGATTCGCTGATTGCAGGGTTTAGAGGCCTTGATGTTGATACACCGGTTGGTAAAATTCATTTCCGCGAGCAAGATCATCAAGCAACCATGGGTGCCTTTGTCGGAACAACGGCGTTAAAAGATGGCGCAGGTATCATGGTCGACTGGGCATACAAAGACGGTGCTGATTATTTGCCTTCAGACGAAGAAGTTGCAAAAATGCGTCCTGCAGATTAACTGCGTTATCACTTTCTTTAAAGCAACATCACCACCTGCTATTTGCAGGCGGTGATGTTGGAGATTCTTGTACATGGGTTTATTTGTTGCGCAGTTGCTTACCGGTCTGGCAAATGCTGCTGCATTATTTCTGGTGGCATCCGGGCTCTCGCTCATATTTGGTGTAACCCGCATTGTGAACTTTGCACATGGATCTTTCTATATGCTCGGTGCTTTCATCGGGTATTCTTTAATGCAGGTTTTACCAGGTGGTGTGGGTTTCTGGTCTTCCGTTTTATTAGCTGGTTTGGCTGTTGGCATCATCGGCATGCTGGTGGAAATTCTGGTTCTAAGACCGGTCTATAAAGCGCCCGAGTTATTTCAGCTGGTTGCAACCTTTGGTGTCATTCTGGTCATTCAAGATCTTACGCTTATGATTTGGGGCGCCGAAGATGTGCTTGGACCGCGTGCGCCTGGTTTGAAAGGGATTGTTCGTATCATGGGCGAGCCGGTTCCCAAATTCGATCTGGCGCTCATCGCCATAACACCATTTGTTCTGTTTGCTTTGTGGTATCTGATTAGTAAGACACGTATAGGAATTCTTGTCCGGGCCGCGACGCAAGATCGGGAAATGGTTGGTGCTTTAGGTGTCAATCAATCCTGGTTGTTTACTGGCGTTTTTTTTCTGGGTGCCGCACTGGCAGGGCTTGGTGGTGCAATTCAGTTGCCAAAAGGTGGCGCTGACCTGCTAATGGATTTTAATATCCTGGCATCCATTTTTGTTGTGGTCGTTATCGGTGGAATGGGTTCGCTTCCCGGTGCCTACATTGCAGCTGTACTGATTTCAGTGCTAAACGTATTTGGTGTTGCCTACATTCCTCAAAGTACTCTGGTGTTGATGTTTGTTGTTATGGCTGTTGTGCTAACTGTTCGACCCTATGGGCTACTTGGTCGTGAGGAAGTTGCCGGAGAGCACGGTCAGGTTGGTGAGCCGGAAAAACCGATAAAGCCTGCGAGTATGAGAGTACGGCTGGTAGTACTGGTTTTGCTATTGGTCCTGGCTGCGTTGCCGTTTTTTGCAGAACCGTTTTTCACCATTCTGGCAACTGATGTCATCGTATTTTGTTTATTCGCTGCGAGTTTGCATTTCATTCTTGGGCTTGGCGGGTTGGTATCTTTCGGACATGCGGCATACTTTGGTGGTGGTGCTTACGTTGCTGCTTTGCTGGTTAGCTATGTTAATGCACCGATGGAACTGGCTTTTCTGCTAGCGCCGGTTGGGGCGGGTTTATTGGCCGTTATCATTGGCTGGCTTTGCTTGCGACTGTCCGGTGTTTATTTTGCCATGCTGACTTTGGCGCTGGCGCAGCTTGTGTGGTCGCTGGTTTTTCAATGGGATGAGTTCACCGGTGGTGATGATGGGCTGGTTGATATCTGGCCGTCGGAGTGGCTCTCAGATACCACGGTGTATTTCTATTTCACTATGGTCGTCGGAATTGGCGGCATTTTATTACTACGCCATATTGCTCACTCACCGTTTGGTTATGCTTTGCGTGCATCGCGTGACTCGGTTCGTCAGGCGGAAGCCACAGGCATTAATACAAAGCGTGTGCAATGGTTTGCATTTAGCATAGCGGGTGCGCTTGCCGGGCTTTCCGGTGCCTTGTTTGTATTTTCAAAAGGCAGTGTGTTTCCAGTCGAGCTGGAAATAGCAAAGTCGTTCGATGGTTTGATAGTTGTGTTTCTAGGTGGTGTAAAAACACTGTCGGGAGGCATTGTTGGTGCCGCCGCTTTGTCTTTGGTTCAGGACTACATTACACGTTTTGAATATTGGCGGCTTGCGCTTGGGCTGCTTATCATTGCGGTGGTTATTATCGCACCTAATGGCATAGTCGGTTCTATTCGCATTCTGTTTGAACAACGCTTCGGTATTGCCCGGCGTGTTCAGTCATGACCAATCCAATTGGCTTAGAAGAAACCATGCCCGCACCCTCCGCACATTCAGTGCTAACAGTGCAGAGTTTAGATAAATCATTCGGTGGCATAGTAGCGGTATCCAATGTGTCTTTTGATGTTGGGAAATCTGAAATGTTAGCGTTGATTGGTCCGAACGGTGCCGGAAAAACAACCTGTTTCAATATGCTAATGGGGCAACTCACACCCTCCGGCGGTACGGTCCATCTTGATGGTGAGAACATTACCGGCATGACCCCCAGAAAAGTATGGCGAAAAGGTGTTGGTCGTACCTTTCAGATAACCGGCACCTATCAATCAATGACCGTTATTGAAAACGTGCAAATGGCTTTATTGTCTCATCACAGGCGCTTATTCGAACTTCATAGCTATGCGCATACGCAATACCGTGACGAAGCACACAGCCTGCTCGAACTGGTTGGTATGCACGATCAGGCTGAGCGTGCCTGTGCAGTGCTGGCATACGGAGACTTGAAGCGTCTGGAGCTGGCGATTGCGCTGGCACATGCACCTAAATTGTTACTGATGGATGAGCCAACCGCAGGTATGGCGCCTAAAGAACGTATTGCATTAATGCAACTCACTTCCAATATTGTTGAGCAACGCAATATTAGCGCTTTATTTACCGAGCACGATATGGACGTAGTCTTCGCACACGCTCACAGGGTCATGGTACTCAACCGCGGCGAACTAATTGCCAATGGCTCAGTTGAACAGGTGCGCAACAACGAGCAGGTACAAGAGGTTTATCTGGGTGGTGGCACTTTGTATAACACAGAAGCATCGGCGCCTCATGCTTGAACTGAATGCGATAAACAGTCACTACGGCCGAGCGCATATTCTGAATGATTTGAGTTTTGTGCTCAATGCAGGTGAAGTGGTGTCTCTTTTAGGACGTAACGGTGCAGGAAAGACAACCACGGTAAAGAGCATAATGCAATTGGTGAAGCCAACCAGTGGCACCGTCATGTTCGAGAATGTTGAATTAAACAAACGGGCAGCGCATCAGGTTGCAAAAATGGGAATAGGCTACGTTCCTGAAGAGCGTCGGATTTTCACCGACCTGACCATACTGGAAAATCTTGAAGTGGGGCGACAGCCCGCTCGACACGGTATTGCTACCTGGACTATCGACAGACTGTTCGATATCTTTCCTAATCTGGCGGAGCGACGTAACAACCGAGGCAAAGCGCTATCGGGTGGGGAACAGCAAATGTTATCCATTGCCCGAACACTAATGGGCAATCCATGCGTGCTTTTACTTGATGAGCCATCCGAAGGTATTGCACCGGTTATAGTTGAACAGATGGCAAAAACCATATTAACGCTAAAAAATGAAGGACTTTCAATTTTACTGTCCGAACAGAACCTCCACTTTGCAAGATTGGTGTCGGACAGAGCGGTGATCATTGAAAGCGGCGAAAAAAAATATGATGGGACGTTTTCTGAGTTGGAATCTAATCCGGATATACGTGATGCTTATTTGTCAATTTAACTGGTGACCAGTCGGTCGCATCTTAGGATGGTAGCTACGCTAGCGTTGGTTCTGTGACTTGATTGACGTATATAATTTCGCAAAGTTCCTCTGCAAAATGTAAGTTTGGGGAACGTTCTTTTATCAAAATGGATACAGGCCGTTTATCTTCTATACCGTCTATTTTTCGAAACGCTAATTCGTTCGGAAGTAGTTTCGCCACTTGTTGTGGTAGTACGGTTATCCATTTCTGTGAACGGACCATTCCAATAAGCGACAGGGTGTTGGGTACTGAGACTTTAGCCTGCGATAACGTTACTTGAAACTCTGCAGATTTAATCAATTTGCATAGGTTGTTACCGACCAACTGTGTTGAATCAAGGTTTTTTATTGTCGGCGGTTTGGTTAGTCTGGCAAGTTTGTGATCAGGTGAGCATATCAATCCGAACTGATCTTCGAAAAGCAATTGAGTTCTAATACCGTTTAATGAATGATGGCCAGAAACGATGCCAAAGTCAGCGTGTCCTTGTATCAGTGCGTCAATGACTCGCTGTGAATCGGTGTCTTGCAACTGGACTTTTAATCCCGGGTGATTGTTAGTCAGCGCTCGTATAGCTAGCGGAAGTACCGCACTTGAAATGGATGGCACTGAAGCTATTCGAATTAATCCACGTGGGAAATTCGCTGCGACTTTAATAGCGCTGACGCTGTTGTCAAATGTACGAAGTTGCTCCTGCGCTAACTCAAAAACTTTTTCGCCGATTGGCGTTAAGCAGTTCTTGCGATCACTCTCGAATAGTTTCTTCCCGACTTCTGATTCAAATTGTTTGAGGGTCATGGACAGCGCGGATGGGGTTCGAGATAGCTGATTCGCGGCCTCTGCGAGATTACCTGTCTGTGCCACGGTGCTAAAACAACGCAACATTTCGATTTTTATGGTCATACTTCAGAATTATTGAAATAGTGTTCAATTATTTCAGTTTGACTGATTTGTATCCGAAAGTCATGCTGAGATACCTAAAAAATCACATTGAATATTATGTCTGAAACACACATGAATCTAATTGCTGGCGAATGGGCTGCCGGCGCCGGAGAACTAGAAAATCGTAATCCATCAGATCTAACTGACTTGGTTGGAATGTATGCACAGGCTGACGTCGAGCAATTAGCCGCTACGTTGCAGCAAGCCAGATTAGCTCAGATTGAATGGGCTGCTTATGGTCTTGAGCGAAAACAAGCTGTTCTGATGGCTATAGGCACAGAGATGATGGCGCGATCAGTAGAGCTTGGCACCTTGCTCAGCCGAGAAGAGGGAAAGCCGCTGGCTGAAGGTAAGGGTGAGGTTTATCGCGCTGGGCAGTTTTTCACATATTATGCCGCTGAGTGTTTACGTCAAATCGGCGAAAATGCCGATAGTGTTCGCGATGGTATCGAAATCGATGTGCGTCGAGAGCCAGTTGGTGTTGTCGCAGTAATATCACCGTGGAATTTTCCTACGGCAACAGCGTCCTGGAAAATAGCTCCGGCCTTATGTTACGGCAATGCCGTTGTATGGAAGCCAGCTAACATAACGCCAGCCTCGGCCGTGGCATTAACCCAAATCATTGCAAAACAGGATATTCCGAACGGGCTTTTTTCATTGGTGATGGGGGCTGGCAGTACGATTGGACAGCAGTTGGTGGAAAGCCCGTTGGTAAACGCAATTTCTTTTACTGGTTCAGTGCCAGTTGGAAAACAGATTGCCTCAGCGGCCATTAACAACCTCACGAAACTACAGATGGAAATGGGGTCCAAAAATGCTCTGGTTGTTATGGATGATGCGGACCTTGAGCTCGCAGTAAGCGTTGCCGCTGGTGGTGCGTTTGGTGGTAGCGGACAAAAATGTACCGCTTCTTCCAGATTGATTGTTCACGAAAAACTGCATGATGCGTTTGTAGAAAAATTAAGCGCTGCGGCTCAGGCAATGAAGGTTGGACACGCATTGGAAGAGGGGACGCAAATGGGTCCCATAGTGAGTGCGCAGCAGTTAAAAGAAAATTTGGCCTACGTTGAACTCGGACGAAGCGAAGGTGCAGAGCTTGTTTGTGGTGGTGAACAACTCGATATGCCACACGAAGGTTATTACATGTCGCCAGGTCTGTTCGTTGGAAGTCTTAACGACATGCGCATTAATAAAGAAGAGATGTTCGCGCCACTGGCATCGGTTATAAAAGTCTCCGGCTATGATGAAGCGCTGACTCTGGTGAACGATACTAACTTTGGACTTACTTCAGGTATAGTAACTAAAAGTCTTGCGCGGGCAACGCATTTTCGCCGTAATGCCCGAACCGGTGTAGTAACGGTTAATTTGCCGACTGCAGGAACTGATTATCATGTGCCGTTTGGTGGTCGTGGTGATAGTTCTTACGGGCCTCGAGAGCAAGGCAGCTCCGCAGCAGAATTCTATACCACCATTAAAACTGCTTATATAAGTTCAGGAAATCCCTAATGCGCATTGATGGTCTGCAGTACGCAAACTGGTCGGAAAAAATCTTTATGCAGATGCGTGAAGGTGGTGTCGATGCAGTTCATGTGACCATTTCGTATCATGAGAATTTTCGCGAAACTGTTCTTAACTTCGAGCAATGGAATCGCTGGTTTCAGCAATTCCCCCATCTTATTCAGAAAGGGCTTGTTGCAAAAGATATAGACGATGCACGAGCCGCTGGTCGTACGGCTATATTTTTTGGTTTCCAGAATCCAAGCCCAATAGAAGACGATGTCGATCTGGTTGAAATCGTGCATACCCTGGGTGCGCGATTTATGCAATTAACCTACAACAACCAGTCTTTGCTTGCCACTGGTTGCTATGAGGCAGAGGACACAGGAATCACGCGCATGGGTAAGCAGGTGATAAAAGAGATGAATCGAGTTGGTTTGGTAATAGACATGAGTCATTCAGCTGATCGATCAACCATTGATGCCGCAGAGATTTCTGAACGGCCAATAGCGATCACTCACGCAAATCCGCATGCCTGGGCTCCAGCCCTGCGAAATAAAAAACACAACGTCATTCAGGCTGTAGTGCAGCACGGCGGCATGCTGGGTTTTTCGTTATACCCACATCACTTGAAAGATAAATCAGACTGCACTTTGCAAAGCTTTTGTGAAGAGATTGCTCGTACTGTGGAAAAGTACGGCGTAGATCATATTGGTATTGGCTCAGACCTTTGTCAGGATCAGCCCGATTCTATTGTTGAATGGATGCGTGTTGGTCGCTGGACTAAAGAGATTGATTATGGAGAGGGAACAGCTAGTCAGGCAGGTTTTCCGCCAATGCCAGAATGGTTTCGCGATAACACGGATTTTGGCAACATTGAATCTGGTTTACAGACTGTAGGTATGAACGAATCCGAAGTTGCGGCCGTGATGGGCGGTAATTGGTATCGATTCTTTTCAAATAACTTTGGTTCGCAAACAACTTCATAGGATTATTTGATTGCATTTACAGTTCGTTTTCTAATGAACACAAAGAAAGCGTCTACCAGATTGCATTAGCCCCGGCGTCGAAAATGGATAGTACTGGCGTGGTGCAAATTTGGTTCGGTCAGCTTGACAAACACTGGTTTAGTGCACAAAGTGGTCTGATTAAATCTGTACCTAGAGCAAAGTTGTACCTAATTAAAAAGGAGAGAAATACGATGAGTAAGAGTTTCAAGTCAGTTCTGCTAGCCGGTGCATTGGTTGCAGGTAGTGGCACTGCGATGGCCGAAAGCGTCAATATCGGCGCTCCGGCCTGGACCGGTGCACAAGCAATAGCGCATTTAATTCAGGAAATTGTGGTTACCCGTGTTGGTGGTACGGCAGAGCTGGTACCAGGTAACAACGCGGCTATCTTTCAAGCAATGGATGCCGGCAAAGGCGACATTGATGTGCATCCTGATGTTTGGTTGCCTAATCAACAGACTTTCACAGACAAATATGTCGATGGGGCGGCCTCTGTCACTCTGAGTGAAAATAGCTATGAAGGCAAACAATCCTTCTGCGTATCCAAAGCATTCTCGGAAGAAAATGGTGTTACGTCTATCTTTGATTTAGCCCGACCAGAAATTGCCAAGCTTATGGACAGTGATGGAAACGGGAAAGGAGAAATCTGGATCGGTGCGCCGGGTTGGGCGTCTGCTAATGTAAACGAAGTCAAAGTGCGTGATTATGGTTTGAGTCCTTTCATGGAGCCGATTCGTGCAGATCAAGCCGTCATGACAGCGCGCGTTGGTGACGCTATAAAAAAAGGCGAAGGCTATGCGTTCTATTGTTACTCTCCACACGCGATTTGGTTTCAGCACGATATTGTTCGACTTGAAGAGCCTCCATTCGATGCGGAAATGTATATCGCTCTGCAACCATCGGACGACCCGGATTGGTTCAAGAAATCGAAGGTAATGACAGAAGATGCGTTAAAGAATGTGCAAATTGCTTATTCAAATTCGCTTAAAGAACGCTCTCCGGCGATTGCTGAACTACTAGCCAATATTGCTTTGGACGGCGAAACAGTCAGTAGCTTTGCGTTTGAAATTGAAGGTGGTAAAGAGCCTGCGCAAGTCGCTAAAGAATGGGTTGCTGCTAACTCTGATCGAGTCGATTCGTGGTTAGGTTTGTAGTTGAAAAATTTGTACAATTACAAAAATAGTAGTTAATCCTGTGTTATTGATCGAGGTGCTGATTCTTTGCAGTACCTCGATTACCTTTTAAAACGCAACTTGAAACAATCTGCCGTGAGCGATTCTGCTGCCATTCACATTAAAGATGTTTGGAAAATCTTTGGTGAACACGCTCAAACTGCCCTTGCAGACATTCAAACCAATTCCCTTGGTAAGACAGAAGTTCTGGAAAAACATAATTGCGTGGTCGGTGTTGCCGATGTCAGCTTTGATGTCAATCCCGGTGAGATATTCTGTGTTATGGGATTGTCGGGTAGTGGAAAATCAACACTGGTAAGGCACATTAATCGATTGTTGGAGCCTACGGCCGGTTCTATTGTAGTCAACGGCGCTGATGTCATGGCATTGAGTCCGCCTGACTTGCGCCGTTATCGAAACGAACACATCGCTATGGTGTTTCAGAATTTTGCGCTAATGCCGCACCGCTCTGTCCTTGACAACATCGCTATGCCACTGGAAATACGAGGCATTAGCAAAAATCAGCGGCTGGAAATTGCCAGCCGTAACTTAGCTATGGTTGAGCTTGACGGATGGGGGAACAAGTTTGCTCACGAGCTCTCTGGTGGTATGCAGCAGCGTGTTGGTCTGGCCAGGGCACTTGCATCAGACCCAGAAATTCTATTGATGGACGAGCCGTTTAGCGCGCTGGATCCTTTGATACGTCGACAGTTACAAGATGAGTTTATGAAGCTCTCATCGATAATGAAAAAAACCACTGTTTTTATCACTCATGATTTGGATGAAGCTGTTCGAATTGGTGATCGAATCGCCATTATGCGTGACGGTCGCGTGGTGCAAGTTGGTACGCCAGAACAGATTGTCATGAATCCTGCTGACGATTACGTATCAGAATTTGTTGCTGGAATATCCCGCCTTAAAGTTGTTAGAGCGCATGCTGTTATGCAAGCGTGGAATGCAGATTCGGGAACGGCACTTAGTGATAACGCTCCCACTTTTTCTGACACTGATAATCTCAGTGAGCTCATCACAGCTGCCATAACATACGACGGTAATCTGCGCGTTGTTAATGATTCGGGTGAAACTGTAGGAACTATCGACAGAGCAAGTTTGCTCAAGACAGTGATCGAAGGAACCGAAACGTCATGAGCACACCACTTGAAACCGATAATCAAAAAATTGCAGCTACGT
>Ga0114956_1002091_pt1 | contig 15820 bp, 9 predicted proteins | sample MaitaG_FD_87304 | JGI IMG/M metagenome (GOLD analysis project Ga0114956, IMG submission 87304) | Marine algal microbial communities from Maine, USA - Maine_Asex2 metaG | ecosystem: Host-associated > Algae > Red algae > Unclassified | place: Maine, USA | collected 2015-01-05 | reverse complement strand
ATCTACACTATCAAAAGTCAGGGAAAAGACACCATTGTTAGGTCCGATGAAATATTGTTTCTTGTACTCGAAGCAGATGAACTCGTAATCCTTCTCGTAATAGTTATTGACAGCGACAACATGGATGGTGCCTGCTGGAAACTTGCGAAAAGTCGCTCTGAGAATATAAGCTGCCTGACGTATATCATGCGTATCCACCTGATGGCTTACATCCACAAATTGGACCTTAGTCTGATTTGAGAGGATAGCTCCTTTGAGTAAGGCCATATAATGGTCTTGTAATCCAAAATCAGTTATAAAGGTGACTGCTTTCATTGCTACTATTACAGGGCTTAAGGTACAGCAAATTTAACTTATTACAGAAAATCGTCATAGGTCCTGGATATCGCTGAGCCATTATGCGCATAAGCCTATCTGACTCTCCTCAAAAGGCCTTATCTTTATTTCAGATATCGTGATAACAAAATAATACAGAGAATATATTGAGCGAAATAATATTGACAATAAGTGGTGTGGATCATCTGGAACTATTTGGTGAGCACAACTCCAAACTGAATCTGATAAAAAAGGCCTTTCCCAATCTCAGCATAACTTCCAGAGGCGAGAGTCTCAAGTTAGCAGGTGAAAAGAAAGATACTCAGAAAGCGAAGGCCAAAGTAGAACAACTGGTCAAACTGCTCAGAAAGGATGATACCCTATCCATGGAAAAAGTCAAAGATGTCCTGAACGGGAACCTGGCCTATGAGATCTCCGAAGATGAGAAGAGCCCCAAAGGGCTACCCAGCAATCCTGCTAACGTCATAGTCTACGGAAGGAATAAGAGACCCATCAAGGCCAGAACGGTCAATCAGAAAAAACTGATCAATCTGTCTGAAGATAATGATGTGGTGTTTGCGATAGGTCCTGCGGGTACGGGTAAGACGTATACGGCTGTGGCTCTGGCCGTTAGAGCATTGAAAACACAGATGGTACGGAAAATAATTCTGACCAGACCAGCTGTGGAGGCTGGTGAGAGTCTGGGTTTTCTACCTGGAGATCTCAAGGATAAAATCGACCCTTATTTGAGGCCGCTATATGATGCATTGGATGATATGCTCACTCGTGAAAAGCTGGATCATTTTATTGAAAATAGAGTTATCGAGGTAGCCCCTCTCGCATTTATGAGAGGACGGACTTTGGATAATGCTTTCATCATATTAGATGAGGCGCAGAATTGCACCTCTACTCAGATTAAGATGTTTCTGACACGATTAGGCCCTGCTGCCAAGTGTATCATTACTGGAGATCTCTCGCAGATAGACTTGCCGAGAAATCAGAAATCAGGACTCTACAAGGCGCTGGACATATTGGGTGATTTGCCGGGTATAGCCAAGTTGTATCTGACTGCTGAGGATGTGGTCAGACACCGATTGGTCAAGGACATCATAACACGATACGCAGCTGATACCAAGCTGGAGGACGAGCGATATCAAGCAGAGAAAGAAAGAAGAGCCAAAGAAAGAAAACAACGAGACGACAACAGAAACAATAACAACAATAACAGTAATAACAATGCTAACAACAGCTAGAGTCACCTATACCGGTGGCCTCCGAACCGAGGCGCAGCATCTTAAGTCAGGGCAAGTGATCATCACTGATGCTCCTACTGATAATCAAGGCAAAGGAGAAGCTTTCTCGCCCACTGATCTGGCAGCCACCTCACTCGCTTCTTGCATACTGACCATCATGGGCATTACAGCACAGCGCAAAGAAATAGATATGACCGGTGCCACTGCTGAAGTGACCAAGGTGATGGGTTCCGATCCCAGAAGAATTGCCAAGATTGAGATACACTTGATCATGCCTGCAAAAAAATATACGGATAAAGAAAAAAAATTGTTGGAAGCTGTGGCACATCATTGTCCTGTCGGACTAAGTCTCTCTGATAAAACTGAAGAAGTCCTGACCATACATTGGAGCTGATTGCCAGATGAAAAGCGTAAGAATCAGCCACCCTGGAGGCCCACTTAAAGGCAGCTTTCATCTCAGTGGTTCCAAGAGTATTTCTAATCGTGTATTGATATTGACTGCTTTGGCTTTGGAAGGCAAGGCTGCGACAGACTTTAATAATATCAACGATAATATCTCCAATCTTTCCTCCAGCGTCGATACTCAGACTTTGCTGAAATTACTACGAGAGAATAAGACAGGTGTCGAGGAGTTGGATGCGCATCATGCGGGTACGACTTTTCGATTCTTGACGGCTTACTTATGTTTGCAGCCCGGTGTGCAAATACTGACTGGTTCTGATAGGATGAAAAAACGACCTATAGGGCCACTAGTGGAAGCGCTGAAAGAAATCGGTGCAGAGATAGACTATGCAGGGCAGCCGGGATACCCACCCCTGCGCATAGGCGGCATCACTGGAGAAAAGAATAATAGAATCAAGCTGCGCTCAGATGTGAGTTCACAGTTTGTATCGGCTTTGTGCATGGTGGCCCCACTGCTGGAGCGTGGTCTGACCATAGAGTTAGTGGGTGAGGTGGTTTCCAGACCTTATGTGGATATGACCTTGAGCCTCATGAAAGCGTATGGTGTAGAAGTTAAAAATCACAAGGATACAATTAGCATCCTACCTCAAGTTTATACAAATAGAAATTACACTGTAGAATCTGACTGGTCTTCTGCGAGTTATTTTTTCTCTTTGGCTTGTATAGCGCCAGGCAGTGAATTACAGTTGACGGCTTATCTGGGTCAGGCTTTGCAGGGGGATAGTTTTATGATGCAGTTGGGAGAGTTTTTTGGGGTGGAAAGTCGATTAGATGGGACTACTCTGAAGCTACATTCAGGAGTGCAGTTGGAGCGGGATTTGGCTTTTGATTTTATCAATCAACCAGATTTAGCTCAGACAGTTGCGGTGATGGCAGCAGCGCAGAATAGAACGATTTATTACGGAGGGCTGCAAACTTTGAAGATAAAGGAAACGGATAGGGTAGCGGCGTTAGCTACTGAATTGTCCAAAGTAGGTGTGCAGTTGTCGGAAATTAAAGGAGATTTTGAGGCTTGGACATATAAGCAGGAAGGGCAGATGAGAATAGATAATCCGATTTTTGAGACGTATCATGATCATCGTATGGCACTGGCGTTTGCGCCCTTGGGTTATCTTGCACCGATAGAAATAAAAAACCCTAAAGTCGTGGAGAAATCATATCCTGAATATTGGAAAGACTTGGAGACTTTAGGGTTTCGATTAGAATGATGATTAAGCTCTATGGCTTATGGAAAGCAAGTAAATCTTGCTTTCAAGAGAATGGCCCTCATCATCTGATGGGAGTGGGTGGCCTGCTTTAATGACTACCAATCCACTCTGTCAGTTGTTTCTCTTTTAGTTAGGCTATTTTATGATGAATATTTCTTGTTCTATTTCTTTTCCGCCTCCGGATAATTTAAGCTTATATGACCCTTTTTCCATTTGAGGGCTCAATTTATTAAGCAGCTCTCCAATCTTGTCAGAAGTAACTTTCCTTTCCACACTGGTTTTTTCAGAATTGTAGATGATCACATTGATGTCAGAACCAGGTGGGAAATTTTCGGTTATTTTATCATTGAGATCTCCTAAATCCACCATATAGTTAGTAGTTCCAGAGCCAGAGGTAAAGTTTGTACAACTTTCAATTCTTGCTTCGAAATCCGTGCCCAGTATCACTTCGAAACCTGGCTGAAGTTCTATAGCATTTCCAGCGGCAAAAAGTACATTACCAGAACCATTGACTGTAGCACTAGAGGTTATGGATATTTCAGCTCTATAAATGTTTTGAGTTATAGTATTGATGACAAGTATGGAACCATCACAGTTATTATTACCCGTGTTACAGCCTTCATCAGTACTGCCATTACAATTATTGTCCAGACCATCGCAGATTTCATTTTCACCAGGATTGACATTGGCATTATTGTCATTGCAATCAGAATTATTAGTGACATGTCCAGAAGGTAAGGAGCAGGCTGTAGTGGTATTGTTGGGATTTCCGTAACCATCGCCATCATTATCTGCATAATAGGTTGTTCCTAAAGTGACATTGGCATTATTGTCATTGCAATCAGTATTATTGGTTACATAACCTGAAGGTAAGGAGCAAGCTTGTGTGGTTGCTGATGCATTACCATAACCATCATTGTCGTTATCACGGTAATAGGTATTGGTAACACCTTCATCTGTTGCGCCATTACAGTTATTATCCAGACCATCACAGATTTCTGTAGCACCAGGATTGACATTGGCGTTATTATCGTTGCAATCAGTATTATTACTTAAGTAGCCTGAGGGTTGAGAAACGGCAACTGTGGTGTTATTGGGATTACCATACCCATCATTGTCTAGATCTCTGTACCATGTCAGAGGAATACCACCAGTGTTACAACTGCCATCATCTATAGTGGCGTTAGGATCGTAATTACTGGCGTTAGGATCTGTACATCCTAAAACTTGACTTTCAGGAAAGTACATGGAATAATCTTCTACTTGACCTGTGGAAGGATCTGTACATCCATCAGCAGAAATAGAAGAGGTGGATACGATGACTCTCATTCTCAGTAATTCACCGAGTACAGGATTGGCAGCAGTATTGAGTGTGACGCCAAGGTTACCGTTACCAGAAAAAGAAAACAGGGCAGAGGCTTCTCCACTATCTGAGAAATCTCCATCATCATTATAGTCCACAAAAAATCTTAAACGTGTAACATTGGAGACGCCGACGATCATGTTGTAGCTAGTGCCAGGTTCCACAACTGCCACGGCAGTACAGACAAAGTTCTCATAGAGTCCTGTGACCGTTGAGCTGTTTGACATACCATTGAGATTTACACCGGTTATACCACCACTACCTCCACTTCCTGAGCCTGGTGTGCATATGGTGGATGGTGGAGCTTGTACATCCACATAGCCCATATGAGTGTCAGACCCAGCGGAATTTGTACTTGTAATGGTGACAAGATGCATACCAGTGGTATTATAAGTCACGCTTGGTTTTTCATTTGTGGAGGAAACTGGAGACCCACCAGTAAAGGTCCAAGTTCTCGTGGCTCCATATTGCGATTGATCTTCATATACTACAGTGCTTCCAGAACAAATGGACATTGCACTCTGAAAGAAATTTGCAGTAGGGGCTCCTAGGGTGGAACAATTATTCAGATAGTTCATTGAATTCAATCTGCTGTCTATTTTATTTTTTGAAGCGGCAGACCAGTTTTCTGTCACTGTGACCGAAGGAGCCATTATGAAGTCAGTTCCTGAGCCGTCGTGGTTAGCACTGAAATTATGCGCCTTTTCATGGGTGACCATAATAGCAATACTTGCAGCAGTAGAAGTGTAATCTTCCAGTAGATGGTGCCAGCCTGGTGTATAGGCAAGACCTACAGTTCCACTGCTACCTCCGAAGGTTATATCTCGATCTGTCCAGAGACTTGCAAGGTTATAATCCACACCGAAGCCACCATTTGCGCCTCCAGTATTGCCACCTCCCTGATTACCACTCCTAGCCCAAGTTCGAAAATTACCTAATAAGGTAGAGGCATTAGTCGTATTGGTATTGGGGCTCAGCGGATTATTGTTTACAGTAGTTGGGAAATAGTGAGCTACTACATCAAATTCTACATTATAGGTAAACTCAGATCTGTAATGGGTCTGAACATTATTCAGAACACCTAAGTTGTGATTTTCTGTTGCAGTATTATTACCATACTTGGTGATCATATTTCTGGTATTGGCGATGGCCAATTCTATGATTTTACAGTTGGTGATGGTTTTAGTAGGTAAGAAATTATTTGCTTGTTGCATCGTTTCATCCACCCCACATTTGTGTTCCTTATCTGGAATCACAGCATTGATGTCATAAGTTACATATAAGCCTTTTGGTGCTGAGGGCACTAGATAATGTAAGGGTTCTATATAGGTTGTATTTTGGCCCTCTTTGATGAATCCATACAAGAAATCGTCATTGAGGGTCAGACTTACGATGCCTCCAGATCTTAGACTGCCCCCTAGGAGAAGCGGTTTCTTTTTTGACTTATATCGTAGAGTGATATTGTCTTGGAACAGATTCATATCGTAGGATCTTTGATCTAGATTCAACTTGAGATAGGGATTAGCAGTCGAAATATCGACTTGCTCCTTCTTGACCTCTATTTCAAATACCTCATAAGCTGTCAGAAACTTGTCCAAGGCCGTGCTGTAAGTATTAGATTTATTATAACCAGCTAGATTGTCAGTAGTATGGGTATGTATTTTTTTACCTGTAAGGACATTTTGCGCAAGTAAAGCTGTATTAAGGGTCAGACATAAAACAGAGAAACTAATGATCAGTTTCGTTTTGTAGATTATCATCAATGGTGGCTTTTGTAATAACAAATTTAAAAATTCAAAACCTTAATAAATAGGGGGTTTACCCTTTATTAGCAAGTTGTCCGCAAGCTGCATCTATGTCTTTGCCACGGCTTCGTCTTATGGTCACCATAATGCCTCTATTTGTCAAGTACTTGGCAAATTCATCTATCCTTGATGCTTTAGATTTCTCAAAATTCACGCCACTTATATTATTGTATTCAATAATATTAAGTCGGACTGGAAATATTTTGCAGAATTTCAGAAGATTGGCGGCATCTTCCAGGGTATCATTAAAGTTCTGAAAGGCAATGTATTCATAGCTTATACGGTTGCCAGTCTCTTTATGAAAGTAAGATAAAGCATCCATGAGTGATTGTAAATTATTCTGGTCATTAATAGGCATAATCGTACTCCGCTTTACATCATCAGCGGCATGAAGAGATAAGGCGAGATTGAATCTGACCTTATCATCAGCTAGTTTTCGGATCATCTTGGCTAGTCCCACCGTGCTTACTGTGATTCTTTTGGGAGACATCCCCAAGCCTTCTGGTGAGGTAATGTGCTCTATGCTCTGTAAGACATTATTGTAATTGAGTAGAGGCTCGCCCATGCCCATATAGACAATATTAGTGAGATTGTGTCCATAGTTTTCCTGGGTCTGCTGATTGACTAATACGACCTGGTCGTAAATCTCGGAAGCGTCCAGATTTCTGACCCTTTTCATCTTGCCGGTGGCACAGAAACTACAATTCAGACTGCAACCCACCTGTGATGAGACGCATACTGTATATCTGTTATCGTTTCTCACTGGTATTAGAACGGATTCCACCAGCAAATCGTCGTGTAGCTTCATCCGACTTTTGATAGTACCATCGATACTTTTTTGGATGTGATCCACCTGAACCGGTAGAATGGTGAAATTCTGGTCCAGAAAAGCCAAGATATCTTTAGGTAGATTTTTGAAATTCTGGAAACTGACCCTCCTCTTCTTCCATATCCAGTCCCAGATCTGATCCACTCTGTACCGAGGCCAGCCCTGCTCGAGTATCAGTTCCGTCAAGGCTTCCTTGGTCAAAGTTCTTATATCAGCCTTGTAAGTCTTATCCATATGGTCTTAAGTACGATGAAATCAAGTAGTTACACAGTTATGCAGAGTATTCTATCTTTGTACAAAGATACATTTCAGACAAGCTTATAAATGGCCTTAGCACTTACTATTCTGTTCTTTCTTGTCTTATCAGCCTTCTTTTCGGGCTCTGAGATTGCCTTTATTTCGGCTAATAAGCTGGGAATTGCTGTAAAAATGGAAGAGAATACGAGAAGTGGGAATATCATAGCTCGATTCTATGAGAAACCTGAGTCATTTCTGGGTGCCATGCTGGTAGGTAACAATATAGCCTTGGTGGCCTTTACCTATTTTGCGACTATGGCGCTTACGATGATGCTCGGCCATTATTTGGGCGAAGGGCCGATTTCGTTGATTATATATACGCTGATCATAACGGTGGTGGTGTTGATAGCGGGAGAGTTTGGGCCTAAGACCTGGTTCAGTATGGGTAGTACGAGAAAGCTGTATAGTCTTGCTTATCCGTTGGCCTTTTTCAAGTGGTGGCTTACCATCCCGACCTTCTTCATGATAGGCTTGTCCAATTTTATGCTAAGACGCTTTATAAAAGTACCCGTATCAACAGCGGAAGAAGCGCTGAACAGAGTGGATTTGCGTCATTTCATAGCCGATAGCATCAGTGACGATCAAGATGACATCGACAAGGATATATTGACTAATGCCCTTAATCTAGGGCATAATAAGGTCTCACACTGCATGGTGCCTCGTACGGAAATAGTCTCGATAGACAAGAGTGACAGCCTGGAAGAGTTAATCAGAGTATTCAGAGAATCCAATCTCTCCAGGATCATAGTAACCGATGGTGATGTGGATAACATCGTGGGCTATATTCATCATCAGCAATTATTGAGTGATCCCAAGACGGTCAGAAAAATCGTTCTGGAGATTCTATATGTACCCGGAGTGATGAATCTCAAAGAGCTGATGTCGCAATTCATCAAGGATGGTTCTACGATTGCTTGTGTGGTGGACGAGTTCGGTGGGACAGCGGGCATTATCACGCTAGAGGATATATTAGAAGAAATTTTTGGGGAGATAGAAGACGAGCATGACAAGGAGGATCATGTGATGCAGCAGCTCAGTGAAAATGAGTATTTATTTTCTGGAAGATTGGAAGTGGATCACATCAATGAAACTTTTCCTGAACTCAATATCCCAGAAGGAGAACACCAAACATTATCTGGTTATATCGTGATGACTTCTGAGGACATTCCTCAGCTCGGAGAGCAAGTAACTCTCGGTAATTATTGTTTCAAGATCGAGGAGGTGGATGAGACTAAGATTGAGATAGTGAGAGTGGTTAAGATTTCGGAAGAGGAAGGTCAAGCGCTTTGAAATTTAGAACCAGTTAAGAACCAGCTCATTCTTTATTTTAATCCTAATCAGATGTCCAAGCTGAAAAAATATTCTGGAGATTTATTACTGGCTGTAAAAAGCAAGAAGAGACCACAACAATCCAATTCTCATTGGCTGCAGCTACAATTAAGTCGTTGAAAACCACACTGGACAATGATGAGAAGAAAAAAAATTCTGGATCAATATCTATAATGCTTATCACCAGATTCTAAGAAAGCAAAGTCACAACAAGCGCGATATTTATAAGCAAAGATTATTCGTCATCGCTGGAGACAACTACAGCTTGGATGATTTGGAACATAGAATCTTAAGAAGTACTTTATCGTCATATAGAGAAACGAAACTCAACTAGTATTTCTCTTAGCCTTGAGTGATGAGCCTCATAGGCACAAGATGACCTCAATCTTAAAATTAGTTGCCAATGTCCATTTCAATGAAAGCGGTAATGAGGTCTGGGGATGACTAAGGTTCCTTCATTAAAAAAGCAAGGTTTACTCGTTTTCATCTGCTTGATCGGCGGAGCAGTCAGTCATCCTTCAGGTGCTAAGCGAGAGCGGCAGGTCATTTTTCACCAAGCTAGGCTGGCCGTATAGTTATTAACCCTTAATTTATACTGAGCTCTAACCCGTGCATACACCCATTTATGCGAGAAGGGAAATATACAAACTTGAATTACTGTTATATTGTAAACAAAACAGTGTCTCATGAGAAATTTAATTTTCCTGCTCCCCGTTTTTAGTTTGGTCTTTCTGTCTTGCAATGACAGTGACATTGCTTATGAGGATAGAATAAAATCATTGCAAGATGAGATTGCTTATCTTCAAGAATCCAATGGCACCATGCTGGATAGAATGACGGAGCTGGCTGTAATCAACAGTGAAGATGCTTCCACTATTAACGAATCCCTGAAGCAGATGGGAGAGCAACAAGAATACATCTCTGAACTGACCAATAAGATTCATCAGAAAGATTCTGTAAATTTTGCACTGGTTTCTAATTTGAAAAGTTCTCTGATCGATGTCAATGACGATGATGTACAGATAGAAGTGAAGGGTAGTGCAGTCTATGTGTCCTTGTCAGATAAATTGCTCTTCAGGTCAGCTAGTGCCAAAGTCAGTTCTGATGCCTATTATGTACTAGGCAAGGTGGCCAAGATCATCAATGACCAACCAGAGATACAGGTATTGGTCCAAGGGCATACTGATGACCTTCCCATCGCTAATAAGCATTATAGAGACAATTGGGATTTGAGTACCAGCAGAGCCTTGTCAGTCATCAGAATCTTACAAGATAAATACGAGGTTTACCCAGGTAAACTTACTGCTGCGGGCAGAGGAGAGTTTGACCCTAAGATAGATAACGATGATGCCGCGGGTAGAAAAGCGAACAGAAGAACAGAGATTATTCTGAAGCCGCAGTTAGGGCAGTTCTTTGAGTTACTGACTGTGCCAGAGCTGCAGGACCTGGAGACCTGATGAAGTGATAACATAAAGCGAACAATTATTAGCCTTTATAGGCGAGCTGCATAAAGAGGGTGATTGGACTTGGTAGGTCTGATCACCTTTTCTTTGTTCGGTATAGTTCCATAGTTGTACCATTTAATCATGACTAGATAGAATTAAGTACAATGTAGTATACACAGAAGAGTTCTTTGATTTAATCGTCTTGCTCCTTCTTTTATTTGGTATGAGAAATTGAAAATCAGCCAATTGTATGGCTTGAACACAATACAGTTATTTTATTCATCTTTGCGGCTTCTTAGGACTAAACCTAGGTATATACATATATGGAATCCATTAGAAATATAGCCATCATTGCCCATGTCGATCATGGCAAGACTACATTGGTAGATAAGATAATTCACGAATGCAATGTACTGGACCCTAGAGATGATAAGGGTGAGCTTATCCTGGATAATAATGACCAGGAACGAGAAAGAGGTATCACGATCGTATCCAAGAATGTGGCTGCCATGTATAATGGTGTCAAAATCAACATCATAGATACACCTGGTCACGCTGATTTTGGGGGAGAAGTAGAGCGAGTACTCAAGATGGCCGATGGGGTCTTACTACTCGTAGATGCCTTTGAAGGGCCTATGCCACAGACCAGATTCGTATTGAGTAAAGCGATACAGCTAGGGCTCAAGCCGATAGTCGTGGTCAATAAGGTGGACAAGGAAAATTGTAAGCCAGAAGATGTACAAGGAGATGTATTCGACTTGATGTTCAATCTGGATGCGACAGAAGACCAGTTGGATTTTGTCACGCTATTCGGATCGTCCAAGTTTGGGTGGATGAGTTTTGATTATGAGAAGAAGACAGATAATATAGTTCCCCTACTACAAGCAGTTGTGGACAACATCCCAGAAGCGCCTTACCAAGAAGGCACACCGCAAATGCAGATTACTTCTTTGGACTTTTCGAAGTTTACGGGAAGGATTGCGATCGGCAGAATTTTCAGAGGTGATCTGAATGTCGGGCAGGACTTGATGCTGTGCAAGCGGGATGGTGTACAGAAGAAAGTGAGAATCAAGGAGCTATTTGTCTTTGAGGGACTAGGCAGGAAAAAAGTAGAGACGGCTAGGAGTGGAGACATCTGTGCCATTGTGGGAATAGAGGGTTTTGATATCGGGGATACTATCACAGATCTGGAGAATCCAGAAGCGTTGCCACACCTCAAGGTGGATGAGCCTACGATGAGTATGCTTTTCACGATCAATAATTCTCCGTTCTTCGGGAAGGAGGGAAAGTTTGTGACATCACGACATCTCAGAGATAGATTGTATAAGGAAACAGAAAAGAACCTGGCACTAAGAGTTGAGGATACGGCGACGGAGGATAAGTTTACGGTATATGGTAGAGGCGTTCTTCACTTGTCAGTTCTCATAGAGACGATGCGTAGGGAAGGGTATGAGTTGCAGGTGGGTAAGCCAGAGGTGCTCTTCAAGGAAATAGATGGTAAGAAATGTGAGCCTATGGAGCTTCTGGTTGTGGATGTACCAGAGGAATTTTCTGGCAAGGTGATCGAGCAAGTGACACAGAGAAAAGGAATGCTTAAGATCATGGAGCCGAAGGGGGATCTGCAGCACTTGGAATTTGAGATTCCTTCGAGAGGGCTTATCGGATTGAGAAATAATATGTTGACAGCTACTTCAGGTCAGGCGATTATGACACATAGGTTTGTAAATTACCAGCCGTTTGTAGGAGATATTCCGTCACGTACCAAAGGGTCTATCGTTTCAGGCTTTGAAGGTCAGGCGCTGGCCTTTGCGCTGGATAGATTGCAGGATAGAGGGAAGTTTTTTGTACAGCCTGGTGATCGTGTCTACGTGGGAATGGTGATAGGTGAAAACTCAAAAGCCACTGACATGGAAGTCAATGTCATCAAAGGAAAGAAGCTGACGAATATGCGTAGTTCTGGTGCAGATGATGCAGCGAAGCTGGCACCTAAGATTGTGCACTCGCTGGAGGAAGCGATGGAATATATCCGTGAGGATGAGTATCTGGAGGTGACGCCGGAGAGCTTGCGGATGAGAAAGATCTAGGCGAAGAAAATAATATGGATAGAGAAAAGGGAGCTGTTTTACGGCTCCCTTTTTTTTATATTTCTAAGTTGTTACAACTGCTGATCACTCACTTCACCACCACAATTTTCAGCATTTCTGACTTAGCCTCACTCTGCACGGTCATGAAGTAAATTCCACTCTCTAGATATGGTACACTGAAAGATGTTTCTGATTTGTTGATATCTGGGAGAACACTAATCACCATTCCTTCTGAATTCCGTAATTCATATACCGGTCGTCCTGAAGAACTTGTATTCTTCAGACTGAAAGTACCGTTATTAGGATTAGGAAAAACAACTATACCGGATTCTATTGTGTCCGTTTCCTTTACTGAAGAAGTTATCACATCGATGTCATCAATCAATACTTTCTGCCCGCAATTATTTCTTACAGTCAATCGCACTTCATAACTGCCAGGCTGTGCATATTGGTGAATGGGACTACTTTCATTGCTGAAATTTCCATCGCCAAAGTCCCACGAGTAAAAGCTGACGACATCAAAATTAGAAGTAAACTGTACACGTGCAGCGCTAAGCTCTTCTGCAGTCCAGCCCCCACTGGGCTTATCCAGAATCATTAAGGGGATCACCTTGGTACTACTGCCCAGCTCATTCTCCACTGTCAGGGTGACATTTTTTTCTCCAGCAAAAAGATAACTGAGACTATGCGGTCCGTTCTGATTAGAGGAGGATGGAATCCCGCCGAAACCAAAACTCCATGACTCGCTTAGAATTTTTCCTGTAGAAGTATTCGAAACAAAAATCTCTTCCAGGACACAAGTCTGATTATTAGCAATAAGATTGAAATCTGCTTCTGGCAACTCTATATTCGATTCTGTCACATTTATATTATCAAGAAAAAGGTCACTCCCATTCTGATTGATACCTACGAATTGTATAATTATTTTTGATAATCCAGCATAGGGCCTTAGATCCACGGACTGTGACATCCAGTCGCCCTGCTCTTCAGGCTCATCAAAGGATTCAAAGGAGCTATCCAGTTCTTCTCCATATTTTTCATATATCGTGTCCAGCACAGTCATCCCACAATCACTCAAAATTCTTATCAATAATCCGTCACTCCTGTTACTATAGTCATAGGCCAGATCAAAGGTTAAAGTCAAGTCCTCAGAAGCTTGCGAAAAGTCAAGTGGAATGACATTCAGAAAATCTTCGGAACCTCTTAGTGTATTGGTTTCAAAAGGCATGACACATACATTGGACAGTTGCCCATTGATCTCCACAGCTGGTACGATGCCCCAACTCACTGCATTTTCACTATCCGAATACCAGAAATCAGGTAATTCAATATTGGATCCGCTGAAGGTTTCCCTGAAGGGTAAGTTTTCGCCATTTTCAAAATAAGCTTGAACCTGCATATCCAAAGTATCATTTTGCGTCAGTCGCTCGCCATCTCTTTCTAACCATACCACGATATCATAAGCTGTATTTTCAGCAAATTCAAAAGGCACGTTAAAAGTATGGACCAAAGTATCTTCTGGCTGTATTGTCAACTGTATGTTCTCTGATGCAACGGTCATCCCATTTACTTGATACAGCACTTCAAAATTATTCAACGGTTCCAAACCATAATTAATGATGTCTATTGATATATTTTCCAATAGTGGCCCTTCGCATAGAATATAATTGCCATCATTAGTCAGATTGATGGAACTGACAGTCAAGTCCTTATCCAACTTGCAATTTTCTAAGCCAATACCACCAGAACCTATTGCGATGGACCTTTGGCTTTTGATATTGTCATCATAATTGGCTGAGACTGCAAACCATTCTCTTTCAAAAGAATTCTCAATACTCGCCGTGTAAAAAGTATCAACTATACTGGTCAGAAATTCCATTCGCTTGTCTCCCAGCTTATAAATGTCATAGCTGGTTGCGTCATCAGTCCTGCCCCAAGTCAGATTCAAATTATCAAAACATACAGCAGATATTTCTAATTGTCTAGGTACTTCTGCAATAGTGAAAGCTTGGCTAATTACTTCTTGGTTCCCTCTTCTTACCTTGATTAAGGCTTGATTTGTTCTTACAGAAGGCAGGGCAAATTCTTTATAGAGTCTAGTGGAGGTACCTGAGACCGTGGTCCACACTGATCCATTATCCAGAGAATATTCTACTGAATAAGTCTCATCAGAAGGTACAGCATCCCAATGCACTCTCAGTACTGTACCAAGCTGTAGCTGTTCTCCACCTATGGGATAAGTGAGATAAAATTCATCAGAGATGTGCTCCCATGTCAGAAAGTATTCCTTTACTCCGAATGGAATGACACTACCTGTCACTTCCAGTAGATATTCACCAGCGGTAGGGTCGGCGATGGCTATCTGTTCCATATTATTGAGCCCATCTATACCGGTTGTGGCATCCATTCTCAGTGAACTAGGATCCGGATCAGAATTCAGCACATAAGGGAAATGGTCAGCTCCATCTGGTCCTACAATTTTAGTATCCAGATCATTTATCAATGCTTGCGATACACCTGGTTGTGAAGCAGGGTCTTTCCAGTAGACCATTACTCGAGTTTCTTTAGTGCCAGGAGGAATGGATAAAGTATGTTCGACGATGGCACCATTTGAAACTTCACTAAGTTCGTATTTTTTTTGTTCGATGGCGAGCGCTGCTCGGTAAGCATTCACACTGCCCCACCCAAAGATGAAATCAGGCCCTTTATTCCCAAGGTCATTTGCGGTATTGAGCATTAAGGTTTTCAGTAGAGCTGCATCAGCGATCTCTTGGTTATTGTTATCCTGGTAGGCCTGGTGTAGCATGGCCATCACACCTGCTACCAAAGGTGCTGAGAATGAAGTTCCACTAGTTGTGGCATATCTGTTATTGCTAGTTGTGGAGGTGAGGCTTTGGCCGTGAGCGGTTATATCTGGTTTGATTCTACCATCATAGGCAGGTCCTCTACTGCTACTTGCAGCGATGCCAGTGGTATTAGTAGTGCTACCTACAGCGATGACATTTTTGCCTTGTTTATGACCGCCTGTAATATTCGCCCATTGATCTCCAGCACCATAGCCGCAAGACTCGCCATTACTATTACCAGCAGAAAAAACGTGCATCAATGTTGCATTATCAAAGCATTGATCATCGACCGTTCGAGTCGTATTAGTATAACCTGCGTTACATCCGTTACTGTAAGAAGAATTGGTGACCAGAACATTTTCATCAAAATGCAAATCCATGGTATTATCCAAGAAGTTAGCTCTATAGTTGATGACAAATAATTTTGCTTCTGTGGCCATTCCTTGAATTTCAGGATTGAGATTTGCTGCACCGCACATGACGCCTGACACAAGATCTGCGTGGGTGGCAAGAGGGCTGCCTTCGATTTCCTGGTTAAGTCTTCCAGTGAAATCGATATGTGGCCCTACATCTCCATCGTCTCT
>Ga0114956_1002089_pt1 | contig 15824 bp, 15 predicted proteins | sample MaitaG_FD_87304 | JGI IMG/M metagenome (GOLD analysis project Ga0114956, IMG submission 87304) | Marine algal microbial communities from Maine, USA - Maine_Asex2 metaG | ecosystem: Host-associated > Algae > Red algae > Unclassified | place: Maine, USA | collected 2015-01-05 | reverse complement strand
TCTCGTCTTAGATGGTGCTATGGGAACCATGTTGCAGCGTTATAATTTTACCGAAGCAGATTTTCGTGGAGAACGCTTTAAAAACTATCCATCACCATTGCAAGGTAATAACGATTTATTGTCTTTAACGCAACCAGAAGCCATCTCAGATATTCATAGAAAATACTTTGAGGCTGGAGCAGATATTGTAGAAACCAATACATTTTCGGGTACTACAATTGCGATGGCAGATTATAGTATGGAAGATTTAGTTTACGAACTAAACTACGAATCTGCTAAAATTGCCAAACAAGTAGCAAATGAGTTTAGTAAGCAAAATCCAAATAAGCCAAGGTTTGTGGCAGGAAGTATTGGTCCAACAAATAGAACAGCAAGTTTATCTCCAGATGTTAATAGACCAGAATACAGAGCAATAACTTTTGATGAGTTGCGTATAACTTACAAACAGCAAACAGAAGCGTTATTAGATGGTGGTGTAGATTTACTTTTAGTAGAAACTATTTTCGATACTTTAAATGCAAAAGCAGCACTTTTTGCTATTGAAGAAGTTAAAGAAGAACGCAATATAGAGATTCCAATTATGGTTTCTGGTACCATTACAGACGCTTCTGGGCGTACATTATCTGGGCAAACAGTAGAAGCTTTTTTAGCTTCAGTATCTCATATTCCATTATTGAGCGTTGGTTTTAATTGTGCTTTAGGAGCACAACAACTACAACCTTATTTAAAACGTTTGTCTCAAGAAACTCAATTTTACACATCTGCACATCCTAATGCAGGATTACCAAATGCTTTTGGAGAATATGAAGAGACTCCCGAAGAAATGCAAGGCTATATTGAATCATATTTAAAAGACAATTTAATAAATATTATTGGTGGTTGTTGCGGTACAAATCCAGAGCATATAAAAGCAATTGCTGAAGTCGCTGCAAAATATCAACCAAGAAAGCTTTTTGTTAATGCATAGATAGAATATTTATAAATTAGAAATAATGATTTTAGAAGTAGCCATATTAAATATAAAAGAAGGACTTTCAGAAAAATTTGAAGCTACTTTTAATAAAGCTGAAAAACTAATTTCCTCTATTAAAGGATACAAATCACACCAACTTAAAAAATGTGTGGAAGAAGATAATAAATATATTTTATTAGTGAATTGGGAAACAATTGAAGCTCACGAAATAGGATTTAGAAAATCTGAAAACTACAAAGAATGGAAAACATTATGACATCATTTTTACCAACCATTTCCAATAGTACAACATTATATATAATGGAAACTAAAAGATAGGAATAGCTATTGTCACTTCGAGTGATTTTTGAGGAACGAGAAAATAGTATCGAGAAGTAATAACTATGATTAAACAAAATACATATCTAACACTTTCTGGTTTAGAACCTTTAGTCGTTACACCAGAATCCAACTTCATAAACGTTGGTGAACGAACAAATGTCACAGGTTCGCGTAAATTTTTACGACTTATAAAAGAAGAAAAATATAGTGAAGCTTTAGAAGTCGCCAGAGACCAGGTAGAAGGTGGTGCACAAATTTTAGATGTTAATATGGACGAAGGGATGCTTGATGGCGTCCATGCCATGACTACCTTTTTAAATTTAATAGCATCAGAGCCAGACATTTCCAGAATACCAATAATGATTGACAGCTCTAAGTGGGAAATCATAGAAGCAGGTTTAAAAGTGGTTCAAGGCAAATCTGTTGTAAATTCTATAAGTTTAAAAGAAGGCGAAGCTAATTTTAAGCACCAAGCCAAATTAGTAAAACGTTATGGTGCTGCAGTAATAGTTATGGCTTTCGACGAGGATGGTCAAGCAGACACTTACAACAGGCGTATAGAAATTTGTAAACGCTCTTACGATATTTTAGTAAATGAGGTTGGCTTTCCAGCGCAAGATATTATTTTCGATCCTAATATTTTTCCTGTTGCAACAGGAATGGAAGAGCACAGAAAAAATGCTTTAGATTTCTTCAACGCTACAAAATGGATTCGCGAAAATTTACCTTACGCAAACGTTTCTGGAGGCGTAAGTAATGTCTCTTTTAGCTTTCGCGGAAACAATACTGTGCGAGAAGCTATGCACTCTTCATTTTTATACCATGCTATTAAAAACGGAATGAATTTGGGTATTGTAAATCCAACAATGCTTGAGATTTACGACCAAATTAATCCAGAATTATTACAGTGTGTAGAAGATGTTTTGTTTGATAGAAGAGAGGATGCAACAGAACGTTTACTAGATTATGCAGAAACTGTAAAAGACAATTATAAAGCTGCGGAAGTCACTATTCAAGAATGGAGAAGCGAGCCACTTCAAAAAAGAATAACGCATGCATTAGTAAAAGGTATTGATGCCTTTATTATTGAAGATGTTGAACAGGCAAGACAGAGTGCAAAAAGACCTATAGAAGTTATTGAAGGACATTTAATGATTGGTATGAGTGTAGTTGGCGATTTATTTGGAAGCGGAAAAATGTTTTTGCCACAAGTAGTAAAATCTGCAAGAGTAATGAAAAAAGCAGTCGCTTATTTACAACCTTTTATTGAAGCAGAGAAAGACGGAAAACAAGAATTTGCTGGTAAAATTTTAATGGCAACTGTAAAAGGAGATGTACACGATATTGGTAAAAATATTGTAAGTGTTGTTTTAGGCTGTAATAATTACGAAATTATCGATTTGGGCGTAATGGTGCCACCAGAAAAAATAATTGAGACAGCAATAAAAGAGCAAGTAGATATTATAGGATTAAGTGGTTTAATAACACCCTCTTTAGACGAGATGGTTTATGTGTCTAAAGAAATGGAAAAACAGAAGGTAACCATTCCATTAATTATAGGTGGAGCCACAACATCTAAAGCACATACCGCTGTAAAAATTGCACCACACAATCAAAACACAGTGGTGCATATAAATGATGCATCGCGAGCAGTAACAGTTGTTGGAGAATTACTTCAGAAAAACAATAAAGTTTATAAAGAACAAATTAGGACAGAATACGATAAATTTAGAGAGCAGTTTTTAAACCGAACCAAACAAAAAGAATACATTTCTATTGAAGAAGCTAGAAAGAGAAAATATAAAATAGATTGGGAAACATCAGACATTGTAAAGCCAAAGCGTTTAGGAATACAAACCATCCAAGACTTTGATATTACTAGGCTTGAAGATTTTATAGATTGGTCTCCATTTTTTAGAAGTTGGGATTTACATGGTAAATATCCAGATATTTTAACAGATACTATTGTTGGTACACAGGCCACAGAATTATTTGCAGATGCCCAAGAATTACTACAAAAAATTTTTAAAGAGAAGCTTTTAAAAGCGAAAGCCATTTTTGGATTGTTTCCTGCAAACTCGGTTAATGATGATGATATCCAGCTAACAATAGGAAGCAATAATGCTGACTTTAAAAATAAAGTTGATAATAGTACATTAACCTTTTTAACACTTCGCCAACAACTTAAAAAACGAGAAGGAATCCCAAACCATGCTTTAGCAGATTTTATAGCACCAAAGGAAACAGGTATTCAAGATTATATGGGTGCATTTTGCGTCTCAACAGGTTTTGGTACCGCAGCATTAGCTAAGCAATTTGAAGACGATAACGATGATTACAATTCTATAATGATTAAAGCATTAGCAGATAGATTGGCTGAGGCTTTTGCAGAATACTTACATAAAGAAGTTAGAACAATACATTGGGCTTATGCATCTAATGAGACATTAACCAATAAAGATTTAATTAAAGAGCAATATAAAGGTATTCGTCCAGCTCCTGGATATCCTGCATGCCCAGATCATTTAGAGAAAAAAACTATTTGGAAACTTTTAAATATTAAAAAGGAAATAGGTGTAACCTTAACCGAAAGTTTAGCCATGTGGCCAGCTGCAAGTGTAAGTGGTTATTATTTTGGAAATAAAGAAGCCAAATACTTTGGACTTGGAAAAATAAAAGAAGACCAATTAATAGATTATGCAAAAAGGAGAAATGTTAGTAAAGCTGTTGCAGAGAAATGGTTGAACCCAAATTTAGCAGAATAATTACAAAGTAGTAGGAAGGTAACACCAAAAAATAAGTAGTAACTTAAAGCGATCCCTGCTTTCGCAGGTATTTATCATGAAAGTAACAAAACATATAAAAAAAGCCAACGGAAAGACATTATTTTCTTTCGAAATTATTCCGCCTAAAAAAGGTAATAATATCCAAGAATTATACAATAATATAGATCCATTAATGGAGTTTAATCCACCTTTTATAGATGTAACAACTTCACGAGAGGAATATATTTATATTGAAAAAGAAGGGCTTTTAGATAGAAAAATCACAAGAATGCGTCCTGGAACAGTTGGTATTTGCGCAGCCATTAAACACAAGTACGATGTAGACACTGTGCCTCATGTTTTGTGTGGTGGTTTTAGTAAAGAGGAAACAGAATATTTACTTGTAGATTGTCATTATTTGGGTATCGATAATGTAATGGCCTTGAGAGGAGATGCGATGAGTCATCAAAAATATTTTGAAGCTACAAAAGGTGGACATCAATATGCGACGCAATTGGTGAGTCAGATTCAAAACTTAAACTGTGGAACATATTTGCACGAAGTTATTGATGCAGATGATAAATCCAATTTTTGCATTGGCGTTGCTGGATATCCCGAAAAACATCTAGAAGCCCCTTCCTTACAAACAGATTTAAAACGTTTAAAAGAAAAAGTTGATGCTGGAGCAGATTATGTTGTTACACAAATGTTTTTTGATAATAAAAAGTACTTCGATTTTGTAGATGCAGCAAGAAAAGAAGGTATTAATGTGCCAATAATTCCAGGCGTAAAACCAATTTCAATTAAGCGTCACTTACAACTGTTGCCTCAAGTTTTTAAAATAGATTTACCTCAAGATCTTATCCATGGTGTCGAAAAATGTGCAGATAATAAACAAGTTAGACAAGTTGGTATAGAATGGGCAATACAGCAATCTAAAGAGTTGCTAGCTGCAGGTGTTCCTGTATTGCATTATTATTCTATGGGGAAAAGTGACAATATAAAGAGTATAGCATCTCAGCTTTTTTAAATATAAAACAATTACTTTTATAGCATGCTTTCAAAAAAAACAAAATACGGAATTAAGGCACTTACTTACCTAGCAAAACAAGAGGCAAAAGTTCCTGTTAGAATTGCTACAATATCTGAAAGCGAAAATATCTCTTTAAAATTTTTAGAAAGTATTTTATTATCACTTCGTAAAAATGGTTTTTTACGTTCCAAAAAAGGGAAAGGCGGTGGTTATTATTTATTAAAAGATCCTAAAGATATTTCTATGACAACTATTATGCGAGTTCTTGAAGGTCCAATTGCTATGGTTCCTTGCGTGAGCTTAAATTTCTACGCAAAGTGCAACGATTGCCCAGACGAAAATGCTTGTGCTGTTAATAAGCTTATGCTTAAAGTGCGCGATAGTACCTTAGAAATTTTTAGAAATACTACATTGGCAGATTTATGTAATTAGCATATTCGCAATAAACCTCACTAATTTTTATATTATTCTTCTTGATTTGTAAGCTCTAAACGTTTAGATTTGCACAATACCCTATTAAACTTATAGGGTAATACGATTAAATATAAAAATTTAGTATGGAAAACGTAATAAATTCAAAAGTAAGTTTAAAAAAAGAAAAGCAATCTTCTTCATCAACCATTAAAAGAAGTATAATAAAAACTGTAAGTTGGCGTGCAGTTGGTACAATAACAACAGTTACAATTTCGTACATAATAACAGGAACAATGGCTTTAGCTTTCTCAATTGGAGGTATAGAATTAGTGTCTAAAATGGTATTATATTTCTTTCATGAACGTGCTTGGGAAAAAATTAAATGGGGAAAATAATGGCTTTAGATTTAAATAAAATAAACAAAGATTTACAAAATAAAACACCTAAACAAATTGTAGAATGGGCTATTAGTTTTGCTAAATCTCCAGTAGTAACTACTAATTTTAGACCGTATGAAGCTGCGATTTTAAAAGTTACAAGCGACATTAAAAACAATATTAATGTTATTTGGTGCGATACAGGTTATAACACACCAAACACCTATAAGCATGCTCAAGAAGTTATAAAAACTTTAAATCTTAATATAAAATTATACGTGCCTAAGCAAACTACAGCACATCGTGATGTGGTTTTAGGAATTCCAGATATTAACGATTCTAAACATAAAAAATTTACAGAGCAAGTAAAGTTAGAGCCTTTTAAACGTGCCATGGCAGAACACAAACCAGACGTTTGGTTCACTAATTTACGCAAAGGGCAAACCGCTTTTAGAGATAGTATAAATATTGTTTCTAAAGATAAAAACGGTGTTTTAAAAATAAGCCCGTTTTATAATTGGACAGATAAAGAACTGGATGTTTATTTGGAAGAAAACAACTTGCCTAACGAATTTAAATATTTCGATCCAACAAAACAATTAGAAAATAGAGAGTGTGGTTTACACGCTTAATAATATAGAATTATAAAGATGAAAGACACATCAAAAATAAATCCACTAGAAAACGAAGCCATATATATTATGCGAGAAGTTGCTGCTCAATTTGAGAAACCAGTACTCTTGTTTTCTGGAGGTAAAGATTCCATTACATTAGTACGTTTAGCACAAAAAGCATTTTACCCAGCTAAAATTCCATTTCCATTAATGCATATAGATACTGGGCATAATTTTCCTGAAACTATAGAATTTAGAGATCGTTTAGTTAAAGAATTGGGCTTAGAGCTTATTGTTAGGGATGTACAAGATTCCATAGACGAAGGAAAGGTTAAAGAAGAATCTGGCAGATACGCCAGTAGAAACCAACTACAAACAACCACACTTTTAGATGCAATAGAGGAGTTTAAGTTTGATGCTTGTATTGGTGGTGCCCGAAGAGACGAAGAAAAAGCACGAGCTAAAGAACGTATTTTCTCTGTTCGAGATGATTTCGGACAATGGGACGAAAAAAACCAGCGCCCTGAACTATTCGATATGCTTAACGGTAATATAGAATTAGGGCAAAATGTGCGAGTGTTTCCAATTTCTAACTGGACGGAATTAGATGTGTGGTCTTACATTCAAAAAGAACAAATTGAAATTCCTTCAATCTATTTTGCACACACAAGAGCTACTTTTTTAAGAGATGGGTTAATATGGTCTGCAGATGATGATGTGGTTTATAGAGATGAAAGTGAAGAAGTTGAAGATAGAATTGTACGTTTTAGAACAGTTGGAGACATGAGTTGTACCGCAGCAGTATTATCTGAAGCAGCAGATATTTCTAGCGTTGTTCAAGAAATAAGAGAATCTACAATTTCAGAAAGAGGCGCAAGAATAGACGATAAACGCTCTGAAGCTGCAATGGAAAAACGAAAACAACAAGGCTATTTCTAATTCAAAAACCCCAATAGCACTCTTAACTTGGCATCATAGAATAAATATTAATTTTAAAAATATACCTGTAAAGAATTCCCTCTCCTTAGGAGATGGTTTGGAAAAGTAATGGAAGTTTTAAAAATAGCAACTGCAGGTAGTGTAGACGATGGTAAAAGCACCTTAATAGGACGCTTACTGTACGATACAAAGTCGTTAACATCAGATAAATTAGAGGCCATAGAACAAAAAAGTAAGCAATTAGGTTACGATTATTTAGATTTTTCTTTGGCAACCGATGGTTTAATAGCAGAAAGAGAACAAGGTATTACAATTGATGTAGCACATATTTATTTCTCTACAGCAAATAAAAGTTACATTATTGCAGACACGCCTGGCCACGTAGAATACACACGTAATATGGTTACAGGTGCTTCAACTTCTCAAGTAGCTATTGTATTAATCGATGCTAGAAAGGGTGTGATTGAGCAAACCAATCGTCATTTTTTTATAAATAATTTATTGCGCATAAAGACAGTAATTGTTGCCATAAATAAAATGGATTTAGTAGATTTTTCTGAAGAAAAGTATAACGCCATAAAAGCAGATTTCGAAACTTTAATGAGTAAGCGAGATTATCAAGATCAAAAAATATCCTTTATTCCAGTAAGTGCCTTAAAAGGAGATAATGTTGTTAATAAATCTAGTAATACACCTTGGTTTAAAGGCGAAACTTTATTAGAAAATTTAGAAAGTATAGATAATCAAGACATCTATAACACTGGAACGCCAAGATTTCCTGTGCAGTATGTTATCCGTCCAAAAACTGATGGTTTTCATGATTTTAGGGGTTATGCAGGAAAGGTATACGGCGGAGAATTGAGTGTGGGAGACGATGTTGTAATATTACCATCAAAAACCAAATCTAAAATAAAAGACATTCATTTTTACGATACCAAAGTTCAGACGGCTTCGCGTCGTTCCTCTGTATTAATTACACTTGAAAATGATGTAAACATAAGCCGTGGCGACATGATTGTTAAAGCAAGCGATTTGCCTACAATAGACAAGCATTTTACTGCAACAATTTCGTGGATGGATTCTCAAAATCTTACCGCAGGAAATAAATATATTGTTCAACATGGTGTAAATAAAGTTTTGGCAAAAGTGGATACTATTCATCATAAAATTAATCCAGACTATTCTGGTATAGACGAAACAGTTAGTGCTCTTTCAATTAACGATATAGCTTCAGTTTCTTTTAAATTAAATAAGCCAATATTTTATGATGCTTTTAAAGCACATCGAACCAATGGTTCTTTTATTATAATAGATTCGAAAACTAATAATACTGTAGGCGCAGGATTTATTCAGTAATTGTAAACTAAAAATAAAATAATAAAATTTTAATTTATCCTATTAAATCTATAGGAGCAATATAGTAAATATGCAAAGCTTTAGAACAGAAATAGAAAATCCAGTAGTAGAAAAGGATGTTATAGAATTAGCCAATAAAATAGCACTTTTTAACGATGGAAAAATAGACGAAGAGAAATTTAGAAGTCTTCGTCTTGCTAGAGGAGTTTACGGTCAGCGTCAAGAAGGTGTACAAATGATTCGGATAAAATTACCTTACGGTAAGGTATTAAGCAACCAATTGCGTCGTATTGCTGAGGTTTCAGATGAATATTCTAGAAGTAGACTGCACATTACCACACGCCAAGACATTCAAATTCATTATGTCGATTTAAACCGTACGCCAGAACTTTGGGCTGAACTAGAGCGAGACAATGTAACTATTAGAGAAGCTTGTGGTAATGCTGTAAGAAATGTAACGGCAAGTGAAACTGCTGGAATTGATGTTAACGAGCCTTTTGATGTCTCTCATTACGCGGATGCTGTTTTTAAATTCTTTTTAAGAAATCCAATCTGCCAAGAACTAGGACGAAAATTTAAGGTGTCTTTTTCTGGAACAGATGAAGATACAGGATTGTCTTACATGCACGATTTGGGTTTTATTGCTAAAATTAATAATGGTGTAAAAGGATTTAAAGTGCTGTTAGGTGGTGGTTTAGGATCGCAACCTAGACATGCAGATTTAATGTACAGTTTTTTAGCGTCAGATAAAATAATTCCTTTAATGGAAGGTGTTTTAAGAGTTTTCGATCGTTACGGCGAACGTAAGAGTCGTGCCAAAGCAAGGCTAAAATTTTTATTAAAAGATGTTGGCTTAGAAGCATTTAAGCAGTTAGTTGAAGAAGAACAAAAAGCTATAGAGTTTAAATCAGTAACTATAGATGAAACAACTTATAAAGCCTCTAAACCAGTTTCAATTATAGCTCCAAAAGTAGCAATAAAAGATGAACAAGCTTATACTGTATGGAAAGCAAGTAACGTAATTCCACAAAAGCAAGCAGGATATTTTGCTATTGGTATTAAAGTATTACTAGGTGATTTTTATACAGATAAAGCGAGACTATTAGCTGATTTGGTCGAAAAGTATGCGGCTGGAGAAATTAGATTAAGCCTAAGACAAAATATTCTCATTCCGTTTGTAAAGGAAGATTTATTACCTTTTTTCTATTTGGAATTAGAAAAACTTGGTTTTTCAGAAAGTGGATACAATAAAGCAGTAGATATTACAGCGTGTCCAGGTACAGATACTTGTAATTTAGGTATTGCAAGTAGCACAGGAATTGCAGAAGAATTAGAACGTGTAATAAAAACGGAATATCCTCAATACCTTAAAAACGAAGATCTAGTTATTAAAATTAGTGGTTGTATGAATGCTTGTGGACAGCACAATATGGCCAACATTGGCTTTCAAGGTATGTCTATACGTACAAAAGACAAATTAGTAGCACCTGCATTACAAGTGCTTTTAGGTGGTGCAAACCTTGGAGATGGTAACGCTTATTTTGCAGATAAAGTTATAAAAGTACCAAGCAGAAGAGGTCCAGAAGCATTGCGCCTTGTACTTGACGATTTTCAAGCTCATGGAAACGGAAAATTATTTTTTGAGTATTATAAAGAAAAAGGTGAAAAATACTTCTACCATCTATTAAAAGAGTTGTCCAATACAGATAACTTAACGCCAGAAGATTTTATAGATTGGGGAACCCAAGAAACTTATGTAAAAGCCATTGGTGTTGGAGAATGCGCAGGTGTAATTATCGATTTAATTGCAACACTTTTTCTTGAAAGCCAAGAAAAAATAGAAGAAGCGAAAGAGTCGTTTGAAAATAAAGTGTATTCTGGAGCAATTTACGAAGCTTATCGTTCTATGGTTAATTCTGCTAAAGCAATATTAATTTCAGAAGATATAAAAACGAATACACAAGCTGGTATTATAAGTCAGTTCGAGGAATTATTTAGCAAAACCAATAAAATAGATTTGGGCGTTTCGTTTTCAAATTTAATTTATCAAATAAAAGTATTTCCACCAACTCAAGATTTTGCTTCTGGCTACATTAAAAATGCTGAGCAATTTTTAGAGAAAGTTAGAGCTTATAGAGCCAAGGTAGTAACTTTAAATTAGTAGAATTAAAACATATTAATATGGTAATTCCAAAATTAACAGTAGTAGGAGCTGGTCCAGGAGATCCGGAGTTAATAACGCTTAAAGCTATAAAGGCTATAGCATCTGCACAGGTTATTATGTATGACGCCTTAGTAAATGATGTATTGTTAGAATACGCAGCTAAAGACGCAGAGCTCATATTTGTAGGAAAACGCAAAGGTTGTTATGCCTACCAACAAAGTCAAATAAATCAACTAATTATCGAACGTGCATTACGTTGCGGACATGTGGTGCGATTAAAAGGAGGCGATCCTTTTATATTTGGGCGTGGTGCAGAAGAATTAGAATATGCTAAAGAATATGCTGTAGAAGTGGCAGTTGTTCCTGGTATTTCCTCATCTTCAGCAGTGCCAGCATATCAAGGTATTCCTTTAACAAAACGTGCTGCTTCAGAAAGTTTTTGGGTAATTACAGGTACAACAAAATCTCACGCTATTTCAAAAGATATTGCCATAGCAGCTAAATCTACAGCAACCGTAGTTATTTTAATGGGTATGGGAAAATTAGCAGAAATTGTAAAGATTTTTTCTTCGGAAGGAAAACAGAATACAGCAGTAGCCGTTATTCAAAATGGTACACGAGACAACGAGAAAGTTGGTATTGGTACTATTAAGACTATTGAAGCGATTGTTGAAGAAAAGCAATTGTCGTCGCCAGCAATTATTATTATTGGTGAGGTTGTTAATCAACGTGTCGATTTATCTTCAATGTACAAACAAGCCAACGATGCAACTCAATATTCACAGTTAGTTTCAGTCTAGAAAAAATGGAAAGGAATAATTTATATCCAGTTTTTTTAAAAGTTAAAAATCTCCAAGTCCTTATTGTAGGTGGTGGTAACGTTGCTGAAGAAAAGCTAACATTTTTATTAAAATCCAGTCCAGATGCACATGTAACAATGGTATCGCCAATGTTTAGGGAAGGTACTATTATGGTTGCAGATAAAGGATGTGTAACAAGAGTTAAAGATACTTACAAAGATAGTTATTTGGTAGGTAAGCACATGGTAATTGCGACTACAGATATACCAGAAGTTAATGTGCGAGTGTATAACGATTGTCGCGCACAAAGTAAATTGGTTAACGTAGCAGATAATCCACCATACTGCGATTTTTATATGGGAGGCATTGTTACTAAAGGTAATGTGAAAGTAGCAATTTCAACTAACGGAAAGTCGCCGACAACGGCAAAACGATTACGTCAGTTTTTTGAAGACGTAATACCAGAAAATATAGACGATATGGTTAAAAATCTTAATGAATATAGAAAAACTATAAAAGGAAATTTTGAACAAAAAGTAGAAGTATTAAATGAATTTACTAAAGGCTTAGTAGAAAAAATTAAATAACAACGTTAACCTCGAAGGTTTAAAAATCAAACAGGTTTATTAAATAAACACCCAACGTTTGGGGCAAGATTATGATTACAACAGATATACTAATTATTGGAGCAGGACCAACAGGATTATTCACCGTTTTTGAAGCTGGACTATTAAAATTAAAGTGCCATTTAATTGATGCTTTACCACAAGCTGGCGGACAATGTTCAGAATTATATCCTAAAAAGCCTATTTACGATATTCCTGGATTTCCAGAAATATTAGCAGGAGATCTAACTTCAAATTTATTAGAACAAGGCAAGCAGTTTCAGCCAGGTTTTACTCTAGGTGAACGTGCAGAAACCATAGAAAAACAAGCAGATGGAAGTTTTATTGTAACCACCAATAAAGGCACTAAACACCAAGCGCCAATTATTGCCATTGCAGGTGGTTTAGGCAGTTTTGAGCCTAGAAAACCAAAACTAGAAGGAATAGAAAAGTATGAAGACAAAGGCATAAATTATTTTATTAAAGATCCAGAAATTTATAGAGATAAAAAAGTGGTAATTGCAGGTGGTGGAGACTCGGCTTTAGATTGGAGTATATATCTGGCAGATATTGCAAAAGAGATAACGTTGGTTCATAGACGAAATGAGTTTAGAGGTGCATTAGATTCTGTAGAAAAGGTACAGGAGTTAAAACTTTTAAATAAAATTAGTTTAATAACACCAGCTGAGGTTACTGGACTTCATGGAGCAGAACATATAGAAGCCATTACTGTTACAAAAGCAGATAAAACTATAAAGTTACAAGCAGATTATTTTATACCTTTGTTTGGATTATCTCCTAAATTGGGACCTATAGGTAATTGGGGACTAGAAATCGAAAAAAATGCAATTAAAGTAAATACTGTAGATTACCAAACCAATATTCCAGGCATTTTTGCTATTGGAGATGTTAATACTTACGAAGGGAAATTAAAATTAATTCTTTGTGGTTTTCATGAGGCAACATTAATGTGTCAATCTGCCTACAAAATTTTAAATCCAGGCAAAAAGCTTGTCCTAAAATACACTACGGTTAGCGGTATTAATGGTTTTGATGGTACAAGAAAAGAATCCCCAAAAGCAGTAGTTAAAGCAATTATTTAATGGAAGATGTTACATTGTACATTACAGATCGAGAGGGTAAAAAACATACTGTTTTAGCACCTACAGATATGGCGATGAATGTTATGGAAGTGGTGCGCGCTTTCGAGTTGGCGCCAGAAGGAACCATTGGTGTTTGTGGTGGTATGGCTATGTGCGCGTCTTGCCAATGCTATATAAATTCTGAGCATACTATAAATACTATGGAAGACGAAGAAGAAGCAATGCTATCTGAAGCTTTTAATGTTAAAGAAAACAGCAGACTAAGTTGTCAAATTCCAATTACAAACGCTCTACAATATCTAGAAATCGAATTGGCTCCAGAAGTTTAAAAATATAAAATATGCAAGAAGTATTGCACATTCCATTTAAGTTTAAAGAAAAAGTTGAAACACTAGCAAAAGAATTATTCTATTGTGTTTTAGAAACTTCCGATGCACAAAAAATACAACTTAATAATCTCAAGTCATCATTTTTTAATATCTCTAAAGGCTTACAATGCGGTATTTGTTCCTCCAAATGGGAGCAGTTTACTATCGAAATAAAAACCTTAAAATCTAAATTACAATTAGATGCAGAAGCAGCATATAATAAAGATCCTGCAGCAAAAAGTATTAAAGAAGTTTATTTGGCTTACCCTGGTTTTTATGCTATTGCAATGTATCGCATTAGTCATATTTTGTGGCAATTAGACATTCCTATTTTACCAAGAATGATTTCAGAATACGCACATGGTGTCACAGGTACAGATATCCATCCAGGTGCAGCTATTGGAGACTCCTTTTTTATAGATCATGCTACAGGAGTAGTTATTGGAGAAACTGCAGTTATACATAACAATGTTATTATTTATCAAGGTGTAACTTTAGGTGGTATTAAGGTAGAAAAGTCTCTTATAAATACTAAACGTCATCCTACAATTAAAGATAATGTTACTATTTATGCCAATGCAACAATTTTAGGTGGTGATGTAGAAATTGGAGAAAATAGCATTATTGGAGCCAATGTTTGGATTACAAAATCGATTCCAGAAAATGTCTTAGTTATGTACAAATCAGATGTTATAATTACTGATAAATAAGTTATGAGTATTTTAAACCAAATAGGAAATACGCCGTTAGTACTTACCTCCAAATTAGTAACAAATCCTAATGTTAAATTGTATTTAAAATTAGAAGGAAATAATCCTGGCGGTAGCGTTAAAGATAGACCTGCTTATAATATGATTGCTGAAGCTGTAAAAAGAGGCGATATTAAAAAAGGTGAAAAACTAGTAGAGGCCACAAGTGGAAACACAGGAATAGCTTTAGCATACGTAGCACGATTATTTGGCTTAGAAATAGCATTAGTAATGCCAGAAAATGCAACAGAAGAACGTGTTAAAACCATGCGCGCTTATGGAGCAGAAATTGTTTTAACAGATGCAACACGTGGTATTGAAGGCGCTAGGGATATTGCTTTTAAATTGAGAGACGATAAAAAATACACACTATTAAATCAGTTTGAAAATAACGACAACTGGAAAGCGCATTATAAAACCACAGGCCCAGAAATATGGAGAGATACTAAAGGTAAAGTCACTCATTTTGTTTCAGCAATGGGCACTACAGGAACCATAATGGGTACCTCTACATTTTTAAAAGAACAAAATAAGAAGATTCAAATTATAGGAGCACAACCCAAGGATGGTTCTAGAATTCCTGGTATTCGCAAATGGTCGCCAGATTACGTGCCTGGTATTTTTAATCCTTCGAAAGTAGATCGAGTAATAGAGGTAAGTACAGAGGAGGCTACTGCAATGACTAAGCGATTGGCAAGAGAAGAAGGTGTTTTTGCAGGCATGAGCAGTGGTGGGTCTGTTGCTACAGCCTTAAAACTAATTAAAACAATAGACAAAGGAATTGTAGTTGCTATAGTTTGCGATAGAGGAGATAGGTATTTGTCTTCTTCGCTATTCGATTAATACACCTCTGCTAATTATAATTTAGTTTACATTTGCTATCTAAAAATTATTAATTGATGAGGTATCTAATATTCGCTTATATTTTAACATTTTCCTTTTGTGTTTCGGCACAAGAAAAAGAAAAAAATCCGTTTACAATAGATGCCAATTATTTCTATGGTACCATTTTAGAACACAATCCAGATATTGCTCACTTAATTACAGACCATCAAACAGGATTAATTTTAAGTTACAACCAAAAAACCTTTGGAAAAAAATCTTGGGAAAGCAGATACAATTATCCAGATTTTGGAGCGTCTTTAATTTACCAAGACATGAAAAATGAATTTCTTGGTAAAAATTATGGTTTATACGCGCACTTTAATTTCTATTTTTTAAAACGAAATTTAAAATTCAGAAT
>Ga0114956_1002086_pt1 | contig 15834 bp, 11 predicted proteins | sample MaitaG_FD_87304 | JGI IMG/M metagenome (GOLD analysis project Ga0114956, IMG submission 87304) | Marine algal microbial communities from Maine, USA - Maine_Asex2 metaG | ecosystem: Host-associated > Algae > Red algae > Unclassified | place: Maine, USA | collected 2015-01-05 | reverse complement strand
TCCTGTAAAATGCAATCCTGCAAAATCAGGATGTGCTAAACAAACATCACCTGCAGCTGAGCCTTTGGTATAAACTAAATTTATAACGCCATCAGGCAAACCAGCTTCACGCAAAAGATCCATAATTACCCATGCCGAGTAAATTTGTGTTTCTGATGGTTTCCATACAACTGTATTACCCATTAATGCTGGTGCACATGGCAAGTTTGCTGCAATTGATGTAAAGTTAAAAGGAGTAACAGCAAAGATAAACCCTTCCAATGGCCTGTATTCTAACCTATTCCACATGCCAGGGTTAGACTCTGGTTGATCGCTGTAAATTTGAGTCATATACTGCACATTAAAGTTGAAAAAATCAATCAACTCACATGCACTATCAATTTCTGCTTGGTATGCATTTTTAGATTGACACAACATTGTTGCAGCATTTAATTTTTGGCGATATGGTCCTGCAAGTAACTCTGCTGCTTTTAAAAAGATGGCAGCTCTTTGCTCCCAAAACAATTTCTCCCACTCTGGCTTAGCCTTTAAACTAGCATCAATGGCTTGTTGAACATGGCTTTCATCACCAAAATGATATTTACCTAATACATGCTTTTTTTCATGCGGAGGATTTACTTCTCGCAAGTTACCTGTGGTAACTTCTTTACCACCAATAAACATTGGTATATCCCACTCTTCACCCTTAAACTGGGCGAGTGTTTTCTTTAAATCTATTTTCTCAACGCTGTTAGGTGCGTAATCAAAAATTGGCTCATTTATCGGAGCTGGCACATCAAAAATACCTTTTGGCATAACTATTATTTTAGGAAGGCAAAGGTAGAATAACCAAACCATATATTAAATCAATGTTTAAAATAGTGTTCACTCATAAATATTGCGCTTATAACTAACACCTTAAAAAACCATGTACAATATGTAAACTACTTAGTTTCGTTTACTTACTATAATAATGGCAAAGCGCGTAAACAGATATAGAAAATCAGAACCGATTAAGGATTTTATTCCTGAACCGAAAAAGAAATCTAAATCCAAAAAAGGCAAAACTCAATCTGAGTTTAAGCAGTTTTTAAAGGATGGAAGAGCTGCTAAAATATTGGGACTATTCATACTAATGGTTGCATTGTTTTTAAGCATAGCTTGCGTTTCTTACCTTTTCAACCGAAATACCGACTTTAGTGAAGTCGTAAATAAATCGGCCTATGAGGTAATGACCGATAAAGAATTACGTGTTGAAAACACCTTGGGCAGACTAGGAGCAATTTTTTCTCATGTATTGGTTAATCAATGGTTTGGCATATCATCAGCCCTAATTATTTACTTGTTATTTGGCTTATCACTAAACCTATTGGCTAACAAACGAATTTTTAAATTATTAATAAATACCCTTTACGCAATTCCCATAATGTTAATAGCAGCAACTGCATTTGCCTTTCTTAACGCAGCTGATGGTTTTCCTTGGGGTGGTGGCATTGGGCAATCTTTAAACACATGGCTTAAAGGGTTTTCAGGAATAGTTGGTACCGTAGGCATTTTAATATTTGCCACTTTAATCCTGCTCACAATTGCTTACAATCTTAATTTTTTAGGCATTAAGAATTGGTTTACAAGCCGAAAATCTGAAGAAGAATATACTGAAGAAGAAACTGCAGCTGTAGATGGTGATTTCAAACATTCTCATAAAAAGGAGCTAGCAAAACCAGAAACAGAACTAAAAGTAAAGGCCGAAAATAAATTAGTCCTAGACTTAGAAAATGTTGAGGAAGATACGAAAACAGAGGAAGAAGCGGAAGTACTTGACCCAAAGCCAAAAGAAAACAAAGAAGTAAAGAAAGAGCGTGAGGAAGATTTAGAATTGAAAATAGAAGAAGCTGTTGAAGAAAAGGTGGTTAGTAAGATAGAGCATAAAGGCTTGGATACTGATTTTGATCCAACCTTGGATTTATCTAGCTATAAATTTCCAGGACTTGATTTATTGCAAGACCACGGTGGAGATAAAGTAACTGTTGATAGAGAAGCCTTGGAAACCAATAAGGATCGAATTATCGAAACTTTAAGTAACTACAACATTGGTATAAAATCAATTAAAGCTACAGTTGGCCCAACAGTAACGTTGTACGAAATTGTGCCAAAAGCTGGTGTTAGAATTTCAAAAATTAAAAATTTGGAAGATGACATTGCCTTAAGTTTAGCCGCATTGGGAATTAGAATAATTGCTCCAATACCTGGTAAAGGAACCATTGGTATTGAGGTACCAAATGAAAATCCCGCTACTGTATCAATGAAATCGGTTTTGTCTTCTGAGAAATATCAAAACACCAAATTTGAGTTACCACTTGCTTTAGGTAAAAATATTGCCAATGAAGTGTTTATAGCCGATTTAGCCAAAATGCCTCACTTGCTAATGGCTGGTGCCACGGGACAAGGAAAGTCTGTTGGGATAAACGCCATTTTAGCTTCATTACTTTATAAAAAGCATCCTAGTCAGCTAAAGTTTGTATTGATTGATCCTAAAAAAGTTGAATTATCGATTTACAGTTATATAGAAAAACACTTTTTGGCAAGATTGCCCAATGAGACGGATTGTATTATTACCGACACGACCAAAGTAGTTCACACATTGAATGCTTTGTGTATTGAAATGGATGACCGATACAACTTGCTTAAAGAAGCCAATTGTAGAAATCTGAAGGAGTATAACGTAAAATTTGTGAAGCGCAAGCTAAATCCTGAAAAGGGGCACAAGTTTATGCCTTACATTGTTTTGGTTATTGATGAGTTTGCCGATTTAATAATGACTGCCGGAAAGGAAGTTGAAATGCCTATCGCAAGATTAGCACAGTTGGCAAGAGCCATTGGAATACACTTAATAGTAGCAACACAAAGACCTTCTGTAAACGTAATTACAGGAATTATTAAAGCCAACTTCCCTGCAAGATTTGCCTTTAGGGTGTCATCAAAAATTGATAGTAGAACAATTTTAGATGGCGGAGGAGCTGACCAATTAATTGGGCGTGGTGATATGCTGGTTAAATTGGGATCAGATGTAACCCGTTTGCAATGTGCTTTTATAGATACACCTGAAGTTGATGAATTGGTTAAGTTTATTAGCGAACAAAGAGGTTACCCTACTGCTTTTGAATTGCCTGAATATGTTACAGATGAAGACAAAGCTTTAGGTGGTTTTAGCATGGACACTGCAGATGCTTTGTTTGAGGATGCCGCCAAACTATTGGTAAATGCACAAAGCGGAAGTACCTCATTAATTCAAAGAAAAATGAGCCTAGGTTATAACCGTGCAGGAAGAATTGTTGACCAATTAGAGGCCGCGGGAATAGTTGGACCAAGCAGAGGAAGCAAGCCAAGAGAGGTATTATTTCATGACATTATGGAATTGGAACACTTTTTGACTAACCTTAAGGAAACAAGCTAATAATTTTAAATTTAGGTTATGAAAAATATTTTGTCTACACTTATACTTTGCGCATGTTTGGTTGTTATGGGATTTACTCAAACCAAAGACATTACGCCAGACCCTGCCGCTAAGGTTATTTTAGATAAGGTTGAAGCAAAATATAAAGGCCATACATCAATTAAAACTGACTTTAGCTTAAATATGGAAATTGCTGAAGCTGACCAAAGCGAATTGATTGAAGGCTCAATGTCAGTTGCTGGAGATAAGTTTAGATTAACGTTTGGAGACCAAGAAATAATAAGTGACAACACTGACTTATGGACCGTGATGCATGATGTTAAAGAAGTACAAGTAGACTTTTTTGACCCTGAGTTATTGCCAATGCAGCCAACAGATTTATTCTCAATTAACACCAATGACTTTTACTATGTGCTAATGGGTACTGAAAAAATAGATGGTGAAACTTGCGATATTGTTGAGCTTACACCAAACAATAAAGAAGAAAGCTATTTTAAAATTAAATTATGGATTAGCCAAAAGGGAGAAACCATAATTAAAACTACGGTTTTTGAAAAAACCGGAAATAGATATACCTACTCCATTAAAAACTTTGAGGCTGACCCAAGTTTTGGAGACAGCTACTTTATGTTTTCAGAAGAAGATCACCCAGATTATTTGGTTACCGACTTAAGGTAGTTTACTCCAATTAACTTTAGCATACAACTAAAACCTTTGTTTAGCTCGTCTTATTTATAAGAAACTAAACTGCACCAAAACAGTGTTATATAATAAAAGGTTTAAAAATGATGAAGGGGCTGAAGCCGCTGCCTATTAAAGTACTTAAATATCTAAATCAACTCTCTTGGGTTTTGAAGTTAAACTTCATTGGCCTTTTATTAGCATTCACATTATACTTTCTTTTTTGGAAAACCACACAGGGTAAAGACCTACTAATTATTATTAGTCAGCATTATTCGACTACCATTGCCTTTTATGTAGGGCTGTCATTTTTGGCTTTTATTGCCTGGTTTAGTCCCAAAATATTACACCCTGCAAATGCAAAAAACTTAAAATTTAAGGAGTTATTTAAAAGAGATTTTAGTTTAACTGCTCATCTGGCCTTAAAAAATCAACAAGTAAGCATTAAAGAAAATAGAGATGAATTAGTTACCAAAGCACATTTGGCCAAAACCACTCCGCGCATTATTGCATATGCCATTTTCTTAATTCCTGCTTTTAGTTTGCAACAAATAAACCTGTCCATTTATCAGTCAGGGTTTTCCAGCATCAATTCTACCTATTTGTTAATGGCCATAATAACAATGCTAATTGTTTTGAATGTAAGGAGCATTTACAAATTTATAGCGGTAAAAATGCAAGTTTTAAAGCCGAATGCAACAACAATTTCATATGTTGCTTGTGCTATTGCACTTGCTGTTATTATAGTTGTACAAACCAATTTGTTGGCAGCCCACAATGCTATTGCCAAAATGTGTTTAACGCTTTTGGTATTGGGTAGTACATTCTTTCTATTATTAAACTTTAGAGTTCGTTTTATAAAGCTTAGAAGTGAAAGCTTTTGGCTTAAAGGCTTTTTTACTATGGGTTCTGGAGTATCTATATTTTATCTGCTACTGGTATTTTATCCTAATATTACTTCTCAAATCAATCCTGTTATAGTTGGCTTTGTAGCATTGATTGCCATAAGTTTTATCGTTGTTCTTTTTCGAATTAAAGAATTGCAAAGCAAGGGCGCTCAGCTTTTATTGTTAGTTGCAACTTGTTTAATATTTACAATTGTTTTTCCGCATAAGAAACATTACTCAGTTGATTTGCCAGTAGCTAAACAGTTTGAAAACAGACCTACCGCCAATGAATATATTAATGCCTGGGTTAATGATGACGATAAGAAAAAACGGTTAGCACAATTTAAAAAAGAAGGAAAGCCCTACCCTGTTTACATTGTGTTATCAGAAGGTGGAGGCTCACGTGCCGGACTTTGGACAATGTTGGTTAACAACCACCTACAAAACCAAAATGACAGCAGCGACTTTTTCAATCACCATGTAATATCCCTTTCTGGTGCTTCAGGTGGTATGGTTGGTAATGGATTGTTTTATAACCTTATGGAGAGCAATTTGTGTAATGCTGAAAAAGAAGCATTCATTCACAACTTTTACGAACAAAATTATTTATCCAACTCTATTATTGGTTTAATGGGTGGCGATTTTATTAAGGGTTTTGGTAAAGGCGTTTTTAATGATCGTTCTGATGTTTTAAAAAATCAATGGTACAAACAATTTACTGAGATTGGCTTTAATGATAAAAATTTACTGGATGAATCGTTCTATAAAATTTGGAATGACAAGGAAAAAGTAAGACCCCTACTTTTAGTTAATAGCACCAACGTAACTACAGGAAGACAATCACTATTAAGCCCTGTATCATTTAAACATCATGCGCAAAATGATTTATATAAGTACAATGAGATTCATTCAATAAAACTATCTGATGCACTGATGTTGAACGCACGTTTTCCATGGATAAATTCAGCCGGCTACATTGAGGGTGTAGGACAATTTATGGACGCTGGGATTACAGACAATTACGGTGTGGGCTCCGCTGAGTTAATGTATAATGCCTTGGTTGAATTTATTGAAGCTAATAATTTGACCAATGAGTTTGCGGTGAAATTTATTGCCATATACAATGAACAAACCGAATTGTTAGACTTAAAAAATAGCTATGGATCTCAGTTAACTTCTCCATTTACGGCTGTAATTAACTCACGCAAGGCACAATCAAACATGGGTTTTAAATTGATGCTTCAAAAATTTGAAGGAAAAGTGCATACCGTATGTTTAACCAATACTGATGTTACACTTAAAAAGGGCAAGTTGGGAGCATATAAAATTCAACCAGTAATACCTATGAATAGGTTTTTATCGGATATTTCGCGTGAAGGCATAAATAACTGCTTAACACAAAATGAAAGTGTACAAAACAGTTTAAATCAAATATTAGGGGAAATGAGTTTAAAAGCTGACTATGATGAGGTTAAGCCACCTTTAGCTTATTCAAAGTAGACTTATCGAACTTGCTAGCAGCATATTCCAATGTAACACTAAACTCTTTTACATCTTCTTGGCTAGGTAACTCAAACATGGCATCTACCATTATTACCTCACAAATTGAGCGTAACCCACGCGCACCTAACTTAAGTTCATAAGCTTGGTCTGTTATAAATGTTACCGCTTCAGGAGTAAAACTTAAGCTAATGTTTTCTATTTCAAACAATTTTTGATATTGTTTAACAATGGCATTTTTAGGTTGTACTAAAATCGCCTTTAAAGCATCTTTACTAAGTGGCTCTAAGAAAGTCACCACAGGTAACCTACCAATTAACTCAGGTATCAGTCCAAAAGCTTTTAAGTCTTGTGCATTCACATACTTCAGCATGCTTTCGTCAGTTACTTTAGCCTCAGTTTCAGTTGAAAAACCAATAACATTTCTTCTAGTTCTTCTAGCAATTACTTTATCAATACCATCAAATGCACCACCACATAAAAACAAAATATTGTTGGTGTTTATTTTCACCATTTTTTGTTCAGGGTGTTTTCTTCCACCTTGCGGTGGAACTTGTACTTCAGTACCTTCTAATAATTTCAATAATGATTGTTGTACACCTTCACCCGAGACATCACGTGTAATTGAAGGATTGTCTCCTTTACGTGCAATTTTGTCAATCTCATCAATATAAACTATGCCTTTTTCGGCAGCTTTTACATCAAAATCGCAAACTTGCAATAATCTTGATAAGATGCTTTCTACATCTTCCCCCACATAACCTGCTTCAGTAAATACCGTAGCATCTACAATAGTAAAAGGTACATTTAAATATTTGGCAATAGAACGAGCCAGCAAAGTTTTGCCAGTGCCTGTTTCGCCAACTAAAATGATGTTAGACTTTTCAATCTCTACATCATCACTAATTTCTTGATTTAATCTTTTGTAATGATTGTATACTGCAACTGACAACACTTTCTTTGCATCATCTTGACCAATTACATATTGATCTAAATGGGATTTAATATCAATAGGCTTAACCACTTTTGGTAAAGAAAATTTAAACTTTTTGTCTTGCTTAAACAATTCTTCATCAATAATTTGTTGAGCCTGGTTAACACAATTTTCACATATGTAACCCTCAATGCCTGCTATAAGCATCTGAACCTCATCCTTCTTACGTCCGCAAAACGAACAACTGTGATCTGTATTTTTAGCCATATTATTACTTAATCCTTAGCAAATTAATAATTATTCTTTATTACCTGCCGCTTTTTTTGTTAAAACTTCATCTACAATACCGTATTCTTTCGCTTCTTCTGCGCGCATCCAATAATCTCTATCGCTATCTTTTTCAACTTTTTCGTAAGTCTGCCCGCTATGGTCAGCTATAATATCGTATAATTCCTTCTTAATTTTCAATATCTCATTGGTAGTGATTGCAATATCACTTGCTTGACCACCAATACCACCTAAAGGTTGGTGTATCATTACCCTTGAATGTGGTAAAGCCGAACGTTTACCTTTAGCGCCACCTGCCAACAATACTGCTGCCATTGATGCTGCCAAACCGGTGCAGATAGTTGCTACATCACTTTGGATGTATTGCATGGTATCATAAATACCTAGCCCAGCATAAACACTTCCACCAGGGCTATTTACATATACCAAAATATCTCTTCCCGGATCTGAGCTTTCTAAAAACAATAGTTGAGCTGTAATAACATTGGCTATTAAATCATCTACAGGTAATCCCAAAAAAATGATTCTATCCATTATCAATCTTGAAAACACATCAACTTCTCTAAAAGGCATTGGGCGTTCTTCAATTACTGTTCTGGTCATATTATCGATAGAACTAGTGTAAGCTTCAACAGTTGTGCTGCTAATGCCCATGTGCTTTGTTGCGTATTTCTTAAATTCTGCTCCGTTTGGTTGCGACATCTTATCTTAAATTTTTCTTTCTATTATTTTTTAACTAGCTCGTTAAACTCTTTCCAGCCAATTTTCTTCTCACTTATTGTTACTTCTGCATGCAATTTATCGAATAATTGCTTCTCAAATAGAAAGTCATAGGTTTCTTTAACTTGTTTCTGATCTTTCATTAGATGCTCAACATACTGTTCTAGTTGCAAGGCTTTTTCAGTTCCCTCATCAGCTTCCATAAATGAAAATTGCTTTTTAAGGTTAACCATCATTTGGGCCTTAATATGTTCTGCTTCAATTTTTACATCATATTTATTAGCCAACCTATCACTTATCAAATTCCATTTTAAGCTTTTTGCAAAATCTGGATATTCATTTTCTACTTGCTCTTCAGTTATAGGCTTTTCATTTGAAAACTTTATCCATTTCTTCAAGAACTCATCAGGCAATTCGCATTCAGTCTTTTCAATCAAATGCTTTAAAATTTCATTGTTCATTTGCCTATCGGTGCTTTGGGTGTAATAAGCTTCCAATTCACCTTTAATCTTCTCTTTTAACTCCTTTTCGCTTTTAACAGTTCCCGGACCAAAAATTGAATCGAAAAATTCTTGATTTAACTCAGCCTTTTCAACTCTACTTATCTTATTAATTTTTACTTTAAATGAAGAAGACATTCCATCAGGAGCACCATCATTTAACCCTAAAATATGCTTTTCGGTAACGTCTTTTTCTCTATCAATATCCTTGTAAATATCAATGGTTAAATCTTCTCCTACTTTTTTTCCTTTTAATTGGTCTTTAAGTTTTTTGGTTTTAAACAACATATCACTAATAGTAGTGTCATGCATTAATCCACCTTCTTTAACTTCTCCTTTATCATCTAGCTCAACAAGAGTTACTCCCAAAACATCATCTGCTTCAACAGTTTCAGGTTCCGCTACTTTGCCATACTTTTTTTGCAATTGCTCAACCTCTTCTTTAATTAAGGCATCATCTGGCTCAACAATGTATTTGGTAAACTTAGGTTTCTTGTCCAACGCATTTACTTCAACTTCTGGGGCAATGCCTAAATCATACTTAAAAGTATAGTCTTGGGTAGTATATATATCCAATTCCAAACCTTCATCTGCTATTGGCATTGGTTGTCCTAAAATGGCCAATTTATTATCGTCAATATATTTATTGATTGACTCTTGTAAAATTTTGCCCATTTCTTCCGCCAATACTTGCTGACCATACATTTTCTTTACAACGCCCATTGGCACCATACCTTTTCTAAAGCCATTTAACTGTGCTTTTTTTCGGTGATTCTTTAAGGTTGTATCAATTTTTGTTTGATAGTCGCTAGCTTCAACAACAACTTTGAGTTCTGCTGTGTTTTTTCCTTTTGCTTCTTGTGTTATTTGCATTGTTATAGTGTATTAACTACAATTGTTTTGATTAAAAAGGCCAATGACCAATAGCCATCAGCCTTCTAAAAAGTACGGGTGAAGGGACTCGAACCCCCACGCCTTGCGGCACTAGATCCTAAATCTAGCGCGTCTACCAATTCCGCCACACCCGTAAAAAATTGGTCTGCAAAAATAGCTTTTTTTACTTTTCAATCAAGCTTTGAATGTAAAAGCTAATTTTAGCTTAAATTCATTGTATAATTTATACTAAACTCTTTACAGTTTAGATTGGTTCAATAACAATACAACATAAGATAATAAGTAGATGCCGATAGTAGATAAGTTGATAGGGTTTAATGAAGAAGCGGAAAGGAAGGAAATTCTTAATCAATACAGGTATTTGTTAAGATCGTTTCCTAAACCGCTTACAAAAAGTGAAAAAAAGCAAATTCGTATGGCTTTTGAAATGTCTTTGGAAGCTCACCAAGGCATGCGTAGAAAATCTGGCGAACCTTATATTTTGCATCCACTGGAAGTTGCTCGTATTTCCGTAAAAGAAATTGGCTTAGGCTCGACAGCAGTTATTTGTGCCCTTTTGCATGATGTTGTTGAAGATACTGAGGTAACATTAGAAGACTTAAAGCTTCAGTTTGGCAACAATGTTAGCCGCATTGTTGATGGCTTAACTAAAATAAAGGGGGTGTTTGATGTAAATACAAGTGCTCAGGCAGAAAATTTTAGAAAAATTCTACTTACCCTTGCTGATGATGTACAGGTTATTTTAATAAAAATTGCCGATCGCTTGCATAATATGCGCACACTTAACAGCATGCCCAAAAACAAGCAGCAAAAAATATCTTCCGAAACTTTATACATATATGCTCCATTGGCTCACAGGCTTGGGTTATATGCCGTTAAAAGTTAAATGGAAGATTTGAGCATGAAATATCTCGAATCGGTAACCTATAAAATGATTGCCAAAAAGTTAGAGCAGAAAAAGCGTGAACGCCAAAAATATATTTCAGACTTTGTGAAACCGGTAAAGCTTTCAATGACCAATGAAGGTATTGCCTGCAAGGTTTATGGCAGACCAAAATCAATATTTTCTATTTGGCAAAAAATGAAAAATAAAGGGGTTGAGTTTGAAGAGGTTTATGATTTGTTTGCGATTAGAATAATAATTGAGACAGATCTTGAAAATGAAAAATCTGAATGTTGGAGAGCGTACTCTGCTATTACAGATATTTACACACCCAATCCGAATCGCTTACGCGATTGGATTTCGACACCTAAAGCAAACGGCTACGAGAGCTTACACACCACTGTTATGGGGCCAAAAGGTAGGTGGGTTGAAGTACAAATTCGCTCAAAACGAATGGATGAAGTTGCTGAGAAAGGTTATGCAGCTCACTGGATGTATAAAGAAGATAGCAAAGATGCTGAAGGGAATTCTACCGATCTTTGGTTAAGTAAGATTAGAGAGATGTTGAATAATCCAGAGAGCAATGCACTCGATTTTTTAGATGACTTTAAGCTGAATCTCTTTAACAAGGAGATGTACATTTTTACCCCTAAAGGCGATTTAAAGGTACTTCCACGAAACTCAACTGCTTTAGACTTTGCGTTTGATATACATACTGATATTGGGAGCAAATGTATTGGTGCCAAGGTAAATCATAAACTGGTTCCGTTAAGCCATCAATTAAATAATGGCGATCAAGTAGAAATTATTACTTCCAACAAACAAAAGCCTAATGAAGATTGGCTAAACTTTGTAACCACGGGTAAGGCAAAAAGTAAAATACGCGCAACACTGCGTGAAGAAAAACGAAAAGTTAGTCAAGCAGGTAGAGTAATAGTTGAGAAAAAGTTAAGTAAACTAAAGTTTAAGTTAACTGAGGAAAACTTGTCCATATTGCTCAACTACTTCAATTATAAAACATCTCTCGATTTCATGTTTGATGTTGCTGAAGGAAAAATTCCAAAGAAGGCATTCGATATTCTAAAAAATAAAGATGGGAAACTTGAAGTGCCAAGTAAAGTTAAACCTCAACTACTTGAAGAAACGGATGAGATTGACAATGCAATAAAAAAGCAATTAAAACACAATGCGGAGGTTGTTCTTTTTGATGGCATGAGTGATATTGATTATAAAATGGCCAAGTGCTGTACACCAATACCTGGTGATGATGTGTTTGGATTTATAACCATTGGAGATGGCATTAAAATACACCGAACCAACTGCCCCAACGCAGTGCAGATGATGAGCAATTATAGTTACCGCATTGTTAAAACAAGATGGGTGCAAGGACATGAAATTGCCTTTTTAACAGGACTAAAAATTACCGGAATTGATGATATGGGCTTAGTAAATAAGTTAACCAACATTATTTCTGGCGAACATGAAGTAAACATTAGATCTATATCAATTGAAAGCAATGACGGTGTTTTTGAGGGCATGATTATGGTATTTGTAAACGATACCAAACAGCTTAAGCGACTAATGAAAAAGTTAAAATCGATTAACGGAGTATTGAGTGTAACAAGATTTGAAAACTAGCCGATATGAATAAAACAGCAAATCCTGTAGTAATGGTTGAGGTTAGAAATATATTTTCAGCCTTTTTAGAAAAAAATGGGCAAAGAAGAACACCTGAACGTTTTTTAATATTAGATGAAATTTACAATAGAAACGACCATTTTGATGCTGATGCATTGTACTTTGAAATGAAAAAAAGAGACATTAATGTGAGCAGAGCAACCGTTTACAATACGTTAGAGCTATTGGTTAGCTGCGACCTGGTTAAAAGGCATCAGTTTGGTAAAAACTTAGCTCAATACGAAAAATCATTTGGGAGAAAGCAACATGACCATATCATTTGTATTGAATGTAAAAAGGTTGTGGAGTTTTGTGACCCACGCATACAGCAAATACAAACCATGATGGGAGAGCTTTTGAACTTTACCATCACCCACCACTCATTAAACATGTATGGCGTTTGTGGCACCTGCCAAAAGAAGAAAGAAATTGGTAGTAAGTAACAAAATGTGTATAAAACTTACACATTCTCATAGAGCAATGGTAGAGATTTGTTGAGAAATAATTAGATATTTACAACCTACACTAATTTTTGATAAATGACAGTTGACGTATTATTAGGACTACAATGGGGTGATGAAGGTAAAGGCAAAATTGTTGACTATCTAGCTCCACAATATGATATTATTGCTCGCTTTCAAGGCGGGCCAAATGCTGGACACACCTTAATTTTGGGTGGTGAAAAATTTGTTTTACATACCATACCTAGCGGAATTTTTTCAGAAGGATTAATGAATGTTATTGGCAATGGAGTTGTAATTGACCCAACTACCTTAGAAAAAGAAATTGCTTTAGTAACAAGCAATGGTGTTGATGTAAATGAGCGCTTATACGTATCTCGTAAAGCACATTTAATTATGCCAACACATAAAATATTAGATGCTGCCAAAGAACATTCAAAAGGTGAAAAAAAGATTGGTTCTACCTTAAGAGGTATTGGCCCAACATACATGGATAAGACTGGCCGAAATGGCTTAAGAGTTGGAGACATTGAACACCCAAACTTTAAAAAGCGTTATGAAGCTTTAAAGGAAAAGCACTTAAACCTCTTAAGTATTTACGATTTCGATTTTAATATTGAAGAGGAAGAAAAACAATGGTTTGCAAGTATAGAAAAGCTTAGAAAGTTAAATTTAATTGATAGCGAATACTTTATAAACAACTTACTTAAAGACGGTAAAAAAGTATTGGCGGAAGGTGCACAAGGTAGCATGTTAGATGTAGATTATGGCACTTACCCTTTTGTAACATCTAGCAACACAACAACCTCTGGGGTATGCACCGGTTTAGGTGTGCCACCGAGTAGAATCCAAAAAGTTTACGGTATAACCAAGGCATACTGCACACGAGTTGGAGCAGGCCCATTTCCTACGGAATTGCATGATGCCATGGGTGAAAAGATCAGAAAAGCTGGTGGGGAGTTTGGCGCAACAACTGGCAGGCCTAGACGCTGCGGTTGGATAGATTTACCTGCACTAAAGTATGCCTCCATGCTAAATGGTGTTACTGAGTTAATCGTTACTAAAGCTGATGTGTTAAATGAATTTGATAGTGTTAGCCTTTGCACCAAATACAAGATAAATGGACAAGAAACTGAGCAATTACCGCACAGCATAAAAGATAATGACATTACACCTGTTTACAAAGATTTTGATGGATGGACAGGGGATTTTAATGCTATTGAAGATTTTTCTCACATGCCAGCTAATTTATTTACCTATTTACGATTTATTGAAGACAGCATGGAACTTCCAATAAACATTGTTTCAATTGGACCAGGAAGAAATCAACTTATCGTAAAAGATTTGCAACCTGCTTAAACAGCCGCTTTCTTTTATATGACTAATCGAATAAGTGTAAACTTTCCAATTGAGAATGTTCAACATTTTAAAAATCAATTGGTCCATTTTTCAAAGAAAGAAAGCACATTTTGCCTACTAGATTCTAATAATTTTAAAGCCGACCCGTTTTCAAGTTTCGAAATGTTGGCTGGTGTTGGGGTTCAAAAAGAAATACGTTTACCTATAGGCAACAGTGCTTTTCAAAAACTCCAAAATTTTTATGGTGACATTCAAGATTGGGCGTTTGGCTTTTTAAGCTATGATTTAAAAAATGAAATTCACTCGCTTACATCTAGCAATGAAGACAAGTTAAATTTTCCTGAACTCTACTTTTACCAACCCCAATTTGTGATTATCGTAAATTCGGATGGTCTAAACATTTTAGGAGAGGATAAAGCCGCGATTGAGAATATCTTTCAACAAATTAGTTCAACTAAAGTTGAATACACGGACCTAACAAAAGTTGAGTGGCAGCATAAAATGACCAAAGAGCATTATTGCGAAACCGTAGAAAAGTTAAGGCAGCACATTATTGATGGCGATTTTTATGAAATAAATTTCTGTCAAGAGTTTTTTAGTACCAACCAAAACTTCAATCCCTATTCAACTTTTTGCAGTTTGAATGAGCAGTTTAAAAATCCATTTTCCTCCTATTTTAAGGTTAATGAAAACTATGCCTTATGTTTTAGTCCAGAAAGATTTGCTACCAAAAAAGGCGAAACAATTATTACCCAACCCATGAAAGGTACTATAGGTAGAGGAGCGAGTACATTGGAAGATGAAAGTCAAATCAATCTATTAAAAAATTCAGAAAAAGATAGGGCTGAAAATGTAATGATTGTTGACTTAATGCGGAATGACTTAAGCAAAAGCTGTGAAATAGGCAGTGTTAAAGTAGATGAATTGTTTGAGGTACAATCATTTAACGCATATCATCAAATGATATCAACTGTTACAGGACAACTAAAACCAAACATACATTTTATAAAAGCCATTGAAAATATGTTTCCTATGGGCTCCATGACTGGCGCGCCCAAGCACATAGTAATGGAACACATTGAGCAATATGAAAAAACTCAAAGAGGTTTGTATTCTGGTAGCATTGGTTACATCACCCCCAATGGTGGTTTTGATTTTAATGTGGTAATTAGAAGTATATTGTACAACGCCCAAAGCAACTACCTATCAAAGCAAGTTGGCGGTGCAATTGTTTATGATAGTGAGCCAATGCTCGAGTATGATGAGTGTTTGCTTAAGTCTAATAACTTGCTGTAACCGTTTAAGCTTTAAAAAATTGTAGTTATCTTTAAGGAAACCTCAAACGAATGAAATGTAAACTCCTACTTGCCGTTTTGCTGCTTGTTGGCATTCTTTTTGCCTCATGTAACGGTGAGACAAGTAAAGCTGACAATGAAACTCAAAAAATTGAGCAGATTGATAGTGCAGCAACTAAACTTAAACAATCGGCTACCGATTTGGAAACCAAAACAAAAGCAACCGAAAAAGAAATTGATGCGTTGCTAAAAGACATTTAAATTAAACCATAATGAAACATTTAACCACTTTAATTTTTAGCGCTGCCCTAATGCTATTTAT
>Ga0114956_1002084_pt1 | contig 15841 bp, 14 predicted proteins | sample MaitaG_FD_87304 | JGI IMG/M metagenome (GOLD analysis project Ga0114956, IMG submission 87304) | Marine algal microbial communities from Maine, USA - Maine_Asex2 metaG | ecosystem: Host-associated > Algae > Red algae > Unclassified | place: Maine, USA | collected 2015-01-05 | reverse complement strand
GATGAAGCTGACGAAATGTTAAGCATGGGTTTCATCGAAGATATCGAAACTATTTTGAAGTCTTTTCCTAATGAACATCAAACCCTTTTGTTCTCTGCAACTATGCCTCCTCCTATTCGCCGTCTTGCTGATAAGTACATGAAGAATGCTAAGTCGGTAACTATTGAGCGTAAAGAACTTACTGCTGAAACCATTGAACAACGCTACTACTTGGTTAATGGCCGAGATCGTACTCCAGCAACTATTCGCCTTTTGGAAGCTGAAGAGCTTGAATTGGTTATTATCTTTGGTCAGACTAGAGCCGGTACTTCTCGGTTGGCTGCTAGCTTGAACGCATTCGGATTTGCTGCTGAAGTTTTGAATGGCGATTTGTCTCAGGAAGAGCGTGAACGTGTTATGGCTCGTTTCCGTGCTGGGCAAACTAAAATTTTAGTTGCCACTGATGTTGCTGCTCGTGGTTTAGATGTAGATGGTGTTTCTCACATTATTAACTTCGAAATCCCTCGCGAGATTGAAAGTTATGTGCACCGTATTGGTCGTACTGGTCGTGCCGGTAAAAAAGGTATTGCTATTTCTTTGGTAACTACTGGTGATCGTGGTCGCCTGAACCGAATCGAAAAGTTAATTAAGACTTCTTTGAAGCTTACATCGCTACCTACTAAAGAAGAGATACAGCAAACTCGTGATGACAAATTTAAATCTAAATTAGAGTCAAAATTGAAGCGGGGTCGTTTTGGTGGCGAGAAACCACTTGTCGAAGAACTTGTTGCTTTAGGTCATGATCCTTTAGATATAGCTGCGGCTTCGATGCTTATGGCTAAGTCGTCAGAACATGATCGTAAGATCCCTGAAGTTTCTGAATTTGAAGAAGGTAAACGTTCTGGTGGCGGAGGTCGACGTGGTGGCGGAGGTCGTCGTAGCGGTGGTGGTCGCGGTGGAGGCCGAGGCGGTTCTTCAAGAGGCGGCGGCGGAGGTCGCGGTGGAGGCCGAGGCGGTTCTTCAAGAGGTGGAGGCGGAGGCCGGTCACGTAATGGTGAATCTTCTGGATACAAGGGCAAGAGCGGATCTAGCGCAGGTAAATCTAATAGAACCCGAGGCGCTAGCACCAGAACTTCAAGACCTAAAGTTAATAACTAAGATAGCCAATCTCTAAATTTAGTTGAGATACCCTTAAGTTATGCGAACTGATCTATTACCTCCAATTGCAGATGTGCGTCATTTGGTACAGCTGGCTTTACAAGAAGATCTGACTCCCTTGGGAGACTTGTCTTCATCATTGCTGCCAGCCGGCCTAACTAGCAACGCTCAGTTAGAGACTCGCGAGTCTGGTGTTATTGCTGGTACAACATGTGTAAACGAAGTTTTATTGCAGATGGATTCAGAGATTGCAATTAACTGGTTTGTAGCTGAAGGTGAAAGTGTTGAAGCTGGCACTGTTCTGGCTGAAATCACTGGTCCGTTCTCGTCAATTTTAACGGCTGAACGAACTGCACTAAACTTTTTGAGTCACTTATCGGGCATTGCAACTAACGCTTCAAAATGGGTTCAGCTTGCAAGTGGCCGTGTCAAGGTTTGGGATACCCGAAAAACTTTGCCAGGTTATCGTTCGCTTCAAAAAGCTGCAGTTCGTGCAGGTGGAGCAAACAACCATAGAGGTAATCTTTCAGATTGGATAATGTTAAAAGATAACCACTTGGCGCATTCAAGTATCGCTGAGGCTGTTGGCTTGGCAAAAGATCGTTGGCCGGGTCGAACTGTACAAGTTGAGGTAGATAACGAAGCGCAAGCTTCGGAAGCTTTGGCTGCTGGTGTTGATATTTTAATGTTTGATAATTTTGAGCCTCAGCGTTTAACTAAAGCTGTTGTGGCTTTAAAGAGCGAAGCGGCTAGCGCAGGTTTGCGGGTCCCGCTGCTTGAAGCTTCGGGCGGTATTTCTTTAGAGACTTTAGATGCTTATGCTGATACCGGTGTAGATCTTGTTTCTTCTGGTTCTCTAACAAATACAACGCATGTTTTAGATATAGGTTTGGATGTTTCGGCGAGTTAATAAAGGTGGATGAAGTGGATCAAGTAAATGAAGCTGGTTTTCTTGTGGGTCACGTGTCATCAATTCGATCTAGATACTCAGCGGGGCTTTTTTTATTGGCGACGACATTTCTTCTTGCTGTATCTTGCTCTCCCGATCCGGGTGACGAGGTGGAGGTCACCGTTAATTATCAGGACATTGCTGAGTTAGGTTTCATCGATCAGATGGTACTCCTCCAGCATGGGTCAGACTCAGCTATTGTTCCCACGATGCAGTACGTTCCGCTTGATGTTGATGGTTCGGTTGTCACTGGCGTGGACGTCTCCACGGTTTATGGCAGTGACCAAGGTCAGCTTGTGGTGACACCTGATGGAGAGGTTGATATTCTAGTCTTTACCGGTGACCGGGTGGCTGAGGTCGTTGGAGCAACAGGAACCGCAATCGAAATTGTGGAACTGGATAAACCTGGAGTCTTGCTGTCGACAGAGCCACAGGCCATAATCGATGGAACTGAGGTTTTGAAGTTTGAGGCATTCGATGAGGTTGGATTTACTAACGAGTCGCTATCTGACGTAACTATTCGTATTGTCTGCATCCTTTGGAGTTCTCCTGATATAGGTGAAGCTCAGCAGGCAGAGAAGGTCGATGTCGTTGTAGAAAGAACGACGGTCCTTGCTGGCGAGACGCTCGTAATGGAAGTCTCTTCAGAATTCACCGAGAGGGTCGAGAGTTTAGGATTTGGATGCGGTAGCTTGAAAGCCCACCTGACGCCTTGAGTATCGTACTGTTAAGGTTCGAGTAGGTAAGATAATATGCATGTTCTAGATATAGGTTTGAATGTTTCGGCTAAAGCATAGTTGAACATACTAGTTAGGTAAAAGAAGTGAGTGAAGTGGATCAAGTAAATGAAGTTGTCGTGGCCGAAGATGCTGAGGAATCAGCGGTTGGCACCGAGCAAACTATTCAAGTTGAACGAATAGCTAAGGGTGGCAAAGGTATTGGCGTTTCAGAAAATGGCAAAACAATTTTTGTTGAAGGTTCAATTCCTGGTGAATCTGTTGAAGTTAAAATTGTTAGTGAGAAGAAAAGCTTTTTAGATTCAAAAGTTAGCAAAGTCTTAACTGCTTCGGAGCATCGAGTTGAGCCAGTTTGTTCTCATGTGAATGATGGTTGTGGCGGTTGTGATTGGCAACATATTTCTGGGCCCGCCCAAAACGATTTTAGAGTTGACATTGTAAAAGATTCTTTACGTCGTCTTGGCAATATTGAAATAGACCATATTGCTATAAAAGAATTACCTCCATTAAAATATAGAACAACAGTAAACGTTGCCGTTCGAAATGGTAAAGCCGCATACAGGGTTTCTAATAGCCATGACTTGGTTGATGTTTCGCAGTGTTCAATTGCACATCCTTTGGTAGAAGAAATTTTAGTCCACGGTAGATTTGGTACTGCGAAGAAGGCAACTATCAGAGCAAGTATTTCTACTGGTGAACGCTATGTTCTTGTTGATCAAGAACCTGAGAATTTGAAACTTCCTAATGGTGTAAAGACTGGTACTTATACAGAAATAAAGAATGGCAGGAAGCTGCATATTCATGAAGAAGTTAACGGCTCACTTTTCCGTGTGTCAGCTCGCTCATTTTTTCAGGCTAGACCTGATGGGGCTGGTGTGTTAGCAGATTTAGTTAACGAAGCTTTGGTTGGCGCCCCTGAAGGCCCAATGCTTGATGCTTATTGTGGCGTTGGTTTATTTGGTGTTCTATGTGGTGAGGATCGCAAAGTTTCCGGTGTTGAATCTTCTAAATGGTCAATAAGCGATGCACGTCAAAACTATAAAGCTGGCGATGCTGCGATTCATTCTGATTTTGAAAAGTGGAGATCTAGTCCGTTTGCAGTTGTTGTGGCTGATCCTGCACGTGTTGGTCTAAAGTCTAAAGCGGTTAGAAAATTGCTTGAAACTAAAGCACACACAATTGTTTTGATCAGCTGTGATCCAGCTTCATTGGCTAGGGATGCTTCTTTGTTAGAAGAGAGTGGCTATGAGCTAAAAGCCGTTACTGTTGTTGACATGTTTTCACAAACCTCTCACGTAGAGACAGTTTCTAAATTCGTAAAGGTGTAGTTGTCCTTAAATGGCTGTCCAACGCTGTCGTCTGAATGGCTGTCCAACGCTGTCGTCTGAATGGCTGTCCAACGCTGTCATCCTCGGACTTGATCCGGGGATCTCTTTAGTGCTGGTGTCAATTAGAATGAATCTGATATCTAGAACGATTTGGTTACAATTGTTAATTTAGATTAAGTTTGATTTTATTTCGGGCGATAATCGCGAGTATATTAAATAAATTTAAATTTGTCTCGTTAATAGCTGCTTTGGCCCTACTTGGATCAGCCTGTGTCTCTGATCCTGAAACTGAAACCAAAAAAGATAGTTCTGATAGTGGTTCAGAACTTGCTGATCCCGATGTGGATACTGGATCAGAAACGGCTGAAGATACAGTAGAAATCACTGAACCAGTTAAAGAGTTTCCTGAAGATGGTTATCAGCTAGCTGAAACAGATTTAATTTCTTTTCAGTAACCAGATGAATGGATTGACTTTGGGGGTACTGAATCTTTAGCTCAACTTTTTGAAGATAAACCGGAACTAAGAAAAGGTTTATCTCAGGAGGAAATACAGCAGACTATGGAAACAGTTGATATTTTTGTAACTGCTGTAGATGGTTCTGCTAATATCAATTCCCTTAGTTTGACTGTTGGGTCTAGTGTAAAAATCGAAATGTTAGCTGATCAGCTCGAAAAGCAGCTTGACGCTGTTGGTAAAGTAACTGATACTCAATTTTCAGAAACTCCTGCAGGTAAAGCTTGGTATGCCGATCTAACTGCTGAAAATACGGTTAGTACTTTATTCTTAAGTTCAATTTCTGTACTTGTTGATGGCGACATTAATACAATTACAGTTACTGCAAGTAGTGACGTTGAGCGCAAAGAGATTCGTGAGGCTCTTTTAGAAAGTCTTTCAGCTATTTAAACTAGTTCGATCTCCGATCGTGGTCGGAAATGCGCACTCACTGTGTTGTGAAGGGCTTATCCTGAGGTGTTGGGCCCTTCATTCCCAGCCCATGTTGCGTGTAAGCATGGGAGTGCCTGATTTGAATATCGTTTTATAAATCTTTTAAGAGTAGATCACAAGTTTCAGCTAAGGCTGTTGCTGATTCGTTGTTAGATATTTTAAGTATCTTATCTTTGGCTTCAGTGGCATGCTTTTTTGCTTGTGTTAGCGCTTCTGGAATGCCAGGACCACTTCTAATTATGTCTAACGCTCTTGTTTGGTTTTCCTCAGAAATGTTTTCGGTTAAGAGTTCTTTGAGTTCTCCACTGGAATCTTCTGCGAGCGTTAAAATTGTTGGCAATGAATATACACCTTCGACAATGTCATTTCCAGATGGTTTGCCTAGACGTTCGTCTGTAGCTGTTATGTCTAAAATGTCGTCAACTATTTGGAAGGCTATTCCGTAGGAATGGCCAAACTCTGTCAGCTGGCTAATTACATCATCTGAGTGTTTTGCAACTATGCCGCCTATGCGTGTTGAGGTAGAAAATAGAGCTGCAGTTTTACCAGTTATTGATTCAAAGTATTGGTCGATGGTTCTATCTTGGTTGAATAGCGTTCGATGCTCGCTGACTTGGCCTTTGCAGAGTTCGGTTATTGTTCGGGCAAGTAATGCTACAACTTCAGTTCCTAATTCGGCTGCTATTTCGGAAGCTTTGGCGAGTAAATAGTCACCTGCTAATATGGCTTTTACATTGCCCCATCGTGCGTTTACGCTTTCAACTTTTCGTCTTATTTCTGCTTCGTCTAATACATCGTCATGGTATAGCGAGCCAACCTGTACAAGTTCAACGGCCACTCCGCCTTTAACAACGTCGTCGTGAACCGGTTCGTCTATTTTATAGCCTGCAGCGGCAGATGCTATTGTAAATCTTGGGCGTTGTCGTTTTCCGCCAGCTTTTATTAAATGCGAAGTTATTGAAGTGAAGTATTCGTCGCCTTCAACTTCGACAGCTTTGGTCAGAAATTTTTCGATTCTTTGTCCGTCAAATTCGGCTGTTTTTAGTGAACCAAGTGGGTTAGCCATACCATATACGCTAGGCGAAGATTCTATTACCTCCTAGTATCGTCTGTTAAAATCTGTAATTTATGTTCAATAGTTCGGGTTTTTATAGAATTTGTTTGGAATAAATTTTATTTGTGCCTACTTTGATGAGACTTGCCGCCGATATTAAAAATAATGTTTTAATTTATATCGATAGAAATAATAGAACCGACTAGGCTGTTATTACTTAGGTAGAGATTTTACCAAGATTTTGGATGTGACTTATGTTTGAAAGATTTACTGATAGAGCTAGAAGAGTTATTGTTCTTGCACAAGAAGAAGCTCGTCTTTTAAATCATAACTATATTGGGACCGAGCATATTCTGCTGGGCCTAATTCATGAAGGTGAAGGCGTTGCCGCTAAGGCGTTAGAGTCTTTGTCAATTTCGTTAGAGGCTGTTCGTTCCCAAGTCGAAGACATGATTGGTCAAGGTGGTTCATCACCTAGTGGTCATATTCCGTTTACTCCTAGAGCTAAAAAGGTTCTTGAGCTTTCTCTTCGTGAGGCGCTTCAACTTGGTCATAATTATATTGGTACTGAGCATATTCTTTTAGGACTTATTCGTGAGGGCGAAGGTGTCGCAGCCCAGGTTCTTATTAAACTAGGCGCAGATCTTTCTAGAGTTCGCCAACAAGTAATTCAGTTATTGTCTGGTTATACAGGCCCTTCTCCTGCTGGTTCTGCTGATGAATCTTCAGCTGGTAAAGCATCAGCTACTGCTGGTGGTCGTGGTCAAGAAAGCCCTTCTGGGTCTTTAATTTTGGATCAGTTTGGTAGAAATCTAACGCAGATGGCTAAAGAGAAAAAGCTTGATCCTGTTATTGGTCGTAAAATGGAGGCTGAGCGTGTTATGCAGGTTCTTAGTCGTCGTACTAAGAATAACCCGGTGCTAATAGGTGAACCTGGTGTTGGTAAAACAGCTATTGTAGAGGGTCTTGCCCAGCAAATTGCAGACGATGAAGTCCCTGATACTCTCCATAATAAGCAGCTTTACACCTTAGATTTGGGTGCTCTGGTTGCTGGTAGTCGTTATCGAGGCGATTTCGAAGAGCGTTTGAAGAAGGTTTTAAAAGAAATTAAAACACGTGGCGATGTTGTTTTGTTTATCGACGAGATTCATACTCTTGTTGGTGCCGGTGCAGCTGAAGGCGCTATTGATGCTGCAAGTATTTTGAAGCCGATGCTTGCCCGTGGCGAGTTGCAAACTATTGGTGCAACTACTTTGGATGAATATCGTAAACATCTTGAAAAAGATGCTGCGCTTGAGCGTCGTTTTCAGCCTATTAAGGTTGAAGAGCCTACCGTTGAACACACTATTGAAATTCTAAAAGGTCTACGTGAACGTTATGAGACTCACCATAGGGTGACTATCACAGACCAAGCCTTAATTGCTTCAGCTAATTTAGCTGACAGATATATTTCTGATAGACATCTTCCAGATAAAGCGATTGATCTTATCGACGAGGCGGGTGCACGTTTGCGAATTAAACGTATGGCTACTCCTCCTGCTTTTAAAGAGTTAGAGAACGAAATTTCTGATGTTGTAAAGAAGAAAAAAGAAGCTGTTGAGTCTCAAGACTTTGAAGAAGCTGGCCGTTTGCGTGATACTGAAAAAGATTTACTTGGTAAAAAAGATGACATGGAGGAAGAGATTAAAGCTTCTGGTGTTGATCTATTTGACGAAGTGAATGAAGAGTCTATTGCTGAAGTGCTTTCGGTTTGGACAGGTATTCCTGTTTATAAGTTAACTGAAGAAGAAACTGAAAAACTTCTTCGTATGGAAGAAGAACTACATCAAAGGGTTATTGGTCAAGAAGACGCAATACATGCTGTTTCACAGTCAATTAGACGTACTCGAGCTGGTTTGAAAGATCCTAAACGTCCTTCTGGTTCGTTTATATTCTTAGGGCCAACTGGTGTTGGTAAAACAGAGTTGGCAAAAACTTTGTCTGAGTTCTTGTTTGGTGATGAAGAAGCTCTTATCACTTTGGATATGTCTGAATTCCAAGAGAAGCACACGGTTGCTCGTCTCGTAGGTTCTCCTCCAGGTTATGTAGGTTATGAAGAGGGTGGCCAGTTAACTGAGGCTGTTCGTCGTAAACCTTTCTCTGTTGTTTTGTTTGATGAGGTTGAAAAAGCTCATCCTGATGTGTTTAATACTTTGCTTCAAATTCTTGAAGAAGGCCGTTTAACAGATTCGCAAGGTCGTTCGGTTGATTTCAGAAATACTGTATTGATCATGACTTCTAACTTGGGAACCCAAGATCTGCGTAAAGCAACTCTTGGTTTCTCTAAGAGTGATGAAGCTGTTTCTTATGAACGTATGAAGAAAAAAGTTAATGATGCTTTGAAGAGTCATTTCCGTCCGGAATTTTTGAACCGTATCGATGAAACTATTGTCTTCCACGAGCTGAGCCTTGCTGAAGTCACAGAGATTGTTGACTTGATGATTGCTAAGACAACCGAAATGTTGGAAAACCAGGGTATTGGTCTTGAAATGACTGCAGAAGCAAAAGGGCATTTAGCTCTTAAGGGTTATGACCCTACAATGGGTGCCCGTCCGTTGCGTCGAGCAATTCAGCGTTTAGTTGAGGATGAATTAAGTGAGAAGCTTCTTTATAAAGAGTTCCGAGCTGGCCAAATCATTGTGGTTGATCTTGCAAAAGACGAAGATGGCGATGATATTCTGAGCTTTAACGCTCATGAAGGTTTTAAGCCTCCTGAAACTCCTGAAGCTGCTGAGTTAGCTGATGCTGAGATTGAAGTAGATACTGTGGACGTTGCTGATTCAGCTGAAGATGCTGGTGAAGCTAAGGCTTAACTTTTTAGTCTTAACATATTTGTTGTTTTGAACCATAAGTGCATTAGTGTTTTATTAGTGAAACCAAAATTTAACGTGTCTTTTAAACAAAATAGATTTTCATTAGCTATTTTGTTTCTCGGATTTCTGGCTTGTGTATCATGTCGTGCAGATGTTGATGTCATTGTTGAGGTCGAGCCAAGCGGTGCTGGTGAGGTTCGTGTCAATGTTCTTTTAGATGACTTGGCTGCTGATGGCTTATTAGAATTTGATAATGGGTTTGATACCTCTGTAGCTGATTTACAACTTTCTGGTTGGGAAGTAACTCCAACAAAAGAAATTGATGAAGGTAAAATTATTTCTGCTTCTAAAAGGTTTGGCAATCCAGATCAGTTTTCTGAAGTCATGGAGGAGCTTTCAGCTTCGGATGGTATTTTCAGGGATTTTTCTTTAGTAAGAAATAAATCGTTTGGAAGAGTTGAGTATTTATTAAATGGAACTGTTGATGGTTCCCGTGGTTTAAATTCTTTTTCGGATTCTAGTTTAGAAAATACTTTAGGGCCTCTTTCTGAATTTGCTGGTGGAAATGATTTTCAGATCGATGACTTAGGTGTCAACCTATTTGTTGATTTACCTGGAGATATTAAAGGCGGTGCTGACACTGTTGACTTTGAATTAACTGAAAGTTCGAACGCAAAAATCCCTGTTGATCTAGATAGATCTGTTCCGGTTTTGCTAGAGCTTAAGTCTGTTAGTCGTTCAATCACGGCACAAGTGTTAAGGGGTGCTGCAGTAATTGCTGGGTTAATTGCTTTTCTGATTGTGTTGTCGCAGGTTTTAAAATTTTTATCAGGTAGAGCTGATAGGTCTAAATCTAAGTTGAAGAAATCTTTGGCTGTAAAAAGTTCAACAGAGAAAGCCTCAAGTGGAAAAAGCTTGATGCGCACAGACGGCAAAAAAAATACAGAATCCGGAACTTTACAAGAAGAGTTACCAGATTCTGAAATAGAAAAACAGGCTCAAGTTACGGAACCTTTCGAGGTTATTGTTTTAGATGGTATGGGTGTTCTTTATCAAGAGAAAGATAATCTTGAGAATTTGTTGGTTCCATTTGTACGTCAGAAAGGGTCAAGTTTACCCGATGAAGAGATTCTCAAGAAAGCAAAAATTTTAACGCAAGGTCGTTCAAGTGTTGAAGATTTTTGGAAGAGTGTTGGTTTAGACGAGCCTGCATATGATTTAAATGATGGATATTTAAGTACTTTGCAGTTAAGCCCTGGAGTTGTTAAGTACATGCTTGATTTAGCTGAACGTGGCATAAAAGTTGGTTGTTTAACTAATGATGTGGCGTCTTGGGCAGATACTTTACGAACTAAACACAGCCTCGAAAGTTTGATTGAAATTTGGGTTATTAGTGGTTCGATTGGTCTTCGTAAACCTTCCTTCGGTGCATTTGAAGCATTAAGAAGAAAAGCAAATATTGATCCTTCAAAAGTGTTACTCATCGACGATGAAGTTGAGGTTCTAAACCAGGCACGCGAATTTGGGTTTACTACTAATTGGTATACCGAATCTGGTTCTGTTGATACTTCAAACGGTCATACAATATTTCCAGGATTTCCAATTACGAGCTAGTTATTCTTGTTGGTTAATTTCAAAGCTTCTTTTAAACAAGAATTTAGTCTAATATTGTTTGGATGAAGGAACGTATTGATCAAGCGATGCTTGGAACCCTTGGAAGTGTTGCTCCAGGTTCTCAGTTGAGGAAAGGTTTAGACCTTGTCTTAGAGGCTGGCCGTGGTGGCTTGGTTGTTATTAGTGATGGTCCTGAAGTTCAAAAAATTTGTTCGGGTGGGTTCTTGGTTGATTCTCCTTTTAGTCCTCAGAAGCTAGCTGAACTTTCTAAAATGGATGGTGCAATTATTTTAGATGCTGCCGTTTCTAAAATTGCAAGGGCGAACGTTCACCTGTTGCCTGATCCTAATGTTTCTACGTCTGAGACGGGTACGCGTCATCGCACGGCCGAGCGAGTTGCTAGGTCTTTAAAAGTGCCGGTTGTAGCTGTTTCTGAGAGCCGTAGCGACATTCATGTTTATTTGGATGACCAGGTTAAACCTTTATTTTCAGCTAGTCGGCTTTTGGAAAGATCAAATCAGGCTATCCAAACTCTTGAGAGGTATAGATCTCGTTTAGATAGGGTCTCAAAGAATTTGTCGTCTCTAGAAGTTGAAGATCTAGTTTCTTTGCGGGATGTCTTGGAAGTTATTCAAAGAGCAGAAATGGTTGTCAGGATTTCTGATGAGATAAAACGTAATTTGATTGAGCTTGGAACTTTTGGGCGCTTAATCCGTTTTCAGCTAGAAGAGCTAATGGTTGACGTTTCAGATGATAGAAGGTTACTTTTACGGGATTATTTAAAATCGGATTCTATGTCTATAGCTGAGGCAATGGAAGCGTTGACTGAGCTTGATGATGAAGAGCTTTTTGATGATTCGCTTTTAGGATCTACGCTTATGCTGGTTGAAGAGCCTGTTGATATTGATGAGCTTATGACTCCAATGGGTTACAGAATTTTGTCAAAATTACCCAGAATTCATGAGTCTTTGGTTGAGAATTTGGTTGACAGATATGGCAGCTTGAATGGGATCTTACGGGCTGAGGTTGAAGAGCTGGCTGAGATAGACGATATTGGTCACGATAGAGCTAGAGCTTTGAAAGAGGGCTCTGTTCGCTTGGTCGAGAATTCTTTCTTCGACCGGTTCTGACTGCCTACCCGTCATTCCCGACTCGATCGGGAATCTACTTTAGCCGAATAATATATCCTCTAACTTATATAGTTCTTTCGGAGTGTTATTTGTAGTGTTTTTTCAATTCTGGTCTGTTTGTTATTTTATAGACTTTCTCTTTTTTTACGATCCAACCAAATTTTATGAAGTTCCTTATGGTTTTGTTCACTCGTTCGCGGCTTGCCCCAACTAGTTCGGCTAGTTGGTCTTGGGTTATAGCTAAGCTAAATTCGTATTTTCCTTGACTTAAGTTTTCTAAGGTCATTGCGGTTCGTTTTGAGACGTTTAATAGTTTGTGGGCTTGTAATCGGTTGCGTTCTTCGATGTATAGAGTGCTTATATAGTTAGCGAGCATTGAACAAAGTTGGGCGTCTTTTTCGGTTATTTTTTTTAAATCAGTTAGTGAGATTACATTTAGTTCACATGCCGTTGCTGCTTTAATGTTTTGGCTTGCAGCGGGTTCGGTGAAAATATTTTCGGCCCCGATGGTTTCTCCTTTTCTTAGAAGTTTAGAGATGGTTTCTGTTGCAGGGTCTAAAGCTAGTGCGGTGCCTGTTTCGATTACAAAAAAGTGTTCAGCCGATTTTTGTGTATCTAGTACTTTTCCTCGAGCGAGAGACATCTTTTTAGTGTTTTGTTCGATCTGTTTTTTTGTTTTGGTAGTTAAGGAGTCGAAGTTGTATACGTTTTTGACTGTTTCTGATAACACAGTTCTTAATCATAGTGTTTTAGTTGATTGAATTGTTAGAGTTGATTGATGTTGGTTTGGTGTGTAATTGTGGCTGCTGGTTCAGGTACTAGGTTTGGTGGCCCAAAACAATTTGAACAGGTGGCTGGTTTAAGTGTTCTTCAGCATTCCATAAATGCTTTTGCTGGTTTGGTTGATGGTTTAGTTTTGGTTATGAATCCTGAGCATAATGCTCAAATTAATGATGTTGATCAGATCGTTTCAGGTGGTTTAACTAGGTCAGATTCTGTGAGTAACGGTTTGGCTGCTGTTCCAGATAATGTTGATTTTGTTTTGGTTCACGATGCTGCCCGTCCTTTGGCAAGTTCGGTGCTGATTAGTAGGGTTATTTCTAGTTTAAAAAATGGGTCTGATGCTGTTGTCCCGGTGGTGCCTGTGTCAGATTCGTTGCGTACAGTTGATGGTGACTATGTTGATAGGGCTGGTTTTGTTGCTGTGCAGACGCCTCAGGGCTTTAAGCGCAAGGTTTTGGTTGATAGCTATAGTTCTGGTCGCGTTGCTACAGACGATGCTACTCTTGTGGCTGATTTAGGTTTTGTTGTTGATCACGTCGAGGGTGAGTCAATTAATATCAAAGTTACGTATCCTGAAGATATTAAAGTTTGTGAGGCATTATTATGCAGCTAAAAAATATTCGTGTTGGTCATGGTTTTGATGTTCATCGTTACAGCGATGACCCTGACCGTAAGCTCATACTTGCGGGTTGTACTTTTGATGGTGTTCCGGGCCTTGTTGGTCATAGCGATGCTGATGTAATTATCCATGGGTGTATTGATGCTCTTTTAGGTCCTGCTAGTTTGGGAGATATTGGTCAGCTTTTTCCTAATTCTGACTCAGCTAATAAGGGTAAAAGTAGTTTAGTTTTTTTACAAGAGGTGGTTAAACTTTTGGCTGATTCAGGTTTTTATGTGATTAATGTGGATTGTACATTAGTGGCCGATCAGCCTAAAATTTCTGATTTTCGTTCTGAGATGATCAATAATTTATCTGAGGTTATTGGTGCACCTGTCACAATAAAGGGTAAGACTACTGAAGGCGCTGTTCAGTTTCAAGATTCAGTTTCTTGTCATAGCGTTGCGTTAGTGGGTATACATGAGTAAAAAAAGGTCGCCTGACCGTAAGTCTAAATTTTCTCAGCATTCTAAGAAAAAGAAATCGGCTGGCCGTGTTAAAGGTTTGAGTAAGAAGCCGGGTGGTGAGGTTTCATCAAAGCCAACTAGCGGTGAACAGGTTGAGGGTCGTCAAGCTGTTCGTGAACTTTTGCTGGCTGGTTCTAGGAACACGGTTGAAATATTTCTTGCTGACGATTTGAAAGAGGCTGAGATTCTTTCAGATATTCGTGATATTGCTTTGTCTATGTCTGTTCCGGTTCGGACTGTTTCTCGTTCTAAAATTAATTCTAAGGCTTTAACTTCTTCTCATCAGGGTGTAATTGCTAAAGCTGATGCAATGAAATTCGCTAATTTTGATGAATTAATTGCTGATCCGAATGCTTTTTTACTTGTTCTTGATGGAATTACTGACCCTGTTAATTTGGGTTCTATGCTTCGTATTGCTGAATGTGCTGGTGTAACTGGAATTATTTTGCCTGGCAGGCGTTCGGTTACTATTACTCCAACTGTTTCTAAAACAGCTGCTGGGGCTCTTGAACATGTCCCTATTGCTATTGTTGGGGGTGTGGCTACTGCTTTAAGCGAGATGAAAAAAGCAAATATTACTACGATTGGCTTAGATGCTGCAGGAAAACATGGTATTTTTGATTCGTCGCAAAGTTTAAGTAAACCAATTGCCCTTGTTTTAGGTAAAGAAGGTTCTGGTTTATCTAGACTTGTGATGGAAAGAGTTGATACATTGGTTTCTATACCTTTACTAGGTGAGTTGAATAGTCTTAATGTGGCTATGGCTACTGCTATTTCTTGTTTTGAAATTGTTAGACGTCAACTTGAAACTACTAACGAACCGGGGAATAAATCGTGACCGAACAAAGCTATGAAGCCTGGGATGGAAAAAAGTATGATTGGCCGCCTCCTAGCGGTTGGTACTTGGCTCGTGATAAGAAGTGGTGGCCAGAAGGCTACGGCCCTAAGAGCGATAGTGGTACTTCAGATACTGCAACGAGAACCCCGTTGCCTGAGGCTCCGACGGTTGCTGTAAAAGAGAATGTTAGCGATTATGTTGCTCCGGCGAATATGGATTCTGCTGTAAATAATAACGATAGCAATAACCCTGCTGGTTTTAGTTCTGATAATTCTGTATCAGGTAGCTACGCAGCAGATAATAAAACTTTGGACAACAAGTTTCCTGCTGATCGTGGTATAAGTCGTACTGTTGATACTTCTTCTGGTGGTTCTGGCTTAGTTAAATTTCTTCTTGCTGGTGTTGTTCTGTTAAGTCTTGTGGTTGGTTATTTATTAATTTCTCAGTTCTTGAATAAACCCGCTGGTTCTTTTGCTAGCCCTCATGGTTTGCAACCTATCGAAATTCAGTCTCCTGATAGTTCTGAAAAAGACTGGGTTGTAAGTGTTACTGGTGCTTCTAGAGTTATTACCGATGATCAACTTGGTGGTTTGGTTGCTGATTCTGGTAAGAAATTTGTAAAAGCTGATGTGTCTGTTGAAAATTCTCAAGATGCCGCCAGTTTTGGTAATTTAACTTTCTCAGCGGCTACTGGTGAGTCAACTTTGATTGCTACTGATGATGCTTGTATGGCTCAGCCTGGTTCGTTATCTTTGGCGCCAGCTGGTTCAACTGTTGCTGGTTTCTTATGCTGGCAAGTTCCTGAGGCTGATGTGTCTGAATTTGTTTTAGCTGTTTCTGCTAAAGATGTTTCAGGTAACGTATTTATGTCACTATCTGAATAATCAGACAAACATATTATTGAATAAGAGGTCAGGCATCAAAGGTGCCTGACCTCTTTGGATTTGCCGTGGCACCAAATCGGTACCAAGACGAGCACAGACTTCAAAGAGCTGTTGAGTCTTTTCAACCAACACGGCGTTAAGTATCTTATTATTGGTGGTTACGCAGTCATGTAGACAGATCTGCTCAAAAGAGTTCGGTTGAATTCGTTTAGACTATCTGAAAATTAGGGAGCGTTTTTGAGCCCGAGAGGAGATTTGAACTCCTGACCTACGCTTTACAAGAGCGTTGCTCTACCGCTGAGCTACTCGGGCAGTGAATGCCCTGAACTAGGTTCAAAGCATTAAGCTTTTTGAAGTATACATGAGAATTTTTCAATAAGCGGCTAGATTATTAATTACACCCGCTAATGACCAAATTTTTTACATGTTTTGGCCATTCATAGTTTATTTTGAGGATTTCATC
>Ga0114956_1002082_pt1 | contig 15845 bp, 16 predicted proteins | sample MaitaG_FD_87304 | JGI IMG/M metagenome (GOLD analysis project Ga0114956, IMG submission 87304) | Marine algal microbial communities from Maine, USA - Maine_Asex2 metaG | ecosystem: Host-associated > Algae > Red algae > Unclassified | place: Maine, USA | collected 2015-01-05 | reverse complement strand
TTATATATTTATTCCCCTAAACATTAAGTTTCGTAATCTTGGTCAGTTAGGTATAATTTTAGCAATAATTATTAACATGACAGTAGTAGGATTATGGCATGGTGCAAATTGGACATATGTTATTTTTGGTCTTTATCATGGTTTACTTTTTATTCCCTTAATTATTACGGGCACCATTTTTAAAAAGAAAAAAATTAAAGTAAACAAATTTGGATTACCAAAATTAAATGACTTTTTTAAAATTATTGGAACCTTTTTATTATGGACATTTAGTTTGATCATTTTTAGAGCAGATAATATTAGTCAAGCAGGTACTTATATTTCCAAAATTCTATCTTATTCATTATTTGACATGCCTTTGTTTGCTGGTAGAATCCTTGCTTTTCAGACAGTAATATTTCTTATATTCTTTATCTTTACTGAATGGCACGGAAGACAACAAGAATAAGCAATAGCGCAATTAGGTTTAAAATGGAGACGTCCTTTAAGATTTGCGTTTTATTATTTAATTATAATTACTATAATCTTATTTAGTGGTAATACACAACAATTTATTTACTTTCAATTTTAAATTATAATATGAAAAAATTCGCTTTTAAGTTATTGAACTTTGGACTTATTGGACTTATTTTTGTTTTTTTGTCATTGATTTTTGTTTTTATTATTCAAAAAAAAGTAAATTCAGACAGCCAAAAAATAGCTGGTTATCAAAACCTAATAATGGGTGATTCTCAAATGCAAAGATTAAATAGTAATTTATTTCCATTTAAAACAAAAAACATCGCTAGCTCAGGAGAGCATTTTTATTTTACTTATCAAAAGCTCAAATGTATAATACAAAACAAAAACAATAAGGTACAAAAAGTTGTTTTAGGTTTGTCAATTCATCATTTTTCTCCTGTCTATAATAGGTTATTTGATACTAAATTTAGCGAGGGTCAATCTAGCTTGAAAAGGTTTTTGTATTTTATACCTATTTCTTACTATAATGAGTTTGTGACTTTAAGTGGGACTTCAGCTTCTAATTTTATAAAGGGTCTTTTTTTAAAAGGCGCTGACTGGGGTGGCGAAGTAAAATCAGATTATTCTAATCCAGATGAAAAATCAATAAAAAATTTATATGAATCTCATTTTTTAATTAACCAAAGTGAAGAAAAATACAGTCAATCCCAAAAAAAATACTTAAGAAAAATTGATAGTTTATGTCTTTCAAACGATATTAAATTAATAACTTGTTCTCTACCGTATCTTTCCTTATATAAAAAGAAAATTAATAACGATTATTTTGAATTTTATAATAATGCTGTAAGTGACCTTAAGAGATTGAATCATATAAATTTTATTTCAGAAATTCCTAAATCGAACTGGATGTCCGATGGAGTCCATTTGAATAATGACGGTGGAGCCATTTACTCGAAAAAAATTAATAAAATTATTACAAATTTAAAGTAGATTTAATTTGCCTATTAGGGCTCAAATTCATCTCTAGTGTTAACTATTTTAATGATCAGGATGCAGTATAATATGCAACAGAGAGATTTAAAATATTAATTTTTGCCAAAGGCTTTAATTGTAATTTTAATTCCTTCTGTAGTGCTTAACGGTAATTTCAAATTTAATGCTTTTTTAATTTTAGTGTTTGATATCTGATAGGTTTCTGTTAACTTTTCTAACTTTTCAGAATCTATTGGTAATCTAAGAACATCTCCAATTTTAGCGAAAAGCATAATTATTGGTTTAGGTATTTCTAATATCCTTTCTTTTGTTTTTGTTTCTTGGCCAATAATTTTTACCAACTTATTTGTTGATATAGGTTGAGTATCTGCTACATTATAGACTCCAGATTCCGGTAGTTTAATTATTAAATTTTGAATGATAAAACATAAATTTTGAACAGATAGAAAGGATCTTGTATTTTTATAAGCACCTAAAGGATAAGGCACTCCTTTGTTGATTAAACTATATAATAGATTTAAATTTCCTTTATTATTTGGTCCATGAATCATGCAGGGTCTCAAGATGTATACTTTCTTTCCTTCGGGTAGTTTCTTAGATTTTATATAGTTTTCTGCTTTCAGTTTAGATTTTCCGTATGCGGTTTTAGGATTAGGAATTGTATTTTCTGTAATAATGGATTCGGTTTTATCTGCTACAGCTTTAACCGTACTTAGAAAAACAAACACTTTAGCATTACTTTTTAAAAAAGAGTCGTATAACGATATCGTTAAGTCTGTATTTGTTTTATAATATTCCGCTTCTTTTGCTGTTTTTTTTAAATCGTGTGCTTTCCCCGCTAAATGTATTATTACCTCTTGTCTATTAAAAAGTATTGTATCGCATTCCTTATAACTGTAAATCTTATTATTAGGCGTCTTTTTTCTGGATACACCACAAACAGTATGATTTTGTTTGGTTAAATAGGGATATAAATTACTACCAACAAAACCGGAAATTCCTGTAATCAAAACTTTCATGTTACCTAATTTGATCTAATGTCCTTTTGTTAATTTTTCTTCTTTTTTTATCAAAAATCCATCCCCATTTGTTAAAATAGTATAGCATCGATTTTGAGTAAATCATTAATATTTTTTTACTTTTAAAAGATTTTTTTTCATGTGCGTGAACAACTTGTTGTTCTGGATAAAAAATAGCCTTATAACCTGCATCAATTATATTTCTACAAAAATCAATGTCCTCACAAAACATAAAATAATTTTCATCAAACAACCCTGATGTTTTTAAAGCCTCTGTTCTTACTATTAAGTAACATCCAGAAAGAAAAGGCACTTCCATTATCTGATTATAGTTAGAAGCTCTTAACTCAAATCTATTATTAATTTTATCCTTTATATATTGTATTGGTATTAACCTTCTTACAAAAAAATCTATTGGAGTCGGTAATAGTTTGGCAACATATTGAATACTGTTATCGGGATAAATAATTTTAGGCATTAATACTCCAACATCTCTGTTTATATTTAAATAACTTAATATATCTTCATTAACGCCTTGTTCAAAATATATATCTGGATTCAATAATAAATGATATGGACTAGTATCTATTACTTTTTTTAAGGCTACATTATGTGCTGCTCCAAATCCAGGATTGGTTGGATTAAAAATATATTCTGTGTTTTCAGGATATAATAGCTTAAGGATTTTTAACTTATTTGTTGGAGAGTTGTCAATTATATAAAGTTTAACTTTTAATTTTGTGTTAAAAAAGGAGTGTATTGCCTTTTCTAACATTTTTAAATCATTGCAATAGGTTACTAAACTTGCTGTTAGACTAGAAGGCATTTATTTGTTCTTTTTATATAATCTTGAATCAATCTTAACTTGTATAAAATCTTTAATAATATATTCTTCTATTAATCCCTCTGTACCTTGAGAATTGGTCTCTATTCCCCAATCTTTCCTATTAAAATCAAATTTTTCGGTTGAAAAATATAGAACCTTTCCATCTCCACCATATTCAATAGTAAAATTAAATGGTTCTATAGGTAAAGACAGCCCTTTTAAGGTTAAATCGCCAGACATAACCATTTCTTCTCCGTCTTTATAGCAATCAACAACCGTGAATACAGCTTCAGGGTATTTGATAGTATCAAAAAAAGATTTTTCATTTAAAAATTTTTCGAGTTTTTGCTTAGCAGTACCTTTTAAAACCCATACATCTATAGAGCTCATATCAAGAATAAACTCTCCTTCTTTAATAATATCGCCATCTAATTTTAAATAACCAGATTTAAAATTAACAGTTCCTGTTTGATTTACATTAAAACCTAAACCATTCCATGCAAATTTAGAGTTTTTAGGAGACAACTCGTAAAAAGATATTTCTTCTTTTTGAACAACATTTATCTTATTATTCTGTTTTTCTTCTTTATTCGTCTTTTTGTTTTCTTCTTTACAATTAAAGATACAAATTAAAATAAAAGCTAAAAGGGAAATTCTTTTTATCATGTTTAAAATTTTATTGAGTAAAGTAAATACATATTAATTTGAAATACATTATTCCATTAGTAATTAAGCTCAAAATAATAAAAGAGCTTATTTTTTTTATTCGGTTTTTAAGCACTAAATCATTTAGAACATAAAGAAAATAAAAGATTATGGGATAAAAATATCTTCCTTGATCTAGTGTAGGTACCAATATCATTAAATATAACCACAACACAATAAATATAGTTATCAAATTCATATAATCTTTAATTTTATTATAATTTGGATTAGATTTACTTAATATAAGTCGCTTAAATATAATAAGCAAAATAACAAAAAATATGATAAAATATTCTAAAAAAGTAGCCCTAATAGACATATTACCTAATAATCCATAGAATGAAACTATAGCTGTAAATATAGATTTTATTGGTTCATATTTGTAGTCATAACTAATTATTGATTTTGAAAAATTAAATGCTACAATTAAACTAAAAATAAATAAAAACCAAAAAATCACCTTTGACACATTGGTTTTTACTGTTTTTTGATATGTAAAATTAACAATTAGAGCTAAAAAAAGTAATATTATAGATCTATCTAAAAATATAAAACCTAAAAAACATAAAAATACTAGAAGCCATTTAGGCTTATAATAATATTTGAAAATTATTATACTAAAAATAATATTAAACAAATCAGGGTTTAAAGCAGTTACAAACCACATAAATCCAGGAAAAACTAATGCAATAGCTAAAAGTTTTCTATTTTCAGAATTATTTAAAAACCACTTAAGTAGGGGAAGCAACACTATTAAGTTTGCCATTCTACAAATTAAAACGTCTTTTCTTGGAAAAATACTATCATGTTTAAATCTATATTCATTTGCAAAAAAATGAAAATTAACATTTGCATTTTTCATCATTTCATTAAAACTATAAGAGTCTCTATAGCTAAGATCGAACATATTTGCCACTCCTTTCATATAATAATTATATAATCCTCCGTTTCCTTTGAGGCTATAAAAATTATCATCGTTAAATATAGCCCAATAATGCCTATATTCATCTGGGTTTTCGTAAGTAGGAATTAATAAAGCGTATCCAATAAAGTATGCTATAAAAAATAATAGTAACACGAAAACATGTTTATTTATTTTCATGTCTAATTATTGAAATCTTTTAAAAATGGAATTTTTTTAAACTGATTTTTCCATTTAAACTCTTTTTCTGCAATTAATCTCATTTCGTTTGTATTAATTGGATTTTTAAACGCCCATTCAATAATTTTTTTAATATCCACTGGGCTATCATCTGGAGACAACTTTAAATAGAATTTAGAGTAATTATTTATGTGCAAGTCATTATAGGATATTAAAAAAGGAAGACCTCTGCTAAAATATTCTCTTACTTTTAATACGGAACCATTATCTAATCCGTTTCTATGCATACCCAAAGATGCAACACCTACATTAGCTTTTTTAAATACCTCGGTTAATTCTTTATCATATTTTCTACCGTAAAAAGTTATATGTTTATCTAAATTTAGCTTAGAAGACATGCTTTTTAATTTTGATAACTCTGGGTCTCCATCTCCAACAACATGAAAATGTACATTAACATTATTTGAATTTTTATAATAATTACTAAGACCTTTAATTACTCTATCAAAACCATGATAAAATCGTAAACTTGCAACACCTAAAATATTAAGTTTATTTTCGGAAAATAATTCAGAATTATTTCCAATATAGTCAATTTTATCAATATCTATTGCATTACTTATTGGTGTTGAGGGAATGCCAAAAATCTCTTTATGAATGTCAAAATTTACGCATTGATCTACATATTTTTTTAGTTTTATATTACAAGATTTGTCTATGTAATAATAAATATTTTTTAAAAAACCTTCTCCTTTTAGCTCATGTGTATATGGAAATGTTGGGAATTCGAAAATAATTTTATTAACTTTTTTGCGGGCTTGCCTTAAAAAAAAAAGTAAAGAATAATCTATACCAAAGCCTCTAACATACATAACATCATATTGATTTTTATCAAAAATTTTAGCAGCTTTAATAGGTCCATAAATCCTTTGGATAACAGCACTTCTACTAAAAGGTTGTATTGTGTTATTTATATTAATGCCCTTATTAGACAAAGTTAAAAAGGTGACTTGGTATCCCATGTCCTCAAATCCTTTTAATTGAGCAAATATTTTATTTTTTATTCCTTTTCCTACATTATCAATATTATGTAAGTGACAGTACAATAACTTATTATTCATTATCTAACTTTTATTTTTAACTAAATAATCAACAATTTTTTTTGAAGCAAAACCATCTCCATATGGTTTTAACTCAAAATTAATTTCTTTTTTGTTTAACATTTTTTTAAAAGCATCCAAAATCAAATTTTCCTCAATCTTACATAAAACATTTGCTTCAATTTCTAATAATTCTGTCCATTCTGTTTCATCTCTTAATGTAACACATGGTTTTTTATGGAAAAATGTTTCTTTCTGAAGACCACCGCTGTCTGTAAAAACAATTTCTGAGTTTTTAAGTAAATAAATCATTTCTAAGAATCCAACAGGGTCTAACATTAAAAACTTTGGATTTAAATTATATTTTGTTATATAGTTTTTAGTTCTTGGATGAACAAGTAAAATTACAGGAAGTTCTTCATTAATTTTATTAAAAGCATTCAATATTTTAGTCAGGTTATTTTTGCTATCTGTATTTACTGGTCTATGTATTGTGGCAAGAGCATACTTTTGTGGTAAATTATAGTTTGGCTTTTTTGCTTTTTTGCTATACAATAAAGCAGTGTCATACATAACATCACCTACATCTAAAATTTCATTATCAAAAGAATTATAACCTTCTTTATTTAAATTATTTATAGCTTTTTGCGAAGTGCAAAATAAAACGTTACTAACTCTGTCTGTTAATATTCTGTTTACTTCTTCAGGCATATCCATATTAAATGACCTTAGTCCTGCTTCAACGTGAGCCAACTTTATATTTAATTTAGAAGTAACAATAGCTCCGGCTAGTGTTGAGTTTGTATCGCCATAAACTAGAACCCAATTTGGCTTTTCTTTTAAAACAATTGATTCAATTTCTTCTATCATTCTACCTGTCATTGCTCCATGGTTAAGACTACCATGGTTGAGTTGGTAAATAGGCTTTGGTATTTTCATTTCTTCGAAAAAAACCTGACTCATATTTTCATCAAAATGCTGTCCAGTATGTATAATGATCTCATCAACATTATCTCTTTTCTTTATTTCGTTGCTAATTGCAGCTGCTTTAATAAATTGAGGTCTAGCTCCTACAACTGTTAAGATTTTTATTTTTTTCATTCTAATTATTTTTTTAATTAATCTTCCTTGGTTTCCAGCTATTATGCTATTAGTCATTAAGTTTTTTTCAACTCTTTTAAGAATTTTTATTAATAATTATTTATTGTTCTATTAGAAAAGCGCCTCGAGGATCGTAAATAAAGCAGCCTTTTTTAATAAAAAATTTTGATATTAAACAAAATAAGAAAGGACTAACAAAATCCCTGACACGAAAGGTGATGTCATTTTTTTTATTTTGAAAGATTAATTTGATAAGACTAAAAAAGTAATTTGTGTATCGTAGAATTACACTCGAAGTAGCAAAATTATTTTTAATCACTAAATTCTTAATACTTTTTTGATTACTACCTCCGCAATAAATATATTTATTATGATAACATTCTGTGTCGTCATAAATATCAATTAATTGTGAGTGCAAAAATGGAGCGCTCTCAAAGTTATTACTTAATAAAATAAGTGTTTTTTTCATTTTAATATTAAAATATTACCTTCTTTAATTTAAATATTGCTTTTTTTAAATAATAAATAAGCTAAATATAAAAATGTTAATGTTCCGGTAACAGTTATAATTATAACGCAAATATACCATTCAATATTGAAAAGCGAACAAAACAAAATAGGCAGTAACATTGAAAATAAGTAAATAATATTAAAACCAAGATCCTTTCCTAATTTTCCTTTTGCTATTAAAAAGGCATTTTGACTTACAAAAATTAATCTCATTATAAAGAAAACAACTATTACCTTTGCTATTTTTGCACTTTCTATGTATTCTTCGCCAAAAACTATAACATATAATTCGTTAGAAAGTAATTGTACAGCAATAAAAATTAAAACACCAATTATAAATAAATATTTAGTACAGGAAATCATAAATTTTCTATGATTATTAAATAGATCTCCTGTAATTTTTTTATAGAATACTTGAGAAAAAGCACTTCCTATTAAACTTGTTGGTGCATTTAAAGTTCGTTGGACCACGGAATAAAAACCTGAAATAGCACTACCATAAACAACTTCTATAAATATTACTGGTCCTTGATTAGCAATAATATTAAAAAGAGAACTAGCGCTATTTAGTGTAGGAAATTTTTTGTATTCTGCTATGGTGGGTTTTATTGCATTAAAATCTATTATGTGATTTTTAGTATTAGATTTTAACTTAAAATAGTAATACGCGCTTCCTGCAAAAAAACCAATCGTATATGCTAATACAAGAGAAAAAACAGACTTAAAATAAAAAACGCTCAGTATTTGAAGAAAAGAAATAATTAAGGCCACTAATATTTTGCCGTTGCTTACTATATTAAATCTTTCGAACCTATTTAAATATTGTATTTGCAATAAAGTTAATGCAGCAAATATAATTCCGAAGAAAACAACTAAACCTACAAAACCATTAGCTTCGGTAAAAAACACGTTATACATTGAAAAAAAGAAACTAACTAAAAGGAAAATAAAACTAACTAGAAATATAATTAGGAGGGAACTAATAAATATATTGAAGGCTTTTTTGTCCTCTTTGGGTAGCATTATAGCCATTTCTAACCTGCCTGGAGCGATTGTACTTATTATTGAGATTATAGAGATAAATACAGCATACCTTCCAATTTGTTCTACAGAATAATGCCTAGCAAGAAATATCAATGTCAATATTATTGTTAATTGAAATAATACATTCCCCTTGAACAAAGTCAAAACATTTTTAAAAAACAAAGACTTAATTCTTGCCATTATTTAGTTTTTTAGAGTGATAGTTTAATAGAAAAATAGAATTTAAATAAGCAAAAAACACCGAGCCATAAGCTCTGCTTAGAACATTTTCTGTAAAGCAACAACTAAATATTATAAGCAAAAAACTTAAGTATAAATAGTTTTTGTTTTTTAAAGCTAATCTAGTATTATATCCAAACATTATGACAAAGAACAAAAGCGCTATTATACCTCCTGACAATAATAAATAAATAAAATAATTATGCGAATCGAATTTTGTTTTTTGAAAAACACTTGATCTATAGGACAATTTATAACATTCACTTAGTTTGGCTTGTACATCGCCTATACCATACCCTAAAATAGGGTTATTCTTCACTAATTCTAAACCGCAAAGATATACGCCATATCTAATACTAAGAGATGATGGGTTTCTCCCTTTTGGTATTTTTATTTCTTTTTTAAAAACTTCTTCAAAATACCTATATTTAAAATTGCTACTCTCGTTTAAATTTAAAAAAACACAGCACCCTACTATTATAAAACTAGATAATACAATTAATTTCTTTTTGAGGCTATAACTAGCTACAAATAAATACATTACCAATATCAAATTCAACATAAGAAAAACCGTTCTCGCAGAGGATATAAGTATAAAAAAATAAAAACCAATTAGTAATATAACGTAAATTGATTTTATTTTTATAGATGCCTTGGTCAATAGTTTTTGAACTAGATAAAACACAGAAAATGAAAACCATATTCCTAAATAAGTTGGTGTAATATCTAAATATGTTTTACCTTCAATGATATTTCTAAATGGAAAATTAAAAAAGGATACTAAATGGTTATTTAGATAAGCATATTTAATAATTACCGAAATAAAAATAAATAAAACAATTATAGATGATAATAAATAAGTGTTTAATATTTTCTTAATTTCATTTTTTAGAAGATTAGGGAAGAAGAGCAATATAATTAATGGAAATATTAAAATATTTAAGTCTCGCTTAATAATCTTAAAAGCTTCCATTTTATCATTTGATAAAAACACAGTTAGTGAAATTATTAAATAAAAACTTATATTTATTAAGATTGTTTTTTTTCTTACGACAAAATTCTTAGAAATATTATCTTTAAAAACTACAATACTAAGTAGAACAAATCCAATCGAAACGATTGATAATATACCAAAAGGCATTAATGGAAAAAAAGCCATTAATGCCAACAAATAAAATGCTATTTTTTCTTTCGTGATACCTGCCTTCAACGCATTTTTCTTTTAAACGGGTGCTCCGCTAACGTTTTTTTGGCAAATGGATGGTATTCTCCCTTTAACCCTACAGGCTTAGAGTGCCTAATGTTATGAACAATTTCTATGGCTTGTCTAGCATCTTCAAGACCATAGCCTTGCCCGTTTAATATACTGTCGTACACTTTATTGTGCAAATCTGTAAAACCACCACTAAATTCTAGTTCTTCGCCTTCAATAGTTATAGAGCGATAGGTGCGCTGTCCTTTGGCTTTAACCTCATCGGGTAGTACTTCTTCATTAATAGATAGAAACCATCTTACACGTGCACGTTCTAGCTCTAAATAACCTGCAGCTCTATCATGCTCATGAACATGTACCACATTTTGTTTTACGTCTCCAAAAATCCAAGATAACATGTCGTAAAAATGAACACCAATATTTGTTGCTATACCACCAGATTTTTCTGCGTTACCTTTCCAAGAAGTGTAGTACCAGTTTCCTCTAGAGGTTAAGTAGGTTAAATCCACATCAAAGATTTTATCTTTTGGAGCAGCATCAATTTTCTTTTTAAGGTCTATAATACTTTGGTGTACTCTTAATTGCAAAATATTATACACTTTTTTACCTGTTTCTTTTTCTACTTTGTTTAAAGCATCGATATTCCATGGGTTTAATACTAATGGTTTTTCGCAAATAGCATCTGCCCCATGCCTTAAAGCCATTCTAATGTGTGAGTCATGAAGATAATTTGGTGTGCAAATACTTACGTAATCTAATTTTACTTTTTTATCGTATTTTAATTTTTCTATATGCCTGTCGAACCTTTCAAATTCTACAAAAAAGTCTGCCTTTGGAAAGTAACTATCCATAACACCAACACTATCAAACCGATCGTAGGCGGCGAGTAAATTACTATTAGTGTGTTTTATGGCTTGTAAGTGCCTGGGCGCTATATATCCTGAAGCTCCAATTAATGCAAAATTTTTCATAACAATTTATATTTTTTTTACTGTATTATTAGTTAGTTGATAAGTGTCTTTGCTTTCTTTACAAACAGCTTTACCTTGATTATCGAACGTTAATCTGTGGCCAAACTCACTTATCCAACCTATTTGTTTAGATGGATTACCTACCACTAAAGCATAGTCTAAAACTTCTTTTACCACTACAGCTCCCGCACCAATAAAAGCATATTTACCAATGTTGTTTCCACATACTATAGTTGCATTTGCGCCAATAGACGCCCCTGTTTTTACTAAAGTTTGAAGGTACTGGTTTTTTCTATTTACAGCACTTCTTGGGTTAATTACGTTAGTAAAAACCATTGAAGGACCTAAAAACACGTTGTCTTGACAAATAACACCTGTATAAATAGATACATTATTTTGAACCTTTACGTTGTCTCCCAGTATAACATCTGGCGAAACAACCACATTTTGCCCTAAATTACAGTTTTTACCAATTTTAGAATTGGTCATTATATGAGAGAAATGCCAAATTTTTGTACCTTCATCAATACTACAATTAGCATCTATTACTGCTGTTTCGTGTGCGAAATAACCCATTTTTTTAAAATATATACACGTTTATAATCTTTTATCTACCAGTTTTGGATCTAACGTTCCTTTTACATCGTAAATAATACTCTTGTTTGATGTAATGGTTGAAAAGTCTAATGTTTTAAACTTTTCGTGAGCAACAACATGTACAATTACATCGTAAACCGTAGTTGGCTTTTCTATAACTTGGATACCAAATTCTTTTTCAACTTGTTCTGGCTCTACCCACGGATCGAAAACATCTACATTTATATTAAAGCTTTTTAATACTTTGTAAACGTCTATTGCTTTAGTGTTTCTTATATCTGGACAGTTTTCTTTAAAAGTAATACCAAGCATTAGTACCTTTGCTTTTTTTACCGTAAGATCGTTTTTTACCATGAGCTTTAAAACTTCTGTAGCCACATATTCTCCCATAGAATCATTTAATCGCCTTCCAGTTAGAATAAGTTCTGAATGGTATCCAACTTCTTGAGCTTTCTGTGCCAAATAAAACGGATCTACACCAATACAGTGCCCGCCCACTAGCCCTGGCTTATAATGTAAAAAGTTCCACTTAGTGGCGGCAGCAGAAAGCACATCATGTGTATCTATATCTAGTTTATTAAATATAATTGCCAACTCATTAACAAATGCTATATTAATATCACGTTGTGCATTTTCTATAACTTTAGAGGCTTCTGCAACTTTTATTGTAGGTGCTAGGTGTGTTCCAGCTGTTATAATAGATGCGTAAAGTTGGTCTACAATTTTACCAATTTCGGGAGTAGATCCAGAGGTTACTTTTAAAATATTTGCCACGGTATGCTCTTTATCTCCTGGATTAATACGCTCTGGAGAATAGCCACAGAAAAAATCTTTATTAAATTTTAAACCGCTTTCTTTTACAAGTACTGGTACACATTCATCTTCTGTAACTCCTGGGTAAACGGTAGATTCGTAAATTACTAAATCTCCCTTTTTTAATAGCTTACCAACTGTTTGTGAAGATTTTACTAAAGGCGTAAGGTTTGGTCTATTATTTTTATCTACTAGGGTGGGCACTGTAACAATGTATGTGTTACAAGATTCTATATTGGTAGCGTTACTAGTTAATGTAAGTCCTACTCCTTTTTGATTAAGAACAGACTGCAATTTTTCGTCTGAAACTTCTAATGTAGTGTCGTGTCCTGAATTTAGCATATTTATGCGAGATTCATTAATATCGAACCCAACAACTTCGTACTTTTTAGCAAATTCTACTGCTAAAGGTAATCCAACATAGCCTAATCCAATAATGCCAATTTTATGTGTCATTTTATTTGTTTTTCTGTAGTAAACTTGTGTTTACTTTAAGTTTTAATTTTCCCTTAATGTAATTTAAAAATTGGTATAACCACTAATTAAAAAAATTAAAATAGTGTTTAACCTATGCTATTTAAATGTTGTTTAAGGCTTTCTTTCCAATCCAAAATTTGCAAATTAAAGGTACTTGCAATTTTAGATTTATCCATTACACTGTAGGCTGGCCTTTTGGCCTTGCTTTTAAAAGCGCTAGAATTAATCGCATTAAGTGTAATTGATGTGTTTGTAATATTAAAAATACATTTAGCAAAACCATACCATGTTGTTTCGCCTAAATTACTGTAATGGTATAACCCGAAAGCATTAGAGTTGCTTTTAATAATAGTTAAAATAGCCATAGCCAAATCGTTAGCATTGGTAGGTGTGCCTTTTTGGTCATTTACAACTCCTAATTCCTCTTTCTCTTGTGCTAACCTCAGCATTGTTTTAACAAAATTATTCTTGTGTTCCGAATATAGCCACGAGGTTCTTATAATAAAATATTTTTCTAGAATATTACTTATTTCTTGCTCTCCTTTAAGTTTCGTTTCACCGTAAACACCCAAAGGTGATGTAGTATCATTTTCTAGGTAAGGTCTATTTTGCTCTCCATTAAAAACAAAATCTGTAGAAATGTGTATTAATATGGTATTATGTGTTTTACACGCAGTAGCTAGATTTTTTACACCCAAAGTATTAATTGCTAAAGCAAGGTCTTGTTGGTCTTCAGCATTATCTACAGCCGTATATGCTGCACAATTTATACAATAGTGGAATTTAGAGCTATTAAAAGCAACTGCTACACTATTGGTATCGGTAATATCTAAAGCGGCACTGTCTAAAAATACAAATTGGAAATTTGGTGCTTCTGTTGCCTTATTTCTTAAACATAAACCCAATTGCCCGCTGGCTCCTGTAACAAGAATTTTTATCATTTAAATACTGCTTTAATAGTTGGAAGTTTTTTATCTTTTTCAGATAAAATAAATGCTTCTGATCCTAATTTCCAGTCTATATTAAGGGTTTCGTCGTTATAAATAATACCGCCCTCTGAAGCTTTATTATAAATATTATCACACTTATAATTAAATACAGCAGTTTTGCTCAGCACAATATAGCCGTGTGCAAATCCTCTAGGGACAAATAATTGATTTTTGTTTTTTGCAGATAGTTTTACGGCAATGTGTTTTAAAAACGTTTTTGACTCTTTTCTTAAGTCTACAGCAACATCTAACACAGCGCCTTTGGTTACTCTAACTAATTTGGCTTGTGCGTATTCTCCTTTTTGAAAGTGTAGCCCTCTTAATGCGCCTTTATGGGAAAAAGCTTCGTTATCTTGGATAAAATTTACCGATTTGCCTAAAAGTGTTTCAAATTTCTTTTTATTGTAGCTTTCAAAAAAACACCCCCGATCGTCACCATAGATTGTAGGTTCTAATATATAGCAATCTTCTAACTTTGTTTCTATTATTTGCATTTTACACTTGATTTACGAGACTTATTAAGTGCGCTCCATACCCGCTTTTTAATAAGGGTGTTGCTAAGTCTATTAGTTCTTGCTTACTTATAAACCCACTGCTGTATGCCGCCTCTTCAATAGCTCCAATTTTTAAACCTTGACGTTCTTCTATAACCTGAACAAATTGCGAGGCTTGCATTAATGAGTTAAAAGTGCCAGTATCTAACCACGCCGTACCTTTATCGAGTATAGAAACTTTTAATTTACCTTGTTTTAGGTACTCTTTATTAATGTCTGTAATTTCAAGTTCACCACGGTCACTGGGTTTTATATTTTTCGCGATATCTATTACATGATTATCGTAAAAATAAATACCAGGAACTGCATAATTAGACTTCGGATGTTCTGGTTTTTCTTCTATAGACAGTGCTTTACCATTAGAGTCAAAATTAACTACGCCATAGCGTTCTGGATCTGTAACATGATAAGCGTAAACAATACCACCATCTGGATTATTGTTAGATTGTAACAATTCGGATAAGCCTGTTCCATAAAAAATATTGTCACCTAAAATTAGTGCTACTTTATCTTGACCAACAAAATCTGCTCCAATTATAAACGCTTCGGCAAGGCCATTTGGTGCCTCTTGTACTGCATACTCAAAATGACATCCTAATTGATTTCCATTTCCTAAAAGTTGCTTAAACAACGGTAGATGTTCTGGCGTAGATATAATAAGTATTTCTCTAATACCTGCAAGTATTAATGTGGATAACGGATAATAAATCATCGGTTTATCATAAATTGGCATAAGCTGCTTACTAAGTACTTTTGTAAGTGGGTGAAGCCTTGTTCCAGAACCTCCTGCAAGTATAATTCCTTTCATTTTTTTATTAGTTGTATTTATTGAGATACCATTCTATAGTTTTTTTAATACCTGATTCGAAGTTTTCATCTGCTTTCCAACCCAATTCGTTTTCAATTTTAGCAGCGTCAATGGCGTATCTAAAATCATGCCCAGGTCTATCTTTAACAAAAGTAATTTGCTCCTTATACGATTTTGGTGCTTGCTTAATCTCATCTAATATAGTGCAAATTGTATCAACAATATAAAGATTGTTCCTTTCGTTTTTGCCGCCAATGTTATAAGTCTGACCTGATTGCCCTGTTTTATAGACTAAATTAATACCCTTACAATGGTCTAAAACATATAACCAATCTCTAATAT
>Ga0114956_1002079_pt1 | contig 15856 bp, 16 predicted proteins | sample MaitaG_FD_87304 | JGI IMG/M metagenome (GOLD analysis project Ga0114956, IMG submission 87304) | Marine algal microbial communities from Maine, USA - Maine_Asex2 metaG | ecosystem: Host-associated > Algae > Red algae > Unclassified | place: Maine, USA | collected 2015-01-05 | reverse complement strand
TGGTTTTCAATGAATTCCCTAACGCTCTGAGCCTGACGGGCATTGCCATTATTATCGGTGCTGGTCTTTATATGATTCATCGGGAGAGGATTACCGCCAGACAGTTGATAACTGAGCGCGCAGCTCCTCCAATCTGAGACGTCTGGTACGGCCACACGGTCCAGTGCATATACACACGTTTTTTTAATCGACCACACCTGTTCGGTTGGACCCAGAATAGAGGATGAACAGTAACTCATCACTCTCGACCATTTACTGTGAGGTCTCCACGGGGGAGGTGATCATGTATACAATATGTATTCATAAATGATACGATAATCCGAATTATGAAAAGCGAACCTTGGGATGAAGCAATCCAAAAAAGACCATGCGTTTGATGCGCTGAAAAAGCGTGTTCTTACACTCGACTTACCACCAGGCTCTGCATTGGATGAGGTAGCGCTTAGTGAGCAGCACGGGTTATCCCGAACACCGATGCGTGAGGTATTTCAGCGCCTTGCCGGTGAGGGCTACGTGTCGATCGAGAATAATCGCGGAGCTTCGGTTTCATCTATGGATCTGGAAACGATGCGCGGATTTTTCCAGACCGCACCAATGGTCTATGCTGCAGTGGCACGGTTGGCCACGGAATTGGCCACGCGTTCCCAAATCGAAACCCTGAAAAAGATCCAGACGCAATTTGCCAAAGCGGTGAAGGTGGGAGCTGCCACTGAAATGGCTATGCATAACCATCGCTTTCATGAGCAGATGGGTGTGATGGCTTCGTCACCTTATCTGGCGCCGAGTCTGAGCCGTTTGTTAATTGATCATACCCGCATGGCGCAGCGCTTTTATCGGGTAAGCCGTGCAACATCAGGTAAACGTGTGGATCTGGCTTGCCAGCAGCATGATGCCATGATCGATGCGATAAACAATCGGCAATCGGCTGTAACGGTTGATCTGACACTTGCGCACTGGGAGCTTTCTCGCCGAGAGATGGACAAGTATGTGTTGCCTGATCCGCTTCCTTTTGACCAACCCGATAGCCACAGTGTGGTACCTGCAGGAACTCACTCATGAAATTTGAAGGTATTTACACGCCGGTTGTAACGCCGCATACCGAGTCTTTTGATATTGATCGCGAACGCTTTGAGAAAGTGATCAATATGTTGATTGATGCTGGTGTTAGCGGGTTGATTGTTGCGGGTACGACCGGTGAATACTACGCACAAACTCCCGAAGAACGCGTTGAGCTGATGCAACTTGCGCACAAGGTGATTGACCAACGGGTGCCGCTGATTGTTGGCACCGGTGCCATCCGGACTGAAGACAGTATTTACTTCGCGCAGGAAGCGAAAGCGGTTGGTGCCGATGCGCTGTTAATTGCTACACCTCCGTATGCCTATCCAACTGGTCGCGAAATTGCGTTACACGCGTTGGCTATTGATCGAGAAGCAAATCTGCCTGTGATGCTTTACAACTATCCCGGTCGAATGTGCGTGAACATGGATGAAGAAACCCTCGACCGACTGGGTCGCAGCCCGAACTTCTGTGCGATAAAGGAAAGTTCAGGAGATCCGAATCGATTACATATGCTGGCCCGTGACTACCCGCATATTCAATTGTCCTGCGGTATGGATGACCAGGCACTGGAGTTCTTTGCGTGGGGTGCGCGTTCATGGGTATGTGCAGGTTCCAACTTTGCACCAGAAGCGCATATCTCAATGTATAAGGCCTGCGCTGTAGAAGCAGACTTCAATAAAGGGCGCCGCATTATGTCTGCGATGTTGCCGTTAATGCGCGTTCTTGAGCAGGGTGGGAAATTTGTTCAATGTATCAAACATGGGCTAACTCTCAGAGGTATCAATGCCGGACCACCACGCAGACCGTTGCAGCCATTGAATAAAGATGAGATGCGAGAACTGGCAGAAGTGATTGAAACAATGAACACCACGATACAAGCGATTGAACAGGAGAGTGCGTCATGAGTGAGTTGCTAACCCTTGAAGAATATCGTGCCATTGCCAACAATATCAATTTACCACGGACAGCGTTTATCGATGGTAAGTATCGCCCGGGTAGCGGGCCTACGCTTAATACCGTTAACCCGGCCACTTCTGAATCGCTTTGTGAAATAGCTGCCTGCAACAGCGCAGATGTAGATACCGCGGTAGGTCATGCAAGACGTGCGTTTGAGCAACGCAGTTGGGCTGGAATGCATCCATCAAAACGCAAAGATGTGTTGATCCGTTTAGCTAAGCTGATCACCAGAAATCGACGTGAGCTTGCGGTAATGGAAAGTCTGGATAGCGGTAAGCCGATACGCGATTGTGAGCTGGTTGATATACCGGAGACCATCAGCACCATTAAGTGGCACGCCGAGGCCGTTGATAAAATTTACGATCAGACGGCGCCGGCAGGTGAAGATGCCATGGCCATGATCGTGCGAGAGCCTGTTGGTGTGGTGGCTGCGGTGCTGCCGTGGAACTTTCCGTTGTTAATGCTGGCGTGGAAAATTGCACCCGCACTGGCTGCAGGGAACTCAGTTATTGTTAAACCAGCAGAGCAAACATCGTTAACCGCGTTACGCGTTGCTGAGCTTGCCAGTGAAGCAGGTATTCCGCGTGGTGTGTTGCAGGTGGTGCCTGGTGATGGTGCAGCAGTTGGTGAGCCGCTAGGCAGACATATGGATATTGATATGGTCAGTTTTACCGGCTCTACTGAAACAGGGCGTCGTTTTCTGCACTATTCAGCCGACAGTAACCTTAAAAAGGTGGTGCTCGAATGTGGAGGTAAAAATCCGGCAATTGTGCTGGAAGATGCCGAGCACCTTGACCTGGTAGCGGAACATATTGTTAATGGTGCGTTCTGGAATATGGGCGAAAACTGCTCAGCCAGTTCGCGACTCATTGTTCATGAATCTATCAAGACAGATTTGCTGGAACGTATTGTAGCGCGAACGCGAGACTGGAAAACCGGCGATCCGCTGGACCCTGCCAATCATCTCGGTGCACTTATTGATGCGTCTCACTGCGAGAAAGTCTGTTCTTATCTTAATTCTGCAACGCACAAACCACTCACCGGAGGCAGTGCGGCGGGTGCCTATATCGAGCCGACTATATTTGACGATGTTGCGGCCAATGATACTTTAGCGACCGAGGAAATATTCGGGCCGGTCTTATCGGTGATTACTGTGAGTTCTCTTGAGCAGGCCATTGAGGTCGCTAATCATACCGATTACGGACTGACTGCCAGTGTCTATAGTGCTAACGGCAAGCGTGCAATCAGAGTGGCCCGAGCACTACGTGCTGGTACTGTTACCGTTAATTGTTATGGAGAAGGGGATATCTCCACACCATTCGGTGGATATAAACAATCCGGTTTTGGCGGCCGAGACAATGGCGTCCATGCGCACGATCAGTACACCGAGCTGAAAACTATCTGGATTGACCTGACCGATCCAAATGCCGGAGATAACATCGCATGAGTGAGTTGATGGAAGGCCGAAAGCGTCGAGGTGGCCGTGCGGCGTTGCGAAAGAAACGCGAAAAGCATGATTCCCGCATGTTGCCATCACTCAAGCGTGGTCTGTCACTTACTGAGCCTATGACACCTGATCAGATCGAAAAGATCGACAACGCGTCAATGGACATACTGGAAAACGTCGGCGTTGTATTTCGTGATGATCAGGCGATAGCAGATTGGAAAAGTGTTGGTGCGGATATACGTGACGGTGACAGAGTCCATCTTGATCGGGGCCTGATACGCGAGCTGATCAAGTCCATTCCGGCTACATTTACTTACCACGCACGTAACCCAGAGCATAATCTGCCATTCGGACATGATCACAGCATTTTTATCCCGATGACAGGCGCGCCTTATCTTCGGGATCTTGAAGACAACCGTCGCTCTCCGACCCTTGATGATCTGGCGAACTTTCACAAGCTTGCGCAGATGCTGCCATCAATGCACTCTAGCGCCCATCATATTGTTGAGCCAATGGATCACGTGGTGTCACACCGACATCTGCGAATCACGTATTCATCAATGAAGTACTCGGACAAAACATTTATGGGAATGACAACCTCCGGACGCAATGCCGAGGATGTTCTGGATATGTGTGAGGTGATGTTCGGTAAAGAGTTTCTGGAGACCCATCCGGTTGTGACTGGTAACTGCAATGGCAACTCCCCTCTGGTGTGGGATGAGACCATGCTGTCTGCCATGCGTGCGTTCAATCGTCGTAACCAGCCGGTGTTATGTTCACCGTTTGTATTGGGTGGTGCGAACACACCTGCCTCAACGGCTGCAGCGGTTGCGCAATTGAATGCAGAAGCTCTGTCGGCCCTTGCCTATACACAAGTGATTCGTAAGGGTTGTCCAGCGATCTATGGGCACTATCTGTCTACCGTATCTATGGCTTCAGGTGCACCGATGGCAGGAACACCTGAAATCAGTTTGATGAACTTTATGATCGGACAAATGGCACGCCATTATGACGTCCCCTGGAGAACGTCGAATACTCTGGGTGGTGCTAAAACATTTGATGCACAGGCGGGATATGAAAGTGCGACGACACTAATGGCGGTTCTGTTATCAGGTGCAAATTATCTTTGGCATTCAGCGGGCTGGAATGAAGCGGGTATGCATTGTTCTATGGCCAAGTTCGTTGTCGATGCAGAGCAGTGCGCGATGGGCTATCGCATGGCGGAGGGAATCCAGTGGGGAGACTTTGAGGAAGCATTGGCAACGGTGAGTGATATCGGCCCCGGGGGGCATTATCTCGGGCACCCGCATACACTTGAAAATTTTCAGAAAGCGTTTTTTATTCCCCGGCTGTTTGATAACAACTCGGTAGAACAGTGGATTGCCGATGGCAGCCAAGAGATCACCGAGCGTGCATTGAAGGAAGTAAAGTCGTTACTTGCAAATTATGAAGAGCCCGTGCTCGATGTTGCTATTGATGAAGCATTGCTCGACTATATTGCCAGACGGGAGCGGGAGATACCTGCTGTCGATGCATTGAATACTGATCATTAAATAGTTTGACAAAGATAACGCAACTCCCCGTTGATCCAGGACCAGCCGCCTGGAATTCGCTGTTACCAGCTTTGCGCCCGCGTGCATCTCTTGCGAAGACTACCACCGCCGACTGGATGGTGATTGGTGCAGGCTTTGCCGGGTTGTCTGCAGCAAGACGATTGGCAGAGCTACATCCAACCGATCGAATTGTAGTGCTGGATGCCTGCCGAGTAGCGGAAGGCCCGTCTGGCAGAAACAGTGGTTTTATGATCGATGTGCCGCACGATTTAAGTTCTGATGACTATGGTGGCAATACCGAAAACGATCATCGGCAGATCAGGCTTAATCGAGCAGCTATAGACTACGCTATGCAGGCAAAGGAGCAATGGCAAATGTCTGATGAGGCTATTGTCGCCAGTGGTAAAATCAATGGTGCTATAACTGCTCGGGGTGTTGCTCACAATCAGGCTTACGCCAACCACCTGCAGCAACTCAGTGAGCCTTTCGAACGACTTGATGCGCAGGCAATGCACGAGGTCACCGGTACCCGTTGCTATATTGAAGGCTTGTACTCTCCGGGTACAGTGATGCTGCAACCTGCCTTGTATACCCGAAACCTGGCAGATGGCATTGAGTCCAACCGTGTACAGATTTTTGAGAATTCACCGGTAACGTCTTTAGAGAAATTGGCTGGTACTTGGTTAGCGAAGAGTCCTGCAGGTTCAGTCAATGCACCCCGGGTTATTTTGACAGTTAATGGCCACCTGCAAAGCTTCGGTTTTTATCAGCACCATCTGGTGCATGTTTTTACCTATGGTTCGATGACCCGTTCGCTTACCGACAACGAGAAGAGAGCGCTCGGTGGCAAGGACAACTGGGCATTAACACCGGCTGACCCACTGGGTACGACGGTAAGGCGAATATCCGGAACCGGTGGCGATAGAATTGTCATCCGCAATCGAGCAACTTATGACCCTTCGCTGTCTGTGAATGATCAACGTGTGGATGCGGTTGGAAAAGTTCACGATAAATCGTTTGCTAACCGTTTCCCGATGTTAAACAACGTTGCTATGGAATATCGCTGGGGTGGTCGCTTGTGTTTAAGTTTGAATAGTGTGCCTGTTTTCGGAGAGATAGATAACAATCTGTTTGCCGCCTGTTGTCAGAACGGACTGGGTACAGCGAAAGGTACTATTGCGGGAAAGCTGATTGCGGAGCTGGCCAGTTGCAATAATTCAGCGCTGCTTGAAGATCAACTAGCCGATACCGGTCCTACCAGATTGCCTCCTGCACCCATCGCGAGAGTCGGAGCATCAATTCGGTTGAAGTGGGGCGAATTTCGCGCGGGGAAAGAGCTTTAAACGGGGTCATAAACGGGGTCAGGTCTTTGATTTTGAATTCATGAGAACCACCATAACGAACGTAAGTTTCCATTGAAACTTTGACCTGAATTAACGGGGAATATAGACTGCACGTGACTGGCAACGGACTGCTAAGCACAATGACTAGACCACTTCGACTCGAATTTGAGGGCGCGCTTTACCACATCACTTCGCGGGGTGATCGTCGCGAAGAAATATTTGAATCAGATGCTGATCGATCAGGCTTTCTGCGTCGACTCGGGCAGGTATGCGAATCCTGTAATTGGGCTTGTCACGCTTTTTGCCTGATGGACAACCACTACCATTTGATGGTCGAAACGCCGGATGCGAATTTGTCGAAAGGCATGCGTCAGCTCAATGGTGTTTACACTCAGGACTTCAATCGTAGACACGGCCGATGTGGGCATGTGTTTCAGGGTCGATTCAAATCAATAGTAGTTGATAAGCAAGCCTACCTTCTTGAGCTATCACGCTATATTGTGCTGAATCCAGTGAGAGCTGGGATGGTTAAGAATCCAGAAGATTGGCATTGGAGTAGTTACCGCGCGATGATTGGATTGTCTATTGGTCCCAGCTGGTTTAACAGTGATTGGTTGTTGTCAGCCTTCGGTGATCGGAGTGGCTCTGCTGTCAAGCGTTACTCGAAGTTTGTGCTGTCAGGTATCGGTCGCGAATCAATCTGGTCCGAACTTAAGCATCAGGTGTATCTCGGTGATGATCAATTTATCGAACGCATGCAGTCGTTGATCGATAGGGATGCGGATTTGAGTGAAATACCAACCATTCAATCACGACCTCCCGCAAAACCCATTGCTGAGTATCTAAATCAGGACATTGATCGCAATCAGGCGATTGCAAGAGCTTATCAAAGTGGCGGATACACACTCCGAGAGATAGCGGCTTTTTTCAATCTTCACTACTCGACGGTCAGCATCATTGTCCGGAAATCAAAATCAAAGACCTGACCCCAGCGACCCAAAAGACCTGACCCCAGCGACCCCAGTGTTACCATAGCCTTGGGTCCTCAGTTTTGGGATCCTGAAAATATTCAGATCATTAAATTTAGTGGGAGAGAGAATAATGAGATCAACTAGATTAGCTGCTATATTGGTACTTACATTTGGATTGTTCGGCCAGTCCTCGGCTGCTGAAGAACTGAGCGTGGCAACGTTTGTTCCTCCAAACCATGAATCGGTCACGGTAGCGCTTGCGTGGTTCGAAAACGAACTTGCGGAACGCTCTGGCGGCGAACTGACCCTAAAATTGTACCCGGCAGGGCAGCTTGGCGCGGGCCCGGCTCAGCAATACAAGAGAACTGTTGAAGGTGTAGCCGACATCACTTTTGGTATCGCCTCTATTACCCCTACACTGTTCCCCAAGACTATGCTTGCGATTCTTCCTGGCAAAGCGGTTGACGGTCCCGATTCAACCGAGCGTATGTGGCGCGTTTTTGATGACTATATGGCTGATGAATGGAGCGCCGTGAAGGTACTTGCCGTTGGAAATCCAGCTGGTGGGATGATTATTTCAACCAAAGATGTATCGACAATTGAAGGTATGAAAGGTGCGAAGATTGTTCCCTGGGCAGCTATAACCACGCCCGTGATGAAGGGCATGGGTGCAGTTCCTGTTCAGCTGGACCCGACAGAGCATTACACAGCGCTTAGCACTGGTACGATTGATGGAGCGATATCATCGATTAACAACATCATGCCGCCTTGGAATCTTGACGAGGTAGCAAATTACGCGATCGTCAACACGCCGGCTACTTTTAACCCGGTTTACTACATTATGAATAAAGAGCGCTACAACGGTCTTAGTGAAAAACATCGTGCGATCATTGATGAAGTATCTGGCGCGCAATTCTCGAGGGAATTGGTAAGAGCATTTCACGAGGCGGACGAGATTGCGCTTAAGTGGAAAGACGAGAAGATCGCTTCGGGAGAACTCAACGTAGAGTGGATTGTTGTTTCCGATGAAGAACGTGCAAAAATGGAGAAGGCTGCCGAAGAGGGCATGGCGGAGATCTACGCTGACTATGCTGAGAGAGGCATCTCGAATGCACAGGAAATATACGAGGCGCTTAACAAGTAGCTCTTTCCAATTGCACACTTCAAAACCCGGTCTGTAATGGTATTTGCGACTAACGGGAGGACCGGGTTTTTAATAGTTGGTGACGCAGTTCACCAGCCCTGATGATGACATGAGCGTGCCTATCACCTGCGCTCTATTCGCGACAAAACATCTGTATTCCAAGGTGAAGTTATTTGTGAACTTTTGGGTGGAAGCGCATTGGTTGATTCTAATAACCCACTCATATCCACGCTCCAGACTGTCGAACCAGAACCATGGCCGTTTTAGTCTTTGACATTAAGCATTTTTTCTAAAGCGATATAAGCTGACTCACTAGCTCCGTGAACTGCGACGGTATGCCCGTTGGTATTCATTGCTTCGCCAGCAAAAAATAGTTTGTCGTCTACAGGGAACGCCATTTTTTGGTTCTGCCTTTCCGTTGAGAATAAGACCCACGGATAAACGGTACAACACTCCAATTTTTAATAACGTGTTGTATATAGTGTTTTGAAGCCGGTCCGTTAAACATTCCATTCAATTTTTCGAGGATGTATTTGATGATGGCGTCATCAGTTACTAAAGAAGTATATTGTTCTGATGGCTCACCAACAGCCAACGTGTCAAGTATATTTTTATCGGAGTCTTTTCCATAGCTTTCATCATAATACAAATGATTCCCGTCGAATGCGCCGTTGAACAAGCCAGTTGGAATCAGCGCGTCAGGATAAAATATTTCTGAAAATTCTATAAATACTTTCAAACCTCAAACTTAGTCGGGCAAACTGCATTAAAACTCTTTTCTGGTCATATCGTTTGTTTTAATCGTTTAGCAGGGTGAGGTAAAAGGTCTAATTCTACGCCCGATACATATCGTCAAATGCACTGATTTAGTGGAACTAGGCAATATGACCTATCTGTGGGTATGTAACTGCTTTACCATCCACCTGAGTTTCGATTGCAAAAAATCAGAGTAACCATTGTATTGTTGTTGACTTTTGCAGTATTGACTTTCAGATTAAACAGATCTGAATATAGGAGAGTGAAGTGTTGCAATTTATAAAAAACACAGTCGATGCCATTTGGTGGAGGAGCTCGCTGTCTAACATCATATTATTTTCTTGTGGGAGATTGGGTTAACGATGACCGCCGCTTTTGCTGCGAACTGGCCAACATAAAACTGGTGACAGTTATGCTTATGGTCTGTGATAATGAGCAATGTCCTCTTCTTTGTTGTCAGTTCAATCAACAGTGCTCAGACGCGCAAGTTTCAGCCGTTGTCGACGTTATCGTTATAGTTTGACTCGACGATTTAGCACCGGTCAGGGTTGTTGTGTGATGATTGGTCTCAACCCCAGTGTCGCGAACCATCAACAAGATGATCCGACGATCAGGCGTTGCATGCAATTTGCCTACGACTGGGGTCATAGGGATCTCATAATGGTCAATCTGTTCGCTTGGTGTGCGACCAGGCCTGAAGATCTTAAACAGAGCGATGCGCCAGTTGGTCCACGGAATTTGAAGGTGATTAGACAGTCTGCGGAGCGTGCCGATCGGATTGTCGTGGCCTGGGGAAGTGATGGCGCATATCGGTCTCAAGGTCGAACAGTACTTAAGTTATTGACCGATTACCCTTTGAGCTGTTTCGGTGTGACCAAGCAGCATGAACCTCTTCATCCTTTGTATCAGCGCAGAGATGCGCCGCTTTGCAATTATGAGGACACATAAGATCTCTGGGAGTTATTGATTAGTCGCGAGTAACACAGTAGGTTATTATTTGAACTAACATTTGTTTTGTCTGTTCTGTATTTAATAGTTCCGGTGGACCCAACCAAGGTATTCGACTAGCTGTCTAAGACCACCTCTATTGGAAACTCTACTGGCCATAATAAAAGACGTTATCCGTTTAAGTAAACCGATACGTTTATATTAATCTAGCAAAGGGAACGGAGACAATGTTGGACCTGAGCTTGTTGTTTCCAAAGAAAATCGATCATAGCTTTTAGTCAGTAAGATTGCGCTTCGGTTTTTCTTTCTATTAACAGCTGTTACTTTATGGCGTAGCCAGCATCATTTGTTTGCCGCTTATGGTGGAGCGCAGTCCGTAGCCGGTATACCTCTGGATAGTTATTCACCGGAAGCGTCATTTACAATAGTCGGTGTATTCGCACTTTGGGGCTGTCCCAATTAATAATTGGCGTAATTTATCTGGCTGTTTGTACACGCTACAAAGCCTTAATACTATTTATGTATTTACTAGGGATTATCGAATACGCTATGTGAGCATTTACATTGGTAGTCAAAAATTTTTTGAAACCATTGGTGATGCTCCCGGATCACTCATTAACTTACCGTTCATGTCGGCGTTTACGCTAATGCTGGAGTTGGCGTTATGGTAAAAAACCACGTCAGTGTGAATACTTCTTTTTATCCTGCGTTTAGTTGCTATCGTAGTGACTGATTCGGGCCGATGGCATCAACAAGCATGTTAATTAATCCGTTTTTTACAGCGTTTGAAGGCCATGCCGCGAATACACTAATCGGAACCAATTTCCATTGAGGAAGGATGTATTGAACAGCACCCGAATTGACTCCTTCCTCAGCGAGATACGCTGGCACCACAGCCAAACCAGCACCCGCCTTTGCAAGGTGATAAACCGCGAGTGCGTCATTGGCCGGAATATGTGAAGTGGGTTTGATCGTTACTGTTTTTGATTTTGATTTTCGAAACAAGGGTTTTATATGCTGGGCTGGAGTCAGTTCAATCCAGTCCCAATCAGAAATATCGTTAGGCGTTTTAACTTTTGGACGATTCTTCAAGTAGTTGGTGGAAGCTATCAGTCGACACTCAACCTGAAATAACGGTCGAGTGTTGGCGGCAATCTTATGTTTCACTCCCATGCGAACTGCAATGTCATAACCTCCTGTAATCATGTCCTGACGCACATCAGAATAGTTAATCGATAACTTGATACCGGGATGTTCCATCGAGAAGACGGCTAGCATGTCAGTATGCTGAGACTTGATAAGAATCGATGGGGTGGTGAGTTGTAGTTCGCCCGTAGGTTTGTTAGCTGAATTCGAAAGTTCAGATAGCGCGACTTCTACTCTATCAAAGAGTGTTTGAGTTGACCTCAACAATTGCTCGCCTTCCGTAATCAGCGCAAGCTTACGGGTTGAGCGATATATCAGTGCAACGCCAAGATGCTCTTCCAGCTGTGTTATATGGTGGCTGACAACGGAGGGGGACAAGTCGAGTTCCCGGGCTGCTCCCCGAAAAGAACCATGATCGATGGTTTTGGCGAAAATGGCGATCTGCTGCAGTTGGTCGAGAATTATATAAATAATCCGAACAGTTAAATCTAATTATTATATCTCATCAAACTAATAAGAATTCTCCATGATGTGTCCTGTTCGGTTATAAACCGAGACAGCCACAAGGATTAACCATGATTCGTTTTAAAGCTCTTTGCGCAGTATTGTCACTACTGCTGCTATCCTTCGCCAGTAGTGCAATGGCGGGTAACAAAACAGTCGCTACAACTTTTTACGATTTTCTCACCAACCCGCTTCGGAAAATGCGGCAGCAGCCTTCAAGGCTGCCACCGTGGATGAGTGGCAAAGCATTGGTGATTACGCCGGTCAAGAGGGCGATCGAGTTGTCGTGCGACTGGGACACCCAATGGGCCTTTGTTCAGTGTTGATGGCAGGGGCAACAGCTTTGACATTCTTACCATCGATATTCACACAATCGAAGACGGCAAGATCGTTCGTTCTTATCATTTTGAAGATTGGGCAGGTGCACTACAACAACTTAAGTCCAAGTAACGGGTGAGTTGATCGTCATCTGTTTATTTTTAAAATCGAGATAATAATTTTTGGTAGTTAATCTGCCCATCTTGAGAATCAAATGAACCGTAAAGTTTCGATCAATGTATTAATCGGTGCAGTGCTGTTAATTGCGCTTGGCACAAATGCAAAAGCTGCAGATATGGACAGCGAAAGCAAAGCGTCCTTCGACATAGTCATGTCAATCATGGGCGCTGTCGGCAGTGGCGATATGGAGACGGCAATATCACTTATGGCTGACGACATGGGCTATCCATCACCCGTGGGCAGCTAATAAGCGAGGTTTGGAAGGGTTCGTGATGATCTATACGCCGATGTCAGACGATGAACTAGATGTGGTATTCGAACTCGTTAAAGAAAGCTACGGGTTTGTTACAGGCATCTAGAGTATCAATGAATAAAAGCATCAGCGCGACCGAAGGAGAGCCTACTCACGTTATCGAGATACATAATGACGACGGCCAGCGATAAGTTCGAAACGCAGCTGCTGCTCATACCAAAGCTAGATCAAGGTTGCAGTTGGTTGAAGTGCCGAAGCACGCTGAAGGTTAGTAGACCTGTATTTAATTCTCTGGTTTCCATCTACTAAACAATACAAACGCAATAATGACCGATAAAGCTGAAAGCAAAAATGGTGCTGCTGGTAGATACATGGGTGCATCACTGTTTGTGAAATAACTGAACACCTGAGTCATGACGAACGGGCTGATAATGGTTGCCAGAGCCGTTAGTGAACTCATTGCCCCTTGTAATTCACCCTGTGCGTTTTCGGCAACACTGTTGCTCATTAATCCTTGTAGTGCCGGTACAGCGACAGCACTGAACACGCTGAGTGGCATAAACGCAAAGACATGCCATGTTTCAGTCATAAACGGATAAGCAAGAAATGTTAGCAAATGCATACCCATGCCGAACATGGCTGTGACTTTTTCACCGAAACGCGCAAGGATGGGCCTGATTAATACACCTTGTACAATTAAAATTCCGAATCCATAAGCAGCGAGTGTCAGCCCAACCATGCGCGCGTCCCAATTGAACTGTGCACGTCCGAAGAAAGCCCAGATTGATGGATAGACAAAAAACGCGATGCTCAACAGTAGGAATACCATTAACATTGGCATTAGCCCCGGCAGTGTTTTCATTTGCTTGAATGTGCCGAATGGATTGGCACGCCGCCATTCAAATGAGCGCCTTTTATCTTCTTTGAGCGACTCAGGCAATACAAAGTAACCAAACAACATATTGGCGAAGGCCAGTGCAGCCGCAGCAAAGAACGGTGCGCGAGCCCCGTATTCAGTTAGTAATCCGCCTAACATCGGGCCAAGTACAAAACCTACACCAAACGCTGCCCCCAAAAGCCCGAAGTTTTTTGCCTTGTCTGCATTGCTGGAGATATCCGCCATGTAGGCGGCAGCAGCGGAGTGCGTGGCTGCGGTAATGCCGCCTATAAAGCGCCCCACAAACAACAGCCACAGAGACTGAGCGAACGCCATCACCAAATAGTCCAGCGACATGACCAACAACGCAATCAACAATACGGGTCTGCGACCGTAGGCGTCAGACAAACCACCTACCGTTGGGGAGAATAAAAACTGGTTAATTGCAAAGACGACGGTTAACGTGCCACTCCACATAGCGGCTTGACTGAGATCAACTTTTCCGATTGCCTGTATCAAGTCTGGCATTACAGGCATAATGATTCCGATCCCCATGGAATCGAGAACCACAGTAATAAAAATGAAGATAACCGGTAAACGCATAGCTGAATTTTATTATGAACAGTTGCCTAACTGATACTTCCACGAAATCGAAAGCTGGATGACTCGGATTATAGTCCGTTAGACCTTCAAGTTGTGCATGGTCGAGTGGCTGCTTAATGCAAATATCAAAAGTTAGCTTACTTATCAATAGCGATGGTGGTATAGGGGCTGATTAGGCTGGTTTACTTTCGATCTCTTGCGGCAAGCATTTCACAGCAAGCTTGCCAAACTCATGAGCAAAATGCGGCAACTTAAGGGCTTTGATCAAGTCGCTTTTTTATCAACGGCGAAAATGATATTGGCTTATTTCAAAAATGAAGGAATATAAAAGTGGCGGAGGCAAGTAAAATGGGTGGACTGGATGTGCTAGTTAACAACGCTGGCATTGGTGGGCCAGCAGGGAACATCGAAGATCTATCCAGTGGTGGCTGGCACCAGACAATCAATGTCAATCTTAATGCTCAGTTTTATTGCGCCCGTCATGCCGTGCCACTATTAAAGGAATCTGACAATGCTTCAATAATTTGTCTGTCCTCAGTGGCTGGTCGTCTGGCGTAGTATTGGGGTCAGGCGTAGTATTGGGGGCAGATACCGTCTTGTGATGCAAGCGGTTTGTGGCCTAATTTGGGATCAAACGGGTTTTCAGATTTGATAACACCGAAGATGATATGCACTAGCTTGCGTGATACGGCTCCTATGACCGCTTTGTTTTTCATGCCTCGTTCTGACAATCTATCGGCAAAGGCCTTTAGCGTGGGGTTGTGTCTGCGTGCAACCAAACCGGGCATATAAAGCGCGGTGCGTAGTTGGGTGTTACCCATCCTGGAGATCATTGCTCGTCCTCGAACTGATGTTCCAGATCGGCGGTTACGTGGCGTCACACCAGCGAAAGCAGCGAGCGCTTTGGCATTGTCGAAACGTGATATATCGCCAACGTATGCCATGAACTTTGCTGTAGATATCGATCCCATCCCCGGTATGCTTTGAATTAAGTCAGCATCCTTTTTTAGATCCGGATTATTGTCGAAGTGATCATCTATTTCTGATTGTAATTTATCGATCTCGGCGCTTAGCCAATCGATGTGTTTCTGAACACCATCAATTAACAGCTCTTGCTGCTGACTTTGGTAGGCTTCTATTCGATTTAGCTCTTGTTGCCTCGTCTGTTTGAGTTCGTCAAGGCGATCAACCAGGGCTCTGAGTACACGTATTTGAGCACTTGGGGCATGCCACTGTTCTGGTTTTATCGATTGACAGAACCGTGCAATGGTTGCCGCATCAGATTTATCAGTCTTGTTTCTGACGAGCTCGCTTTGCGCATAACCTTTGATTCGAGCCGGATTAACAACGCTGACTTTAAAGCCATGATCGTCTAGCCAGGTTGCCAGTGAGTCGCTGTAAGGACCCGTAGCCTCAAGGCAAATCCATACCAAAGCCAGATCAACTTTTTGAAATACCAACCATTTTTCTAGTTGTTCGAATCCCGCAGCCGTGTTGGGGATTGCCTTGGGTTTAACTTTGTTGTCCCGTAGAAGAGCAATGTCCAATTTCTTCTTCGATACATCGATTCCTACGTATGCTTTAATCGAATCCATGAGTCCTCACCTCGTATGCGGGTTGCAGGTTAAAAAACCTTTCCCAAGTTACCGTTCAGGATTTAACATGAACAGAGCGGGAGCACTATTCTGACCCACAGGTTCTATCACCTAAAGTCTTTTCAGTGTCATCCCGCCCCGACTGACGCAGAACCATATTACTACCTTCGGCATCAGTACGTTTAATATACGAGGTCTT
>Ga0114956_1002077_pt1 | contig 15871 bp, 17 predicted proteins | sample MaitaG_FD_87304 | JGI IMG/M metagenome (GOLD analysis project Ga0114956, IMG submission 87304) | Marine algal microbial communities from Maine, USA - Maine_Asex2 metaG | ecosystem: Host-associated > Algae > Red algae > Unclassified | place: Maine, USA | collected 2015-01-05 | reverse complement strand
GTATGTGAATTCCAGGCGCTCTGGTTCAATACTTTTCCAGTAGGTCAGTTGGCTGGCTATGGATCAAGCTCACTTGTTACTAACACGCCAGTTGCCTGGTAGTGCGATAGCAACAGCTGCACGGCAAGATCAGCATCTTTTGCTATAACAGCATCGCAAATAGTGCTGTGCTCTTCCGTAATGTCTCGATCAGGGTATGCCGTTGACACACAAAGTTGCCGGTAGCGAATATTCTGATCGTACAACTGGCCGCAGTATTTGACTAACATGGAAGACCCACACAGGCTGATCAGCGTGTTGTGAAATGTCTTGTGGGCAATTTCCCAATCTGCATTGGCAACCAAGTCATCACCAAAACGGGGGATGCGTGACAAACGATAGTTGGCCAGAATGAGCTGTTCATCCCACTGGTCATCACCATTGTTGATAGATTCGCGCAAGGCTCGTTCTTCAAGCCAGCATCGCGTCTTTAGCAGCTCGTCGTATTCAACGTGGCTAACCTCGCTTACGCGAAATCCTTTCTGGTCAATCCTCTCCACCAGAAAATCCGAGGTCAGCAGGCTCATTGCTTCACGCAGCGGGCTTGTGCCTACCCCATAGTCTTTGCGTAGCTGCTCAACTTTGAGTTTCACGCCCGGCTGCAGTTTACCAGACAGGATGTCACGCCGAAGTGTCAGATAGACTCGCTGCGTAATGGACTCAGCGACGTTGCTCTCAGCAATTAGCCGTAGGTGGCTTCTATCGTTTTCAGCGTTCATGATTAGTATTTAAAGTGAGCCTGAATGGAATGGCACTGCTTTAAGACCGTTGTCCCCGCGGAGGCGGGGATCTATACTCGTATGTACAGGGATTCTAAGCCTTCCCGGGAATGACGAATTCGACTTATTGCAGTGCCATTCAGCCTAACTGTTTTTTCGTTCACAGGAGCACGTCATGCACGTGTCACATCGAATTTAATTGTAATGACGATGCACTGCCAGATTTCGACTACTGTGCGGCCGGAAGCGTCAGAGACACAAGCTCAGTACCCACGATAGTAGTGCCCTCGTAGCCGCCTAATGTAACCGCCTCTTCGTAGTCTGTCTTTGACAGACCACCACCGGGGATCGGGTAGGGGCCTTGTTTAGCAGCGTTTAATGGAGGTATCAAGTGTGTGAGCATCAGATGACTGGCCCCGGTTCGTTCAGCCATCGCCCCCAAGTCTGTTGCTGTACTCTGTCGATAGTAGATAGGTGCTGGAAATCCACTGTCGTTATCGGGACCCATAACAGGGTGAATGGTGGAGTGTACAATCACATCAGCTCCCATCGCCAGCGCTTCTACCTGTGCTGAAGTTGATGAGTCGCGTGGAGGGGCCGGCTTGTTGTTACCGGCATCGCCTCCAATCACGACACTGCCTGCCGGTGTGTTCACCCGGTAGGATGCGTGACCAGGGATGTGCCTCGAATTGATGGCTAAGACGGTAACATCACCTGATGACCAAACCCTACCCGGTGCTTCCAGTGCAGAGAACGTCATGACGTTCATCAAGCCAGCTGGGCCTTCTGGCAATCTTTTGTTGTTTTCAGCCAGGCGCTGCGCCATTTCACCGGAATGAATCAAGGCGTCACCAATATGTTCGGCGAATGATTTACCGCTCAGTGTATGTCCAGCTGGTGACACTTTATCCTCACTGACAATGAAATCAACTTTGGGCCCTTGCGAATTGAAGTGCCAGCGAAGCTGCATCAGATCTACCAGTCCCTCAGTGTGGTCGGAATGCATATGCGTGACGAATATGGCGGCCAGTTTGCCTACGGGCATGTTCAGCTCTGATAATCGTTGAGTGGTTCCGCGCCCGGCATCGAACTGCAAGGCAACCTCGTTACAACTATTGTCTGAGTCACCGTATTGAACCAGTGTGCCTGCACCAGCCTGGCCTTTGAACACCGGCGGGCCTCCCTGTGTGCCGGTCAGCGTTATCTTCAAACAAGGTTCTGCGTTAGCGGCGGGGGCGGTGCCAAGGAATGCAGCGCTTAGGACCAGACTCACTGCCCAGCGCGTAGGTCGACGATTCATCTGCATGGCTAAACCTCTTGTGAAGCAATTCTGGATTTCCATTATGTCGATATTTGTATAACATGGTCAAATAAATCCATATTCCAGATATCGGCGGGAGAGCTGTCATTAGAATCGTCTCATTCAAAGGTCCTGATGGGCCACGCATCGGATTGCTTGACGGAGAGGTGGTCATTGATCTTTCGGTTGTCGATACAAATGCGCCTACCGATCTCCAGAAAGTTATCGCAGCGGGTCAATTGGCCGACTTGCAGGCGATAGCTGACAAAGCCGATGACAGTGCACGCTTCAGCCTGAATACTGTTGAGCTAACAGTTCCTGTTGCAGCGCCCGGCAAGATTCTGTGCCTGGGGCTGAATTACAAAGAGCATGTGGATGAGGGGATATTCGAAACACAGCCCTATCCAACGATATTCATGCGTAGCAGCACGTCCATGGTTGCCCATGGTCAACCTGTAGTTCGCCCACGCAATTCAGTAACGCTGGACTATGAAGCCGAGCTTGCGCTGGTTGTTGGTACGCGAGCAAGGCACTTAACCGCTGAAAACGCGCTTGCGCATGTTGCAGGCTACACCTGTAGCAATGATGGTTCAGTGCGCGAATATCAGCGACATACCATTCAATGGACCATGGGTAAGAACTTTGACAATACTGGCCCCATAGGGCCCGTGTTTGTTACTGCCGATGAATTGCCTCCGGGTGCTACCGGGCTGAACATCATGTGTCGTTTGAATGGTGAGACCGTTCAGTCCAGCAATACCGACATGATGATGTTTCCGGTTATCGAGACACTGGTGTACCTGACAGAGGGTTTGACGCTAGAGCCTGGCGATATCGTGCTCATGGGCACACCATCCGGCGTGGGCCATGCTCGTGATCCCCAGCTCTGGATGAAGGACGGGGACACAGTTGAGGTGGAAATTGAACAGATAGGCGTGCTCAGAAATCCCGTAGTGGACGAGTAGACGCTACGAGAGCGACACAGAGGGCAATTGTGGCGCTAACCATTGCGCCCATGCGCAAACTGTTGTTGGATCACATCATTCTTCCGTAACAACCGATACTACTGCGGCACTTTGTACATCCACGCAGTGGTGGGTATGCATGAATGACGCACGATTCCGTCGTTCCCGCGCAGGGCACACTAAACTAGGTAGCGTTCCAGATTTTCAGGATAACTTGACTGATTGAGAAGACAGTGCGGTAGATAGGGTGAGTGATCCTTCGTTTACCAGCCAACGTCTCAGGCGAAAAGTTCTCGCACTCTTTGCATGCATGGGATCGTTTTCAGCAAGCTCGTTTGCTTCTGCCAGAGATTCGCATCGATAGATGATCAAACCTGAGCCCTGCATGAATTCCCCCGTGTCATCTGATAAAGGACCTGCCAGAAACAGTTTGCCGGCCGTTTCAAGCTTGCGCTGGTAGTCCAGATGTTCTGGCAAAACGGCTTTCAGTGTTTGCTCATCAGCACAGGGCGTGCTTTCAACCGCGTAGAGTTCCAAGGCGAGAGCGCCACGTTCTTGCGCGCTTGCTTTGTAGGTGCTCCATTCAGGCATTCGACTATCCTCAGGTAGTTGCCCTGATAATAATGTACGGTACGGATTAATGTGGATTTATATTGACTTGAGATAGCGAATATAGTTATTTTCACCACACACACTAAACCAATGACTGTTAATCAGTGAAAAACGGCCCATCTGATACCGATACTGCAACCTTGCGTGCCAATGCACAGCAAGAGGTGCGTGATCTTCGGCAGAAAATTACACATCTGGACCAGGATGCAATCGATTTGATCCTGAGTAGTGCTCGATCGCACTATGCGTGGAAAGACACGGCGGTTACAGAGCAGCAGATCCACGACATGTACGATATTGTCAAAATGGGTGCCACCAGCATGAATGGTTGCCCGGCTAGATTTGTGTTCGTTAATAGTGACGAAGGGCGCGAGCGAATAGCGAAATCCCTGAAGCCTGCAAATCTGCCCAAGGTCATGGGTTCACCACTCACCGTTATCGTTGCCTACGATCTGGAATTCTGGACGCATCTGCCGTACTTGTTTCCGCATGAGGACCGTCGTCATTTCTTCGAGGGTAAAGAGGCCTATATCAAAGACACGGCCTACCGTAACTCTACGCTGCAAGGTGCTTACCTGATGATTGCCGCCAGAGCAATCGGGCTTGATGTCGGTGCACTCAGTGGCTTTTCCAACGACATAATTGATGAAGAATTTTTCGCAGGAACCCATCTGCGTTCAAATTTTCTGTGCAACATTGGTGTGGCAGATGCAACGGCACTGTTTCAAAAGTTACCCAGATTAAATTTCGATCAGGCTTGTTCATTCGCCTGATATCCGTCTTTCCATCTGAGCAACCAATACCCATGAGCGCACCCAAGGTCAACGTCAAGAACACAGTAAAGCTACGCGCATCGGCTACTTGTCCAACACATTCTCTAGCTGAGGTCAGCATACGTGACGTCGCCTTCGCGATTGACGAACCCACTGAGCGTGGCGGTACTAATCTGGGGCCTACACCCACCGATGCGGCGCTGGCGGCACTGATAGGCTGCACTAATGTGATCGGTCACAAGTGCGCATCCAAACTGGGTATTGATATCGGATCGCTACAGATTGACGCCACGTGTGAATTTGATCGGCGTGGTGTGACGCTGCAGGAAGACGTTGATATCCCGTTTGTGCGAATTGACCTGACTATCAAGACCAGCAAGAGCGTGTCAGAAGACGATCTGAATCGGCTTGCTACAGATGTATCACTTTATTGCCCCCTATCAAAGCTGTTTCGACAGGCGGGTACACATATCGAGGAGAATTGGGCGTCCGCCTGACGCATCAGGGCGAAGATCCTGACATTCACAGACACCGATCACCACACACCAGGAGAAAGCACCATGAATTTACAGGCTATCCGAAACAAGGTTGGATTATTCGCCGTGGCAGCCACAGCCACTGCAACGCTGGCACTTCCAGTTAGCGTCAGCGCTACTGAATCGATCAACATGATCGCCATAGATGGTTACCCCGACCGGTCCATGTGGGTAAGAGAATTCTCAGCGTTCTTCATCCCACGCGTGAACGAAGAACTGGAAAAAACCGGTAATTTTGAAATCAACTGGCAAGAAGCTTATGGCGGTCAGATCGTCAAGCCTCGAGGAGTTCTGGAAGGTATCAAGCTGGGGCTCGGTGACATTGGTATCGTCACCACGATCTTCCATAACTCCAAATTACCCAGCCAGGGTATTTCTGCCGTAACACCGTTCATTGCAGCGGATGCGCGGGTCGTCGCCACAGCAGTAGATGAAATAGCTCGAGAATTCCCACAGATGGGCAAAGAGCTGGAAGCAGAAAATCAGGTGTACCTGGCGACAGGGGTAGTGCTCGACACCTATCAGTTGTTTTCCTCTACCCCCATCAGCTCGCTGGATGACTTGAAGGGCAAGAAAGTGGCTGGTGCTGGTTACAACCTGCGATACCTCGAGGGCATTGAGGGTGCTGCAGGTGTACGTGGTGGATTACCCAACTTCTACAACATGCTGCAAACAGGGCTTGTCGATGCGGCCATGTTGTGGCCAGAAGCTGCCAAGACGTTCAAGATAGCCGAGGTGGCACCTTACATGTTGAAGGCTGATCTGGGTGCGGTCAATTCCAAGACAGTAACCGTTAACAAAGACGTTTGGGACAAACTCCCAGACGAAGTGAAGTCGGCGCTGCAGGCAGTAGCAATCGAGTATCGTGACCATATTGCATCCGTGGCCATGGACGCTGCAGGAGAATCACTGGCGGCGTACACCGCAGATGGTGGAACAGTTATCGAACTCTCCGACGAGGCGCGAGCAGCCTGGGCGAATTCAATGCCGAACATTGCAAAAGACTGGGCATTGCAGCTCGACAGCACTGGTGCACCGGGTTCAGAGATGCTCAAAGCCTATATCGATAAACTGAAGGCAGCAGGCTTCACACCGGTAAGAGACTGGGCTGCAGAACTTTAGGTTGATCGCCAAGAGGACAGGTATTCAAAACCACCATGCAATTGGTAGAAAAGTTTGGTCGAGTGTTCCACGGTATAGCCATGATTGCCAATGCCGCCGGAACACTGGTTATTTTTGCATTGATTATCGTCATGAATGCGGATGTATTTTCGCGCAATTTTTTCGATGCACCGTTGCGTGGTGTTGTAGAAATGGTGATTTTCTCGCTGGTACTTATTGTTTTTCTGCAACTGCCTGATGTGGTTCGCCAAAACAGGCTGACACGCTCCGATGGTTTTCTGGTACTCGGTCGCACACGTTTTCCACGTTTTACGAATGTGCTCGATAGAATTATCGACCTGTCTGCTGCAGTATTCATGGCACTCATCACCTGGACCCTGTGGCCGGAATTTACAGAGTCCATTGCTACCTGCCATTTCCTCACGCCTCCCGAGTTTGGTCCCGAGCCTTCAGGGGTATTTCTAACCGATCTCAAGACAGCGTTTGCGCGTTGTCAGTATTTTGGAACACCCGGTATATTCACGGCACCATGGTGGCCAGCAAAGCTTGCCATTGTGTTCAGTACGGCGCTTTGCACAGCTATTTTTCTAGTCAAGGCGCTTGTGGGTGTGCATCGATCAGTGAATGCTGTGAAGGGAGATGTCACCGCATGACGCCCGTTGAGATCGGTGCCTTTTCTGTGCTGGCAATCGTTACGCTGGTTTATCTGGGCGTGTACATCCCGGTGGCTCTCGGGCTTGTCTCGTTCGTGTCTATCTGGTTGATCAGCGGCAAATCCATACTGGCGTTCAATTTTCTCAAAGTTGCCGTTAGTGATGGCGTCACTGAGTATCCATTTGCCACCATTCCGTTATTCACCGTGATGGGTTTGCTCGTCTCGAGGGCGGGCCTTGGTACCGATATTTATACGGTATTGAATCGGATGTTTATCAAGATTACCGGTGGTATCGGTATGGCAACGGTAGGCGCTAATGCCATATTTGCTGCAGTGACAGGCTCGTCCATCGCTTCAGCTTCAGTGTTCACACGCATAGCGGTGCCCGAGATGCGCAAGCTGAACTACAACAAGCGCTTTGCCGTTGGCGTGGTTGCAGGCTCCTCTGTACTGGGCATGATCATCCCACCCAGCGCCATGCTGATTATCTACTCGTTTGTGTCAGAACAATCAGTAGGCGACATGTTTCTGGCGGGCATCGTACCCGGTTTGATCCTTACAGCCGCCTACATTCTCTGGATATTCGCAGCATCAAGACTCCGTCCATCCTATCTGGGAACCGACCTGCATACAGTCGATAGTGAGCCGCTATCAATCATGGAAATTCTCGACAAGACGGTGCCTATCATCGCCCTGATTGCCATCGTACTCGGCGGCATATACACCGGTTGGTTGACGCCAGTAGAGGCGGGGGCCTCGGGGGCACTTGCAGCACTTGTGATCGCGTTGCTGCGTCGCGCCATCACCTGGAAAGGCCTGTGGGAAACCGCGCTGGAAACCGGCCATATCACTGCCGCTATTCTGTTTCTGATTGCGATGGCCTCGCTTTATAGTCGAATGCTGGGATACGCCGGGTTACCCAACGCGCTGGACAACGCTCTTAATACCTACAATTTTGGTTTCGTTGAGGTCATGACGATCTATGTGTTGCTGATGTTGTTTTTAGGAACCATCCTGGACACCGCCTCTATCATTCTGATTGTGGTACCGCTGTTCATCACATTGATGGAGTCCATGGGAATGAGTCTGGTCTGGTTTGGTATCGTTACCGTTATCGGTGCTGAAATTGGTTTGTTGACGCCTCCATTGGGCATCTCGTGCTTTGTTATCAAAACCAGCCTCAACGACCCGGATATCACTTTGAAAGATGTGTTCATGGGTGCCTTACCATTCGCGGGCATCATGCTGCTTGTTCTGATTCTACTGATCCGATTCCCAAGCTTGTCCATTGGCATATTAGGTTAACAAGATCGGTTAATCGAACTCCCGGATTACCACTGCGTTCTAACGCACTTTATTAGCAGGAATTTTACGATGCGCACTGTGACTACGGAGAGTATTACTCAATCGTTCATCGACTATATGGGCGATGACACCGATGAGAGACTGCGCTTTGTTCTGGAATCACTGGTCAAGCATCTGCATGACTTCGCCAGGGAAACTGAGCTGACCCATGACGAGTGGCGCAAGGGGCTGGAACTGCTGTTTGCAGCTGGAAATATTTCATCGCCTGAGCGTAATGAATTTGTTTTGTTCTCAGATGTATTGGGTCTGTCCTCACTGGTGGACATGATTCATTCTTCCGATGAAGTCACTCCATCGAGTGTGCTGGGACCCTTTCATGTTCTGGGTGCACCCGAGCTTGTGGTTGGTGGTGATATGCGGGGAGACAATGAGGGTGATGCTGTTGTCGTGTCTGGTATTGTTAAGAGCGACACCGGTGAAGCTCTTGAAGGCGCTGTGCTGGAGATCTGGCAGACGGCGGAAAACGGATTATATTCAGGGCAGGATGACCAGCAGGCTGAATACAATCTGCGTGCTCGAATGACTACAGGCACTGATGGTGCTTACCTATTTTCCACCGTCAGGCCTGCACCCTACGTGGTGCCCGAAGATGGTCCGGTGGGTGAATTGCTCCGTGCCACGGGCAGAGAGCCTTGGCGTCCATCACACCTGCATTTCATCGTTACAGCGTCGGGTCATAGAACGCTGGTGACTGAAGTATTTCCCAGTGATGATCCGTATCTGGACAAGGATGCGGTATTCGGCGTCAGGGAAAAGCTGATCATGGAATACGAGGCGCGTGATAACCATGAGGTGCTTCCGGATGAGCTGGCTATCAAAACGGCATTGAAAGGGCAGACATTCTATTCAGTACAGTTTGATTTTCTGCTCAAGCAAATTCATCAGCCTGAATAGACGTGACCTTGACTGAAGTCCATCGAAGGTCGTTAAAGCCCAGAAGTAAATCGCGCTAAAGATAACTAGCACACACGTTAGCTTGCCAGCTCCGCGAACGCCCTGTCTTCCTCGCGTATGTCTTGCCTTCCTCGCGTAGGCGGGGATCCATAGTGCGATTCATATAGACTCCCGCCTGCACAGAAATGACTTGTACTGAACCAGCAAAGGCTTGCTTCGTCGTGATCTGCGAGTGTCAATCCGAAGTGCTCTTTTCTCATAGGCAAATCAGGGGATTGCGAAAATGTGCGACACTCTTAGCGGAACCTCGATACTACAAACCAACCGGTCACCTGAGTCAATGTCGATAACTGTAGAAACCCAGCCTATTGCAGGACAGCGCCCTGGCACCTCTGGGCTGCGAGCTAAAACGCAAGCGTTCATGCAGTCGGGCTATCTGGAAAATTTCATTCAGGCGGGTTTTCACGCGCTTGACGGAGTCGCCGGTAAGACGCTGGTGCTCGGTGGAGATGGAAGGTTCTACAACGAGCGCGCCATTCAAATTATTATCAAGATGGCAGCCGGCAATGGTGCAGCCCGTGTTGTCGTCGGGTGCAATGGCATTCTGTCTACGCCAGCGGCCTCAGCAATCATTCGGGCACGTGGCAGCGATGCGGGAATCATTCTCTCTGCCAGCCATAACCCGGGGGGTGAGGATGGTGATTTCGGTGTCAAATTCAATATCGCCAACGGTGGACCTGCGCCAGAATCTGTGACGAATGCCATTTATGACGTCACGACCACGATCACCGAGTACCAGACGGTTGAGGCCGAGGATGTCGACATCGCGACCATGGGTGAATACACCGTAGGGAAGACCCTGATAGAAGTCATTGATTCAGTCGATACTTACGCTCAATTGATGAAAACACTGTTTGACTACGATGCAATTCGTGCATTGTTTGCCAGCGGTTTCCGAATGCGATTCGATGCCATGCATGCTGTGACAGGCCCCTATGCGACAGCCATTCTTGAGCAGGAACTCGGAGCACCGGCCGGCACTGTATTCAATGCTGTTCCTTTAGCGGATTTCGGTGGTGGGCACCCCGACCCCAACCCTGTGCATGCGCATCAATTGATGCAGGAGATGTTCTCAGATGATGGCCCCGAGTTCGGTGCCGCATCTGATGGTGATGGTGATCGAAACATGATCGTAGGCCGACAATGCTATGTGACACCATCCGATAGTCTGGCAGTACTGGCCGCCAATGCACATCTGGCACCGGGATACTCAGGTGGGCTTGCAGGCGTTGCCCGCTCAATGCCCACTAGCCGCGCCGCAGACCGCGTGGCGCAAGAGCTTGGCATTGCAGCCTTCGAGACACCTACCGGCTGGAAGTTCTTTGGTAATCTGCTTGATACCGGTCAGGCCACCTTGTGTGGAGAGGAGAGTGCAGGGACCAGTTCTAACCACGTCAGGGAGAAGGATGGGCTGTGGGCCGTGCTGCTGTGGCTGAACATACTGGCCGTGAAGCGTATGTCCGTTGCAGAGCTGATGAAAGAGCACTGGACACGTTTTGGACGTGACTACTACTCACGGCATGACTACGAGGGAGTTGATAAGAGCGCCGCCGATGCGTTGATTGGTTCACTGCGGGAGAAGCTTCCCACGCTGCCCGGGCAGACCATCAAAGGTATGCTCATAACAGCTGCTGATGATTTTGCCTACACAGACCCGGTCGATGGAAGCATCAGTAAACACCAGGGTGTGCGTATCGTGTTTGGTGAGCTTGCGCGAGTGGTATTCAGACTCTCAGGTACTGGAACCGTTGGAGCTACGCTTCGCGTTTACATGGAAAAGTTCGAGAATGATGCAACGCGTCAGAACGAGGATACCCAGAAAATGCTGAGTGATCTAGTAGAGGCGGCGGAACTGCTTGCGGGTATTAACGCAAATCTGTCAAGGACGGCTCCTGACGTGATGACGTGATCTGGCTTCATGCAGAGGGGCAGATAGGCAGATACGTTGGCATTTAGGTGGGCCGAACCAGAGGTAGTGATACAGAAGGCGAGGTCGTGTAGTGAGCTACACGATCTTGATCAGGATGAGCACCGAGTCATAGCGAACAAAGTTTGAGGGGCAATCGTTATCAATCGAGTTTTAATCAACTTTTAAGAACAGCTAGTGGAGCGCACTAAATGCAAGCTTCAGTATTTTTTCTATGATGGTATTTGGAACACCTTCTTTTTGCATACGCATCGCGGCGCCGGTTTGAGAATCAATATACAAGGCTGCCATATGTGACGGTATGTCTTGTCTGAACTCACCCTTCGCCTTTGCACGCTCTATCCACTTTCTATAATTGTCCAACGTGTCCAGACGTAGTTGATCCACTTTTTTTCGCGTGATGTCCCCTAGCTCATCGCGGTGCGCACGCATCGCGACGAACAGGCAACCATTCGGAACACCCAATGCCTGACGATCCTGAACAACGAAGCTGATCAGCGCTACAAGCGACTGCTCGAACGGCAGTTCGTTGATCAGGATGTCATTGATTGGCGCAAGGACCATGTTCTTGTAAGCCTCCAGCGCGGCCTCTTTCAGACCGTCATCGCTGCCAAATTCACGGTACACGGCAGGTTTGGATGCACCCGTCTTGATACAGATTTCGGCGATGGGTACGTTTGTGGGTCCATCCTCCCAATAGCACATCAGTGCGGTTTGCAACACATGATCGCGTTCCAGTGCCTTTGGACGTCCGCGCTTTGGGGGGGGCTGCCTTTCAGACATTCACGTACCTTTGTAAATAGGTTGTTGACTTAACTGGATTACGTACCTATTGTTACGTAATCAATATCCAGCACTTGCATAGGTCCTGATAAGTGCCTTTGATCCCGAAACCTAAACTGACAGAATAGATTTCCATGATTGCTGGACACTATGCCACGGCCTTGATTGCATATCAGAAATTTCCTAGACGATGATTCTGTATCGAGTGGTACCTCAATACCAACAGTCTTGAAGCAGTGCTGATCGATAACCCAAAGGGATGAAACCATGAGCTACCAAATACTCAATACTGTCTGTAATGCTTCTATCAACATGCCAGTGCGGGAGCTGGACTTGCCTGACTGGGTATTTAACCTGTCAGACAAGGAATACCAGACCTGTTCGAAGGGGCATATTGCAGCGGGGACGAGCACACATCCGGACGGTACTCAAACATCCGTCAATGTTGAAACGGTAGGTGGAAACCTCCTGGTTCAGCACTACGTGCCTGAAATCGCGGAAGCTGATCATTTGAAACTCGTTTCCCAGACTGACCTCTGGTTATTCCGGGTATGGTACGTTGGCGTCAAGGTAACGTGGGACTTAAAGCTCGTACCTACCTCTGAAACAACGTGTGAGTTTCAAAACTCCGTTGTGGTAGAACACAAAAGCATCGTCATGAAAGTCCTGACTGCGCTCGCCTTAGGGGGTGTTTTCCTGAAGCGACACAACGAGGAAGAAACTCCTCTCTTTGCCGAGAGCTTGGCTCAAAGGGCATCTGTGAGGTTACAAGCCAAATCTGCTACCCACAACCCTTCGAAAAAAGAAGTCCAATCTAGTCTTAATGAAAACGGCTAGCACCGAGGCTGAAACGAACACGGCCCTGTCGCTATGCGTATCCATCGATTCTGATGCGCCTAACATCCGGTGTAGAAGATGACTCCAGATAGCCTCTTTTCTCTATCCAGTGCTTTGGTGCTTCCAGCCTGGCTCATACTGATATTCGCACCACGACGTTGGCCCATTCTCAACGCGTTCCCGGCTTACATCGTGCCGCTTGCACTGTCAGCGCTCTATACGGTGCTGGTTCTAAGCCATTTTTCTGAGCCTGGTGGCGGTTTTGGAACCCTCTCTGAAGTTCGTCAATTATTCACCAACGACATGGTTCTCCTCGCAGGCTGGATTCACTACTTGGCATTCGATCTCTTCATCGGAGCCTGGGCTGCTGCGACGATGGATCGCGCTGGCGTATCCCGTGTCATTCAGGGTTTTATCTTACCCGTCATATTCCTCTTCGGCCCTGCTGGCTTACTCGTGGCACTTGTAATGTCGGGTGGTAACTTCTCTTTAGTCAGCGCCATGCTGTCCAGATCTGAACGGAAGGTATAGAACCTTGAGCACATTGATAAACACCACTATTGCATCAGATCGCCCGACAATTTTCACACAACTCACCATCGCTTCAATAGCGCTATTAGCTATTACGGTGCTTTGGGGGCAGTATGATGTGCGCATGTTGGACGGCGTATCCGTATGGGTAAAACCGGCGAAGTTCGCATTGTCGTTTACCGTGCACTTTGCCACGCTGGCAATCATTGTGGCAGCCCTGTCTGAACAGAATCGAAAGCACCTCGGCGTAGCAATCGCTGGCGGTGTTCTGGCAATAGCCTATTTGGCAGAGATGGCCTATATTTTTTTTCAGGCTGCTCAGGCCGAGCACAGCCATTTCAATTTTTCCACACCCTTTCATCAAACCATGTATTCGCTGATGGGTGTGGGGGCTGTGCTGCTCATTGCCATGCCTGTTGTTGTTGCATGGTTTGCACGCCGTGATTCGGCAATCGGCCCTGCGACCAGAGCGGGCATCTGGTGGGGAGCACTGACAAGTTTTGTTCTCACTCTTGCCACGGCAGGTTACCTTGGCGACCAGGGAGGCCATTTTGTTGGCTTACCCAGCGACCCGTCGCGAGTGCTGCCTATTGTTGGCTGGTCGACGGAGGTTGGAGATTTGCGTCCAGCCCATTTTCTTTCACTCCATGCGCTGCAATTGCTGCCATTGATCGGGCTATGGATTGATCGTACGAGTCGTAGCGTTGCGATTATCAAACCACTTGCAGCAGTCTATGCTTTGCTGAGCCTTGCCGTGCTAGCTCAGGCATTGATGGGACTTCCACTGATATCAATATAATCTCCGAATTGTTTTAAGAAAAAACCTCAAGTAGCAGGGCGACGTATAGAGCTCAGCCACAACTGGGAATTTACAGTCAACCTCAAAACGAGCGCCAGTGCTGCTCGCGTTGATTTCCAAATGCTGATGTAATCAACCTCCAGCACCTTCAGGTGGTGGCCCGGGACATCGCATACAACCATTCAATCTTTAAGTCGGTATTTTTATGCTTCGACCTTCCATTGTCATTGCAAGCTTGTTGGCCGGCTGCGCATCAAGCGCTGAGCTGGATGAGAACGCACCGGCGCACCATCGTCGAGACGGCACGTTCGTCAACACAAACGGCGAAGCCATCGCCAAACCCCTCAGTGCGCTTCTCAAGTGGCAGCGTGAAGCCCCCGACGTCACGCCGCTAAACCTGCCCAGCGTGCCACCCCAAGCCGATACCCTCACCAACCCAAGTGCGGCACAGGTGACGTGGATCGGTCACAGTACATTTTTACTGCAGGTGGATGGGCTCAATATTTTAACGGACCCTATTTTTTCCAAGCGTGCGTCACCGGTAAGCTTTGCAGGTCCCAAGCGTACAACACCGCCTGCCATGAGCGTGGAACAGTTGCCTCCAATCGATGTCGTATTGATCTCGCACAACCACTATGACCACCTCGACAAACCCAGTATCAACGCGTTGCGATCCAAGCAACCTGACAATCCCCCTCGTTTCTACGTGCCACTGGGTCAGAAAGCCTGGTTCGACAAACTGGGTATCGAGCAGGTCACTGAATTAGACTGGTGGGACAAAGCAGAAGTGGGTAATGCCACAGTACACGCGGTCCCGGTTCAACACTGGAGCAGCCGGAGCCCTTTTGATCGCAATAAGACGTTGTGGGCGGGGTTTGTTATCGACTCACCTAGTCTACGCACCTTGTTTGTTGGCGATAGCGGCTACTCAAACGACTTCAAAGACATCGCGCAGCGGCTAGGCACGGTTGATCTGGCCCTTGTACCCATAGGCGCTTACGATCCACGCTGGTTTATGAAAAGCGCGCACATGAACCCCGAAGAAGCATTGCAAGTAGTGCAGGATGTAGGCGCAAAGCGAGCAATCGGGATGCACTGGGGTACCTTTTCGCTAACCGACGAACCCATGGCCGAACCTGGTGAACGAGCCGCCGCTACAGGTGTTATTGAAACCCCCAAGCCGGGGGAGACAATTGATTTAAATTGATGCAGTGAGTATCGTGATTTTCTATGCACAACTCACCGTTCAAGGCAGCAATTTCTAAATTACACAACAGTGTTATATTGGAAATCTCAGGTTACAACCAGCCTCTATGTAGATGCTACACCTGCCTGCCAACTCCACAACATCAAAGGTACACCGATGAACGATGATCGACTGCATGACCTACTCATCGAAGTGCTTACCGGAAACGTCAATGTTAGCGACAATCAGGCTGACTATGATGACTGGAAATTTCTTATCGACAACGGACTCGTTGAACACAGCAAGCCCCGTGGTTCTGCAGGAAACCGCACAAAAACCATCAATCTCAGCCGTCTGACTGAGAGCGGCAAGCAACAACTTGAAAAGCTGCAGGCAACTTAGGCTGAATGATGCTTACCCGTATCCGCCACCACCCGGTGTCTTCATAACAAACACATCACCTGCATTCATGGCAACTTCATCGTTTCCGGAAAGCTGAACTGAGGTGCCATCTGCGCGCTCGACCGAGTTATTGCCGGTCTGTGCTGGCTGTCCGCCTGCAGCTCCGGCAGGTGCTGTAATGCGATGCGAAGACAGAACCGTTACCGTCATTGGTTCGAGAAAGCGAAGCCTGCGGATGATTCCATCGCCGCCTTTGAACATACCCTTACCACCTGAACCGCGTCTTATCGAAAACTCTTCAACGCGCACGGGAAACCGCGTTTCAAGAACCTCCGGGTCGGTCATACGGGCGTTGGTCATGTGACG